>Ga0209976_10000727_pt1 | contig 20371 bp, 21 predicted proteins | sample SumtaG_FD_182806 | JGI IMG/M metagenome (GOLD analysis project Ga0209976, IMG submission 182806) | Deep subsurface microbial communities from Indian Ocean to uncover new lineages of life (NeLLi) - Sumatra_00157 metaG (SPAdes) (version 2) | ecosystem: Environmental > Aquatic > Marine > Oceanic >...
TTCTTGTCAAGATTTTTGACCTGCCTACCGGTTCAGGGAGATATTTTAGAGCGGACATATTCAAGTTGCCGACATAAGCCGGGTATTACAGGTTTGACATGTAGTGCTGTGACTGATATTCTTTTAAACCTTAGTAAAAACTACATTAACTACCCGACGTCATAGATAGGGCGCAACGATGTCTTTTCTGTAGTGACTGTCGGGAGGGCGCTGTGTTTTTGTAACTTATCTGTGGGGGAGACCGCAGCTCCCGCTTGCGGGAGAATGCGGAGGGGGCAAAGAATGCCCCCTCCTATAAGTTACTAAAAACACCAGCCCGGGAGACTCGGAACGAAAGAAAAGACATTATTGTGCCCAAACCAATGTCGAGTACAAAACGTTCTTATTAGTAAATGGCTGGCGATTAAAGCCGGGTCAGCCAGTATTGCGGTTCAAATATAATTTGTGGAGATATTATGAAGGAGCCAAGGATTCTTGTTACGGGAGGAGCGGGTTTTTTAGGTAGCCATCTGTGTGAGAGATTGCTGGGAACAAGTGCACAGGTCCTATGCCTTGATAATTTCTTCACTGGTTCAAAGAGAAATATCCGGCATTTGCTGGACCATAGGAACTTTGAAGTCATTCGTCACGACCTTGTTGAGCCGATCTTGTTGGAGGCAGACCAGATTTACAACTTGGCCTGTCCGGCATCTCCGGTTCACTATCAGTACAATCCTGTCAAGACCGTTAAGACAAATGTGATGGGGACCATCAACATGTTAGGTATGGCTAAGCGGGTAAAGGCAAGAATCCTGCAGGCTTCTACATCAGAGGTTTATGGTAATCCTCAGGAACACCCTCAGAAGGAGACATACTGGGGTTACGTGAATCCGATCGGGCTCCGGAGTTGCTATGACGAGGGGAAGCGGGTGGCCGAGACCCTGATGATGGATTATCATCGCCAGAACCAAGTCGATGTGAAGATAGTGCGTATTTTTAATACGTATGGTCCGAGGATGGCGGTTTCAGACGGGAGGGTGGTGAGTAATTTTATTGTCCAGGCCCTGAGAAATGATCCTATTACGATTTACGGTGACGGCAGTCAAACCCGCTCATTTTGCTATGTTTCAGACATGGTTGAGGGATTGGTGAAAATGATGAGCTGCGATGATTTTACCGGCCCTGTTAACCTCGGCAACCCCACGGAATTTTCCATTGCCCGACTTGCTGAACTTGTACTTGAGATAACCCAATCCAAGTCGGAAGTAGTCTACAAGCCGTTGCCGGAGGATGATCCCGTTCAAAGGTGCCCGGATATTAGCCTCGCCAAAGAGAGACTGAAGTGGGAGCCTGTAGTTTCGTTACGCGAAGGACTGGAAAAGACCATCGAATATTTTAGACAAGTTCTATAGCTCTTCAGAAAAAGCTATATAAGGTGGTTACGTGTAAATGATGCTGTAGGGGATGGGGGACTTATCCCATATCCCCAGCTTGGGCAAAATGGTCTGATTGGCAACCGTCAGCCAGAAGTATTCGCTGTTCAATTCCCTTAGTTTACCGTCATCAGGGAGCCTGGCATGAGATGTATGGTTGTAGGTAGTTTGGAAGATAACTATGCCTCCGTCCTCTTGCTCGGCGATAAGATAGTTCTTCTTGAAAGTGTCGACATGCCACCGATGAGTTTCGGCAATATGTTCGATATCGTTATTGGAAAGTTTTATAAGGATATATTTTGAAATGCCCCTCTCCCCAATCCGGTAAAGCGCCCTCGATTCACTGCTCCCCACGTACACCGTAGTGATACAGGGGACCCTCTTTAGAAATTGGGCCGACACCATTGCCGCCGTCCGGCGACCGCCCGACGTTATAGGGAATCCATAATACTCAAAGAATTTTTTCTGTATCTCTTCGGCGTAAGCTTCGCCCTTTTCATACAGATCCTTTGAGATATAACGGAGTTGAATGGCAAGGTCTTCTGCGGCATCGGCGATGGGCCAGTCGATTCGAACATGAAAGTGAGAAAGACTGTATCGATTTCTGGCCTTGATAGCCGGATCTCGTTGAATAAGGAGAGCATAGTCGACGGGAAGCAATGTTTTGAGAAACTCAGAGAAATGTGTTGATTCAAAAAATTTTATATTTCTAAAATATTTCTTTGAAAACCGGACGGTCTCAGATCTCATCAGGTTCTCTTTTGTCACCTTGTAGTCATCAAAGAACCGTATGTATTTCTTGTAAGCGCCGGGGATTCGATCTTCCACGAAGATTACCAGGAAACGGTTGATCAATTCATACTCTACATCAGGAATCCGCGCCCTTGGCTTCAATTCCCGCTTTTCAACAAAGGGATATGGAATGTTGTGGTTTACGAAATTCTGATACGATTCTACCAGCCCGTATTGCAGAAGATACTCATCCAGTTCGTCTCTGAGGGTATCATAGATCGAACGTCGCAGTCTGTCTTGGCGGCTTAGCTCTTCACGAAAATTCCAGTAACTCACAGTTCCCCTCATCAGCAATTGCGGATAATCTCTTTATACCGGAATCCCGCCGTGAAGTCAATAGCTTATGTGAGGTTTGCGCGGAAAAAACTGCTTGTTACTTGATGGTTTTGCTGTTTGCGGCGTTTAAGCGGTCGATCCACACATAGATGCGTTCACGCCACAAGTAAACAGGGATTACAAAGGCAAGCGTTATGGCCATCACTAATACCAATGTGGCGTAGTCTTTCTGAAAGACTTGGGCCCCCTGGAGGCTTAGCATAAGGGTGCCAGGCATACGACCAATACCGGCCATGAGTATGAAGGCCTTGTACGAAAGACCGGTCAGGCCCAGGAAGATGCAAAGGTAGTCCTTGGGAAATCCCGGAAAGACAAAGAATGTGAAGGATAATATGGCCCCTTGACGTTTCACCAGACGGTCGAACTTGTTGAGGTAATGGGCCGGGATCCATTTCGTCACATAATATCTTCCAAGTATCCGGCCCAGCGTAAAGTTGATCGCCGAACCTGCCGTGAGGCCAATGGTAGAATAGACAAAGCCGGATAAGGTTCCAAAGAGATAGCCGCCTGCAAATCCACTCGCTTCTCCGGGAATAGGGGCAAAAACGACCTGTAAGATTTGAACCCCAATAAAGATCAGCGGTGCACAGAGCCCCCAATCCCCCAGGAATGCCTCGACCTGTTTTTGGTCTGTAACAATAGCGTACCATGTTACGATCTTTTCACACAGGGGAGGGCAGGCCAGGAATACCACCAAAACCAGGCCTGCTAGCACTAAAAGGACCGAGGCGGTCTTAGCGCTACGGGTCATAACGAAGAAATTCCGGGAGACCGTTCTGAGAGATGGTCAAGTCTAAGCGGTATCGTGATTTGAGGGTATAGTTGAAGGGAAGACCGTGTCTCAAGTCTTTTCCATAAAAGAGATTCCAGTGAGTATTTAATTGAAGCATGGGCCAGGCAATCCGGTTTCCCTCTAATACGTGGACAAAGGCTCCGCCTGCGTCGCTTAAACGTGAAAACAGGGATTGTTCATCAAAGCCCAGTTTCTTTGTGATCTCGGTGCTGTCGCCACCTGAGGTGATGGTATAGGCACCGTTTTGTTGGGCCTTCATTATTGCCTCCAATATGGAACGTTCAGGCCCTTTAAACCCGGACTCTTCAGCCTTTCCCACAGGCCCTTTCTTATATATGGTCTTGGCCTTCAAAAGACGGGAGACAAAACGTTTGGTGGTCTTTTCTCCAATGCTCCAGAGATTGAATTTATCTTTCTTAGGATGGTTATGGATTTCCTTGGGGGACATGTTGAGGATATTCGAGTCATATTGGACGAGAAAGTCGACCGGGGCTATCAGTTTTTTTCGTCCCGGGGGGCGACTGTAAAGGTCTCGAAAAAACTTATCAAGTCCCTTGGTAATGTTGTTCTCTAAAAAGTTGTCTGTGGCCTTTCCAAAGTTGTACTTTTCACCCGGCTTTATTTCCTTGCTAAGAAGGGCAACAATCCCAGGGATACCCGCCAACAGGATGTACGAAACCTTTTCAGAGAGGACCGAGTTCTTTATAAGGCCCATATAATCACCCACCTTTACTCCACCAAAAATCGGGACGAAGGGATATTCAATGATGTGGATGGCCTGCTTATTTTCCGATATTTCCATTTCCGCCTGCCTCCCCACAAGGTTAAGGGCATTGATAAATCCTATCATAGAGGCATGCTTACGGTGGGATGTGTTAAAGGCGTCGTTTACATAAAAATCGATCAAAGGTTCCAAGATTGAGACATAGTGAGAGCCCTTGTTGATTTCATGCGGCCTGAGCCCTGCCTTGTCCCGGATAAAGACCTCGTCTACCAGGAAACGGACATTGTTAAGGATCAGAATCTCCCCATCCTTTAGCGAACGAACCTTCTTGGTGATCACTTTTTCTTGTGTCAAGTTGCCGAGATACCTAACCGTTTTTTTCGGCTGTCCCGGACGATTTATGAACCTCCTAATGATCCTGGTATGCTGATCGAACTCAATAAAATCGTGTTTACCTGCGCGTCCTTGGTGGCCGATGACAACCACTCGCGCCCCATAACCGGAGAGTTCTTCTATGGTGGGAATGGCAAGTCGAATCCTTTCAGTACCTGTGATGCGTCCGTTCTTGTCTACCGGGCTATCAATCCCGGCACGCACAAGCACCGTCTTGCCGCCAAAGGCCTTGCAGCCGTAATGCTGCCTGTCTTTCGTGTTATACGTATCAGCTGTGACCTTTCTTAGGGCATCCCTGGACTTAAGGGTATTTCGTATATAGCGGTAGATGATATCATCAATAGTCAGAAAATTAAGATAAGCATTAACATTGTTAGAATGGGGCAAACTCTCGTTTGACATAAGATCTTTCTCGGGATTCTCATAATACTCTATGATGTTCTGAATGGTCACAAAACCTCCCCTTTCGTTAACTTTAACGAAAAAGATTACTATAGTATAATTACGCTATAAAATCAAGCTTTAAGGGAGGGGGTTCCTGCGCTTTTGACTCAGAGAGACCTTTTGTGATCGTCCTGGAGGCAGGTGGTTCGGACTACAGGGGCGGGCATGTAATCTGGTCCCGGCGTTTCTTTGGGCAGAGACGGTTTTCCTTCTCCAGGGAGATAAGGATACTGTCCAGGATACCATTAATAAAGGCCCCGGAATCCTCAGTGCCGAACTTTTTTCCGATATCTATTGCTTCGTTGATGGAGACTTTTGGTGGAATATCGTCGCAGTAAAGGAGTTCGTAAACAGCAATCCTCATAATGTTGCGATCGACCCGCGACATGCGGCTGATCTTCCAGTGTTCCGAGAAACGTTTGATCAACGGGTCGATCTCATGATGAAATTCTCTTACGCCTTCGACCAGCTGAAGCAAAAAAGGCGTTGCATTTTTCGGGACCCTGAAGTGTTTGCAGAATAACTCAAGTGCCTCGCTCGGGTCATCCGGGTTCATTTCTATTTGAAAAAGAGCCTGCATGGCAAGCTCTCTTGAGCGCCTGCGATTTCCCATTTTTTATTGGCTTGAGCCGTCCTCTAAGCCTTTTCAAGAGAATCCACCAGATTGGCCATCTCCATAGCGGCCACGGCTGCGGACCAGCCCTTATTTCCGGCCTTTGTGCCGGCCCTTTCTATGGCTTGCTCCAAGGTATCCGTGGTGATGACGCCAAAGATAACCGGAATCCCTGATTCCATCCCGACCAAGGCGACCCCTTTGGCAACCTCGCTACTGACATACTCAAAATGAGGTGTGGAGCCTCTGATTACGGCTCCCAGGCATATAACAGCATCATGTTTCCCTTTTTCAGTTATCTTCTTTGCCATGAGAGGGATTTCAAAGGAGCCGGGCACCTTCACAATGTCAATATCCTCATCACGAGCCCCGTGACGCAAGAGCGCATCTATGGCACCTGTCAGGAGTTTGTCACTGATAAAATCATTAAATCGGCTCACAACCAGAGCGAACCTTTTTCCCTCAGCAGATATCGCTCCTTCATACACATTTGGCATGGCGGATCCTCCTTAGTTTCCATCCATAAATGGCTCTTTTTCCGATGAGTCCGCCGGAGGCGGATTCCCGCGGGTTTCCGTCTGCGGCGTACTCCGTGTACGCCTCAACGAAAACCCTTGTGCGGCCTTGCTCATCGAAAAAAACTCTCATTTATGAATTGGAAACTTCTTTGCACGGGCCTTTTTAACGTTAGCGGTTTCGCGAAAAGCCATCAAACGGACGGCAAAGTAAAAAGCTCCAGATGCAAGGCGCGCAAAGCTTGAGGAATGAGGCGTACTTATCGTACGTCGCAATGACGAAAGGTGAAGCGCAACACCGCAGATGGACTTTTTACGAAGCCGTCAGTGTTTTGCATTGAGTTTCAGCAGGTGGCCCATCTTAGTTTTCTTGCAGCTGAGATACCGTTTATTATACTCATTGGGTGTCATTTCAATAGGTACCTGTTCAACCACGCGCAAGCCGTAGCCGTCAAGCCCCACGATCTTCTTGGGATTGTTGGTGACAAGGCGCATCTTACGCACACCCAGATGCACCAATATTTGAGCGCCGATACCGTAATTTCTTAAATCGGGTTTGAACCCAAGCATCGCGTTGGCCTCCACTGTGTCGTGGCCCTGGTCCTGCAACGCATACGCCTTCATCTTGTTGAGGAGGCCGATACCGCGACCTTCCTGACGGATGTAAAGCAGAACCCCTGTGCCTTCCTGTTCAATCATCTTCATGGCTGCACGAAGTTGTTCTCCGCAGTCGCACCGCATGGAACCGAACACATCACCGGTGAGACATTCCGAATGTACGCGTACCAGAACCGGTTTGGCAGGATCGATTTCCCCCTTGACCAGGGCGATATGGAGGAGATCGTCCACGTCATTCTCATAGACCGTGGTCTTAAATTCCCCCGCGATAGAGGTCGGAAGGGCCGTCGTGGCGACAGGGTGCACAAAGGACTCCTTTCGGAGTCGGTATTCAATCAGGTCCTCGATAGTGCAGATCCCGATATTATGGTTTTTTGAGAATTTTTTCAGGTCGGGCATCCTGGCCATTGTGCCGTCTTCCTTCATGATCTCACAGATTACCCCTGCCGGCTTCAAACCCGCAAGCCTGGCCAGGTCTACCGACCCTTCTGTCTGTCCGGACCGAACAATAACCCCGCCCTTTCGTGCGCGGATCGGAAATACGTGGCCGGGACGAACCAGGTCAGCCGGCTTGGCATCATCTGCGATGGCGGCCAGGATGGTTGTAGCCCTGTCCGCGGCTGAAATGCCTGTGGTCACGCCATGTCGGGCCTCTATTGATATGGTAAAGGCTGTCTGGAAGCGTGAGGTATTGTTTTCCGCCATAGGAGGCAAGCCCAGGGCTTCTACTATTTTCGGGGTCAAAGAGAGACAGATCAACCCCCTGCCATGTTTGGCCATGAAATTGATCGTCTCAGGTGTAACTTTCTCAGCAGCAATGGTAAGGTCCCCTTCGTTCTCACGGTCCTCGTCGTCAACGAGAATGACTATTTTGCCGTTTCTGACATCTTCTATTGCTTGATCTATGGTTATGCGCGGCATTTTTTCTCCCTTACGTCTACTATATTTCAAATTCTTTAGAGACTACGCATCGTCCAAGACCGCACTTGGACGAGGTGGCCCCTTCGGGGCAGATACTATTCAAAATAAAAGTTTAAAGTGCCTAAAGTGAACTAAAGTGCCTAAAGTTAAGGAATGCGCTTTCAGCGCAATCTGTTTTTAAGATTGACCACGCCGAACCTGCCCGCCATTGCCTGAGATGCTAGCATGTACACTGCATGCCATATGGCCATGGCAGGCGGGGGCGTGCACATTAACTTTAGCTCACTTTTAACTTCAAACTTTAGCTCACTATTAATCTATAAATACAAAAGCTTACGTCACATCGACAATCTTTTGTCGATGTTGCGGCTCTAAGCGCCTACATAAATCCTGTCTTTGTGAGCATGATTTCGTCAATGGATGACTCCTCATTCTTATGTCGCGTGTCAAAGTGCTTGGTGAAACGCTCCACGTATTTTCCTATCATATCCGTCTCAATGTTGACTGGATCTCCTACTTTTTTGAAGCCCATGGTGGTCATCTCGGCCGTGTGGGGGATGATGCTGACCTCAAAAGAGGCTCTTTCGCAGGCATTTACCGTAAGACTGATGCCATCAACGGCAATAGAGCCTTTTACAATAATGTAACGGGAAAGGGCATCCGGCATCTCAAAGGTGAAAAGCGTGGCATTGGCCAGAGGCCGTATGGCTCGAACCTTGCCGATACCGTCAACGTGTCCGCTTACCAGGTGTCCGCCAAGACGGTCACTGAGACGCAATGCAAGCTCCAAGTTCACCCTGTCCCCTACCTTTGTTTGGCCCAGGGTCGTTTTTGAGAGTGTCTCAGGGGCTATGTCGGCCTCAAATAGATTGTTCTGAAAATCGACCACGGTCAGGCAGGCTCCGCTTACGGCAATACTATCACCCATGCTGATTTTGTCTATGGTAAAATCGGCTTCGACACGCAGTCGCACGCCGCCTGCCGCCCGGGTTAGCGATTTAACGGTTCCGAGACCTTCTATTATACCTGTAAACACTGAATGTTATCTCCCCTTGAGAATAGAGTACTTGCCTGTTTCCAGAGATATCAAAACTAATTGTTTCTGATGTATCCTTCGATCATCACGTCGTCTTCGAATCGACGGACCGAGACATCTTTAACGCTTATGCTTTGCTCCATGAGTTCAACCCCCGGTCCGGCGCAGACTGGAACCCCGTTGCCGCCGCAAATCTTTGGTGCATAAAATATGTAGATCTTGTCCACAATGCCCGACCTCAAGGCCGAACCGTTGATCCGGCTCCCCCCCTCGATCAGCAGGCTGGTGATACCCATCCTTCCTAACTCTTTTACAAGGACTGTGAGGTCAATTTGCCCATCGTGGTCTTCCAGGACGAAAAAACGCACCCCCGGTTTTTCGAGTATCCTTCTCTTTTCGGTTGGTGCGGAACTGCCCGTTACAATTAAGGTATCAGAATCTGATGTAAGCTGCAACAGGTTCGCATCCGGGGGTATCGACAGGTGGGTGTCGAGCACTATCCGTATAGGATCTGATCCCTTGCGGCCTTTAAGGCGGGTTGTCAGCCGGGGGTTGTCCTTAAGGACTGTTCCTATGCCCACCATGACCGCATCAACGGAATGACGGATCTCGTGGGCGAATTGCCTTGAAAGGGGATTGGTGATCCACTTGGAATCCCCTGTGCTTGTTGCAATGCTGCCGTCGAGCGTAGCCGCGCACTTTAGGATGACAAAGGGCAGCGATGTGGTGACGTATTTAATGAAGACCTCGTTGAGACGGCGACACGCATCTTCACACACCCCAACAGAGACATCCAGGCCCTGACTTTTTAAAAACTCGAGCCCGCCGCCAGTTACCCGCGGATTCGGATCTTTCATCCCTGCCACAACTCGTTTGATACCACCTCTCAGGATCGCTTGCGTGCAGGGCTGTGTCCGTCCTGTGTGGTTGCACGGCTCCAAGCTCACATAGAGCGTGGCTCCCCCGGCTTTTGCCCCGGCATCATTAAGGGCGTTGATCTCGGCATGTGGGGAGCCTGCGGCCTGATGGAAACCTTTTCCCACAACCGTGCCGTCCTTGACAATAACTGCGCCCACCATCGGGTTAGGGGAGGTCCAGCCCCGACCCTGTTCAGCCAGGTCAAGGGTCATTTTCATGTAAGTTTCGTCCACGGATTATCAAAGACCTTAATCGCTTTGCCCTTTTTCTCCACCCTTGGGGATTTTAGACCTTTCCCCGGGGGGATTGAGTAAATTCTTCAGTTGGGACATAAAATCATTGATGTCTTTGAACTCCCTGTAGACCGAGGCGAACCGAACATAGGCGACGTCGTCCAATTCATGGAGTTTGGCCATGACTTGTTCTCCTACAACTGAGGAGGGAAGCTCTTTTTCCCCAATCTCCTGGAGTTCCCGCTCAAGTTCATCCACAAACCCTTCGAGCGTGTTGATGCTGATGTTTCGTTTTTCACAGGCCTTCTGCATCCCTACAAGGACTTTAGACCGATCAAAGTTCTCCCGCCTGCCGTCCTTTTTGACCAGGACGAGCGGCATCTCCTCAACCCTTTCATAGGTAGTGAATCGGTGTTCGCAGGCTAAACATTCGCGTCGGCGCCTGACCGCATTCCCCTCTTTTGTCATCCTCGAATCGATGACCTTGTTGTCCAACTCTCTGCAATATGGGCATTTCATATCTCGGCCTCCAAACGTTCGTTATTCGGGAACTTTGAAAAACTCCTTTTCACTCATTTGCACGAACTTTTTGATCCGCCTGAGGCGGGCTTGCTCATTAAATAGTGCATTGGCAGCCGACAGATAAAGCGGGCCGTTCGCTTCGCCCGGATGGGTGCCCTAAAAAGTTCATGATGGTCGTTCAAAAGAGTTTTTCAAAGCTCTCTATTCGGGAATCGTTATTTGTTGTTCGCCAGTCGTTATCCGATTCACGCCTCATCAAGCTGGGCAAGTTTTACCCCGGCAGCCGTCAACATTTCCTTGGACATGGGATCTGCATAGCCGTCCTGATATATGATTTCACGAATGCCGGCGTTGATAATCATCTTAGAACAAATGGAACACGGGAGGTTCGTGCAATAGATCGTTGCCTCTTTAATCGAAACACCGTGATAGGCGGCTTGAATGATGACGTTTTGTTCTGCATGAAGGCCTCGACACAGTTCGTGTCGCTCGCCGGAAGGTACATCCAGTTCCTCACGCAGACAGCCGATGTCGAGGCAATGAGGAAGCCCTGCAGGCGCTCCATTATAGCCGCTTGCCAGAATTCGTTTGTCTCTTACTGCAACGGCTCCTACCCGGCGGCGGCGGCACGTAGCACGCTTTGCCACCAGGAAGGCGATGTCCATAAAGTATTCTTTCCAGGAAGGACGGCTCATATTTCGTCTTCAGGATAAAGCGGGAACTTTTCACACAAATCTCGTACAGATTCCCTGACTCGGCGGAGAACCGCTTGATCCTGATGGTGATTTAATACCTCAACAATAAATGATGCAATTACATCCATTTCCGGTTCCTTCATACCGCGTGTCGTTACCGCCGGTGTGCCGACGCGAATCCCGCTCGTGACAAACGGACTGCGCCTTTCAAAGGGTATGATGTTTTTGTTGACGGTAATGCCGGCTTCCTCCAGGGCTTCTTCAGCATCCTTTCCTGTAATCCCCGCGTCCCTGAGATCCAGCATTATAAGGTGGTTATCTGTGCCGCCTGAGACAAGTTTAAGACCGGCCTTTACCAAATGGCGTGCCAGGGCCTTGGCGTTCGCCACTATTTGATGTTGATAGACCTTGAACTCTTCTGTAAGGGCCAGCTTAAAGGCGACTGCCTTTGCAGCTATTACATGCATCAAGGGGCCGCCTTGAATGCCCGGAAATATTTCGCTATTTAGTTTTTTGCCATAATCTTCCCGTGCCAGGATAAAGCCCCCTCTGGGTCCTCTCATGGTCTTGTGGGTCGTGGAGGTTATTGCATCTGCGTGAGGGACCGGCGAGGGGTGCACGCCCGCTGCTATCAGCCCTGCAATGTGGGCCATGTCAACCATTAGGTATGCATCAACGGAACGGGCGATACGGCCGAATACCTCAAAATCGATAACCCTCGGATATGCGCTTGCCCCGGCCACGATCATCTTCGGGCGATGCTTTTCAGCAACAGCCTGCACTTCTTCGTAATCAATCATTCCGGTCTTTTCATTGACGCCGTATGAGACAGCATTGAAAAATCGACCGGAAAAACTCGAAGGGCTTCCGTGTGAAAGGTGACCTCCGTGTGAAAGGTCCATCCCCATAATAGTATCCCCGGGTTTCAGAAGAGCAAAATATACCGCCATGTTTGCCTGGGTACCCGAGTGGGGCTGGACATTGGCGTAAGAGGCGTTGAAGAGTTTTTTTGCGCGTTCAACGGCCAAGTTCTCCACGGTGTCAACATGCTGGCATCCTCCGTAATAACGACGGTCCGGATACCCTTCGGCGTATTTGTTGGTCATCACGCTCGCCTGGGTAGCCATTACGGCCAGACTGGTAATATTCTCCGAGGCAATCAACTCCAGCTGGTACGTTTGCCTCTCCATCTCCAATTCCAAGGCCCGAGCGATTTCCGGGTCGGCCTTTCTTATGATTTCAAACTCCGGTTGAGATTTAAGTGCCTTACTCAATATCCATCTTCTCCAGACGGCGTTGATGGCGTCCCCCTTCAAATGGGGTTTTAAGCCAGGTATCTACCAGTTGCAGGGCTAACGTATCGCCGATCAGCCTGCCGCCCATGACCAGGATATTGGAGTCATTGTGGCGCCTGCTCATGATGGCCGAAAAAAGATCGTTGGCCAGCCCGGCGCGCACACCTCGAAAGCGGTTGGCAACCATAGACATTCCAAGTCCGGTCCCGCAGATCAAGATGCCTCGGTCAAAAACGCCGTCTGATACTTTTTGGGCCACTTTTTTCCCGGGGTCGGTATAATCCACGGATTCTTCACTGTAAGTCCCAACGTCTTCCGCCTCTATGCCTCGCTTTTGAAGATGGGCTTTTACCTTTTTTTTCATTTGATAGCCCGCGTGATCGGACCCGATGATAATCTTCATAATCAACACCATAGTGAGCCGGGCTTATTAGTTGATTCGGGTAGCTGCTTGAGCTTCACGAATCTGACAGGTTTGTATTACTTCTCAGGAATGTTTTTTTATATAATTAATGGCATCTTGAACCGTTTGAAGTTTTTCTGCTTCTTCATCAGAGATTTCTATGTCGAACTCTTCTTCCATGGCCATGATTAACTCAACGAGATCAAGTGAATCCGCCCCGAGGTCATCAACAAAGGATGCCTTTGGTACAGCCTCGTCCGGTTCAACGCTCAGCTTTTCGGCAATAATCTTTTTTATTTTTTCTTTAACTGACACGTGCTGTCACCTCCTTCGGTTTGAACTTGGTCGGTTTATCTTAGCATAGCGCATGGAGCAAAAATTTTTGTTCTTCAGAATTTACGCTATGCTCCATGCGCTATGCCCTATGCGCTACATATACATCCCCCCGTTAACATGTATAACTTGTCCTGTAATATAAGAAGCCTTTTCCGATGCAAGGAAAGCAACCACCTCGGCTACGTCTTCGGGTTGGCCTGTACGCTTCATGGGAATCTGGGCCAGCATGGCTTCCCTGGCCTTGTCGGGGAGGTCCACGGTCATAGATGTTTCAATAAAACCAGGGGCCACAGCATTCACAGTAATCCCTCTTGGGGCAAGTTCTTGTGCCGCGGTCTTAGTAAGGCCGATCAGGCCTGCCTTGGACGCTACATAATTGGCCTGTCCCGGGTTTCCCATCACACCGACCACCGAGGCAATATTGATGATGCGTCCGGAACGCTGCTTCATCATGGTCTTGGCCACGGTTTGTATGCAATGAAAAGCACCTTTGAGATTGATGTCCAGAACGCGACACCAATCCTCTTCCTTCATACGGACCAAAAGCCCGTCGCGGGTTATCCCCGCGTTGTTTACCAGTACATCCACGCGGCCGCATTCATCTACAATCATATTGAAGAAGTCTTGGACGTCTTGCCGTGAGGCCACGTCAACACGGGCATGCGATACGCTCCCTCCGGCATCCTCAATGAGTTTTACTGTCTCTTCGGCATCTCGGCTATCGCGTCCGGAGTAATTGAAATATATTTCGGTGTCGGCACCAGCCATACGCAACGCAATGGCGCGGCCGATACCCCTTGAACCTCCGGTGATTACCGCCACACGCTTGGCATCATTACTCATACGGTTTCCCTTAACCCCTGCCAAACAGGATGTCGGCAGCTGCATCCATGTCCCGGATCAGGCCGCTGCAGCTTGCCGTGAATTCTTTGAAGCCGATTTTTTCCGTTAGTGATGATGGAATCTTTTCTTCGGCCAGACCTGATCCCTTAACAATCTTTATGGTATTTTTGGCGATCACCTCGGCCACCTCACAGGCAAAAATTCTGGACATGATTACGATCTTTTTTGCCTGGGAGGATTTATCTTGGATGAGTCGGTTTGCCTTTCTTGCCATGCTGATTCCCACTTCAACGCAGGTCATCATATCTGCCAGGCAAAACATTATATATTGCTGCCTGGTGAACTTGTTGTTGTGGACAAACATGATGGCTTCGTTCAAGGCCTTTGCGGCATGGGCGTACGTTGCGGCGCCGATCCCGGGCACGGATTCATGAAGAGCTTCCATCTCTTGTGCCATGGACGCATAATAGTTACCCTTGGACTTTACTGTCGTCCTCCACCTGAAGGTGCTGATAATGTTTTGCTGAATCTCGCTGGTTCCCTCGTAGATGCACGTGATCTTTACGTCTCGCTTGATTTTTTCAACTTCATATTCGGTTATGTATCCGTATCCTCCCAGGGCCTGGATGGCGTCATCTGCGGTCTTGTTGCCGGCTTCCGTGGCAAAATATTTGGCGATGGAACCCTCGACCTGAAGGTCCTTTTCGCCTGCATCCAGCCTGATGGCTTGTTCTTCCAAGTAAGCAGCCGCGGCCTCAAGTCGCACAGCGTTGGGGACGACCAGCTTATGGGTGTATCCCTGCTTTTCCGAGAGGGGGCTTCCAAACTGGACCCGTTTTTTAGCGTAATCTATGACAATGTCCAGAGCAGCTTCACCTGCTCCAAGGCCCATGGCCGCTACCATGAGCCGGGTATGCCCGAAGACCATGTTGGCCTGTTTGAGGCCGTTGCCCGGCACACCACCCAGGAGATTCTTAATCGGGACAAATACGTCGGCAAAGGTAAGGGGAGAGGTATTGGAAGCACGGATCCCGTGCTTTTCTTCGCCCTTTCCATGGTGGAAGCCGTCCATCCCCTTTTCTACAATGAAAAAGGTGGGCCCTTCCGGGGCCTTTGCAAGGACAGTGATAAAGTCGGCATATCCGCCGTTCGAGATAAACTGTTTGGTTCCATTGATCACATATCCGGTGATTTCTCCGGCGTCATCCTTGACAGGTTCGGCCTTGGTCTTGAGGGCCGCCAGGTTGCTTCCGGCCTCGGCCTCGGTCACGGCATATGCGACCAGGGAACCACCATCGGCTATTTTGCCCAGCCATTCTTGTTTCTGTTCTTCGGTGGCGGCAAACAGGATCGGATCCGCACCGAGCTGAATCGCAAAGAATGCCGTGGCAATCCCCAAACAGATCTTGGCCATCTCCCTTGTGATGGCACAGCTGTCTCTGGCGCCACCTCCCATGCCGCCGTATTCCTCGGGAATGAATAAAAGTTGCAGCCCAATATCAGGACCCATCATTTCTCTGATGATCTCTTCAGGAAACTCTTCCTTCTTATCAAGTTCGAGTATCTTTTCTTTTGGCAGGAGACGCTTCCTGACAGCTCCGAGGGTGTCAAGGACAATTTGTCTCGATTCTGGGTCAAGGCCTGCTATATTGTGTTGTGTGGCTCCGGTCTCCGTCGGCATTCGAGATAAGCTCCTGCTTTTCTATGATGAAGTTTTGAGCTTGTTGCAAATGGTATGCATATGTTGCTGGTGAGACATCTATATTTCTTTGGTTTCGATCACAGCACGCCCCTTGTAGTAACCGCAGTTCAGACAGACATGGTGCGGGAGCCTGGGCTCGTTACACTGGGGGCAGGTCGACAGGTTGGCAAGCGTCACCTTTTGATGGGTGCGTCGCTTGCGACCTTTTGATTTGGAAATCTTGCGCTTGGGTAAGGCCATGGGTAATCTCCTTATTTTTTATGATTCGTGTGTTTTGTTCAATTGACTACAAATTTTTGCAAAAAATCGGTTGCATGCAGCAAAAAGCAATCGACAACCCATTAATATTTAAAGTATTTTTGCGGCATCACTACAAATAATAAAAATAGAATTATCTACTATAGTCAAAAAAATGGTTTTGTCAAGTCCCTTAAGACTCTTTTTTCGTAATGCAAATCAGGCTCCTATATCAATATCAATGGGGAATCACACAAGAACCAACTAATTGGAACCACAACAGATCCGCTTTCCACGGAACAACTATCAGCTGAGACTAACAGAGGACCTCACACCTTGTCCGAATAATTCGTTTGTGTTATGCTTCCTCGACACTTACCAAGGCGAATCTTTTGTACCCGGTATTGGATGTAATAACATAAAGTACGTACTGAAAACAATAAAATGGAGGTGACCCATGTCACGCTTACCTGCTGTGGCCGACATGTTCTATCCTGGTGACCAAGAAGAGTTGAATGGGCAGCTAACTACATTTGTTAAGCCAATAAAAGAGCCGAAAAAAGTTCTGGCTGTTGTATCACCGCACGCAGGGTATATGTATTCCGGCGGGGTGGCCGGTGCGGTTTTTTCTCAAATCCAAATCCCGGACGCCGTGGTGATCCTGGGGCCGAACCATCGGGGTATAGGAGCTAATATTGCTTTAAGCGCATCCGGGATATGGGAGATGCCGTCGGGGCCTGTTTCAATCAACAAGGACCTGGCTGAGTCGATCCTGAAGGCCCCGACATCAGGGGGCAAGATAAAGGATGATCCTGAGGCGCATGTAATGGAGCATTCAATCGAGGTTCAGGTACCGTTTCTTCAATTTTTGCAGCCTAAAGTGAGCATTGTGCCCATTACCCTGTCGCACTTGGGTTTTGATGCGTGTCAAGAAATTGGTCAGGCCTTGGCACGGGGTATTCAGGGCTATGGCAAGGAGGTCCTCCTGGTAGCAAGCACTGATATGACTCATTACGAATCTCAGGAATCGGCCAAGGCAAAGGATAAGTTGGCCATCGATAAAATCCTTGATTTGGATCCCGGGGGGCTCTATGAGACCGTGGCCCGGCACAGGATATCCATGTGCGGGGTGGTTCCCACGACTATCGTGCTTGAGGCGTGCAAGGCGCTGGGTGCAGGCAAGGCTGAGTTGGTCCAGTATGCCACATCAGGAGATGTCAGCGGCGATTATGGCCAGGTTGTGGGATATGCGGGTTTCATCGTTTATTAATGATGAGAGACTTTTCTACTCGACATTGGTTTGGGCACATGATGTCTTTTCCTCTATTCCGAGTCTCTCGGGCTGGTGTTTTTTGCAACTTATCTGCGGGGGCATTCCTTGCCCCCTCCGCATTCTTCCGCAAGCGGAAGCTGCGGTCTCCCCCACAGATAAGTCACAAAAACACGGCGCCCTCCCGACAGTCACTACAGAAAAGACATCGTTGCGCCCTATCTATGATGTCGGGTAATTAATGTACTTTTTAGTAAACTCAATAAACCTAAGAGGACTCCATACCATGGAAGAGATTAGAACACGCTTTCCCCCGAGCCCGACCGGATACCTTCATATCGGCGGTGCCCGGACAGCTATATTTAACTGGCTTTTTGCTCAAAAGACGGGCGGCAAGCTGATTTTGAGGATCGAGGATACTGACGAGGAAAGATCTTCTGAAGAATCGATCCATGGGATTATTGAAAGCTTGAAGTGGCTCGGGATTACCTGGGATGAAGGTCCTTATTTCCAGTCCCGGTTTATCAATGAGCATCTGGCGGCCGCCCAGAAACTCCTCGAATCAGGTCATGCGTATAAATGTTTCTGTACAAAAGAGGAACTTGATCGAAGGCGGGAGGAGGCACGTAAGAAGAAAGCCAATTTCCAATATGACGGGACTTGTCGGAATTTAACGCCAAAGGAGATAGCTGAAAAGGAAGCGGCCGGAATTCCGTACACGATTCGTTTCAAGGTTCCGCGCGGGGAAGGCTTTGTCGGTTTCGAAGACATTGTGTATGGTATTATTGAGAAAAAATATGAAGATATAGAGGATTTTGTCATTGTTCGTTCCAACGGGCGGTCTCTTTACATACTTTCAAATGTAGTCGATGACATCCGTGACAGGATTACCCACGTCATTCGCGGACAGGATGGGTTGGCGAATACACCAAAGCAGATCTTAATCTACAAGGCGCTTGGCGCACCGGTTCCAAAATTTGCCCACATGTCGCTTACCCTGGATCCAAAAAAGGCAAAGATCTCCAAACGCACACACGGCGAATTGGTTGCGGTCAGTTTTTACAGGGAGCACGGCTTCCTGCCATGGGCATTTGTAAACTATCTGGCCCTTTTAGGATGGTCCACGCCTGATTCAAGGGAGATCTTTTCCAAGGAAGAATTGATCAAAGCGTTTTCGTTGCAAAGGATCGGTCGGGCCAATGCCGTCTTCGATTTCAGGAAGAATGATCCAAAATTCTTTACTGATCCAAAGGCCATTAGTATCAATACCCATTACATAAGAAATCTCCCGGTTGAAGAGATCGGGCCTTATGTCAGGGCAGAGTTGGAAAAGGCAGGGATATGGGATCCGGATTTTCAGGGTGCAAAGCGCGATTGGTTTCTTCGCACGGTCGACTTGATTCGAACCAGATATCATGTAACCACCGATTTTGTGACCCTTGGTCGCGCCTATTTTTCGGACGACTATCCGATCGATCCCAAGGCCATGAAAAAAAACATCCTGAAGCATGATGGTTTTAAAGAGTGGTTCCCGGTCCTGGCGGATCGGCTACAGGCAATAAAGGCCTTTACTGTTGAGGAGGCCGAAAAAGTGATCCGTGAGACAGCCGAGGAGTTCGGAATCAAGGCAGGGGTATTGATCAACGGTATTCGAACCGTGGTCACCGGTCAGGCGGTCGGCCCGGGGCTTTTTGATGTCCTGATTGCCGTTGGACAAAGTCGAGTGGTAGAGCGCCTGCGGAAGGCCGTGACGTTCTTCGACTAAACAGGTTGTTGCCCAAACAGCTCACACAAGCCGCCAAGGGGGCTCTTTTTGAGATCAGGTCACTGAATATTGCCTGATAGCTTCCTCAACGGCACCATATTCGGCATACGGTCCTGACCCATTTACAAATGGGCTACTAAGCTTGTAGGCCACATTGACGTGTGCCTGGTTCGTGAGATTCGATGCATTCTGCCACTTACGAGCAGGATAAGATTTGACCTGACTCAAAAAGAGATCCCCCTTGACGGCTACGGCTATATTGCAAACAATAAATATTATGCTCTCATTAGTAATGACCGCTCAAAGGAATTGTTGTTTGGACAACAGCCTGTAAACATCTAAACCTATACAAGCCGGAAGCAAGAACAACGAGAAGAGAACCGAGAACATGACCACAACCGAATCTGTTGCCCCGACTGACTTTATTCGCAATATCATCACGGAAGACTTGAAGGCAAACAAGAACGAAGCTCGAATCGTGACCCGGTTTCCGCCTGAGCCGAACGGCTATCTGCATATTGGGCACGCCAAGTCCATCTGCCTCAACTTTGGTATTGCCGCTGAAAACAGGGGTATTTGTAATTTGCGATTCGATGATACTAATCCAAGCAAGGAAGACATCGAATATGTGGAATCGATCAAAGAAGACGTCCGGTGGCTTGGATTCGATTGGGGTGATCGGCTGTTCTACGCATCTAACTACTTTGAGCAACTATATCAGTACGCTGTTCAGCTAATCAAGGCCGGCAAGGCGTACGTTTGCGACCTTAATGCGCAGGAAATCAGAGACTGCCGTGGCACCCTGACCAAGCCCGGCAAGGAGAGTCCGTATCGTACGCGTTCGGTCGAAGAGAACCTGGACTTGTTCGAACGCATGCGGGCGGGAGAATTCGAGGATGGTTCCCGCGTACTTCGGGCAAAGATTGATATGACATCCGGAAATTTGAATATGCGAGATCCGGTCATCTACCGCATACTACGGGCGGAACATCACAGGACGGGTGACAAGTGGTGCATTTATCCAATGTACGATTTTGCCCATTGCCTGTCGGACTCCCTCGAAGGGATCACACATTCCATTTGTACACTCGAATTTGAAGATCATCGCCCATTATACGACTGGTTTCTTGACGAATTGAACGTTTGTCATCCACAGCAGATCGAGTTTGCCCGCCTCAATCTCAGCTACACGGTTCTGAGCAAACGAAAGCTGGCGGAATTGGTAGAACAAGGGCATGTTACAGGATGGGATGATCCGCGTATTCCGACACTATCGGGTTTGCGTAGACGCGGATATACACCTGAGTCGATCCGAAACTTCTGTGAGCGGATCGGAGTGGCCAAGAGGGAGAGTGTGGTTGATATAGCACTCCTTGAGCACTGCATTCGCGAAGATTTGAATCAACATGCTCCGCGTGTTATGGGCGTGTTGCGTCCGCTTCGAGTGGTCATCGATAACTATCCTGAAGACCAGGTAGAAGAGTTGGACGGCCCGTATCATCCGGAGGACTCGAGTATGGGGTCTCGCAAACTCTTCTACCTGGTCTTCAGGATA
>Ga0209976_10000729_pt1 | contig 20352 bp, 20 predicted proteins | sample SumtaG_FD_182806 | JGI IMG/M metagenome (GOLD analysis project Ga0209976, IMG submission 182806) | Deep subsurface microbial communities from Indian Ocean to uncover new lineages of life (NeLLi) - Sumatra_00157 metaG (SPAdes) (version 2) | ecosystem: Environmental > Aquatic > Marine > Oceanic >...
TCCAAGTGAGGTCAGTAGGAATGCTAGATTCAATCCAAGAGTCTCGTCGAATCTCTTCATCAGAAAAGTAGGATTCAGCTAAGGTCTTCTTCGAATCCGCCGTGTGTCCTTTTGGTTCAACATGTTCAAGACGAAGTAGCTCTGCACGGACACCTCTCATTTTGGTGTCTCTGTCGACAAGGAAACGAAAATCAACATTATCTCCAAGGGAAACTGGATCCTTACCAGTTTCAACTTTCAAGATGGTTGTTCCTTCATCATCAACAAAACCAGATTTTGGTTGAGGTGTAGATTCTAAGTCTAGGTTTTGTTTGAATCCAACTGAAGGTTCTATTTTGAATTTTAAATCTCTAGCCCATGAAATTTCAGCTTGAGCCTCTAAAGTGTATTTTATCAAACCATAACTTCCTTTGTAACTCCCTGGAATATCAGAAGGAAGAGTGAAAGAAAATTCGTACCGAGATTCACCCATTGGAATCATTGCAGATTCAGCGAATTCCGTTACAACGTTAATATGCTCTCGGTCCTCTCTATACACAATCGTAACTTTACCAGTATGAATTACTATTTCAGATTTCTCTTCCCCAATGAGCGAAACATAGAGGCGCTCACACTGAAAATCATCATCACATGTAACAAGAACGTAACCCTCAACCTTCCCACCGGGTAAGAGAGGTTCTTCGTTTAATTGAATCTCAATTTTCCTCATCGAAATTTCTTATGATTACTCTCGTGAAGGTTAATGAGGTATTCGATTGACGTCAGTTTTTCTGACAACACTTTTGTAATCAAATATCAAATGTAAAACTATGAGGAAATCAGCTATCGCACTCCTGTTGCTCATAATATCAGGATTAGGAATTGCAGGATTCCTCTATCAGCAGGGATTCTTCAATCGCTTTTATTTTGATGCTGAAGGTCGATACGACCCCAGTATACTTGATGACATGGGAGTCATCTATTCGAATAGATCCGACATCGAATCATTCAATGAGGGTTATAGCGAGTCTGTAAGTTGTCCTTGGGGTTTCATACATAATGGGATTGATTATTTCTACTTCAACAACTCAGATGTGATTGCGGCAGCACCTGGTCTGGTTGAGAGCATTGAACTCAGAGACTGGGGTCCAGAATCCTGGCAGCGATATGTTATTAGTATGGAAATAAGATTCAATGCCACAGTTACTCTTTCGTATGGATTTGAACCAATAACGAATTTTACCGAAGACCAAGCCCAACAGCTTGCTATGTTTAATATTGAAGTTGGCGATTGGGTTGCAAAAGGGGACGTGATAGCAAAGTTCCTCAGAGTAAATGATGGGGCGCACATTCACTTTGGCGTGTATCAGAATGATGTAGCACGAGACCCTACACTCTACATGTCGCCTGCAGAATTGAATGAGCTCGAAGAAATGATTGATGATTTCAATCCAACATGGGATGCTAGTTATCCTTAGTGAAGAAAAAAAAGAGAACGTGCATCTCCATATTGTTGAAGATACACGATGTTAACTCTAAGGGAAGATTCGACTTACAGTTCGTGGGAATGGAATGCAGTCACGGATATGATCTAATTCAAGCATCCATTGAATCAACCTATCCATTCCTACACCGAAACCTGAGTGCTGTACACTTCCATACCTGCGAATATCGATGTACCACTTGTACTTCTCAGGGTCATCACCGATTCTGTTTAGATTATCAATAATGAGTTGAGCATCGGTTTCACGTTCACTTCCACCGATGATTTCTCCAAACCCTCGCGGTCCGAGAAGGTCACTGCACTTGTATGTTCGTAGATCTTCCTCATTGTCCTTCATATAGAATGACTTGGTTTCCTTTGGATAGAATTCGACAAATAGGAAGTTGTCACTCTCCTTGGTAAGGAATTCCTCAGCCTCACTACGAATGTCATCACCCCATTTGATTTTGAGACCGCCCTTCTGGCAGGCCTCAATTGCGTCAGCGTATGTCATCCGGTCGAATGGAGGGTTCACTGCAAGTAATCGTTCTGGATCAACACCCAGCTCTTTTAGTTCAGCAGTTCTGTTCTTTGCTACTGAATGGCACATGTAACTGATGAGTCCCTCCTGACGTTTCAGGTTGCACTCATGATCACACCAGGCCTCTTCAGCTTCAAGGTGCCAGAACTCAGTGAGATGTTTTCTTGTCCTTGACTTCTCAGCCCGAAACGATGGAGCAAGTATGAACACCTTCTCCATGGCAAATAACTGAGGTTCAAGATGCATCTGGCTGGTTTGAGTTAGGAACATCTTCTTTCCAAAGTACTCGACTTCAAAGAGGTCTCCACCTTCCTCACCCATAGTTGAAACAAACATGGGTGAAGTAGTTTCATAGAATCCTTCTTTCCTAAGATACTCACGAGCAGCACTGAACACTTCATCCCTGATTTTCAATACATTGGTGAGCTTCCTAGAACGCATCCATAAGTGGCGATTATCATTCAGGAATTCAATGCTCTGGTGCTCCGTGATTGGGAACTCTTCTGCAAAGTGCAAGACATTGAATTCTTCTACTTGCACTTCGAATCCACCCTCTGCTCTATTGTCAGCCCTGACAGTGCCGACCATTGTCACGAGGGACTCTATTAGCATTTTCTCTGCGTCAGCATAGGATTCCTCGCTGACAACATCCTTCTTGATTATTGTTTGAACAACACCTGAAGGGTCTCTCAGTAGAGCAAAGACCATCTTCTTCTGTTTGCGAATCCGATGGACCCAGCCTCTGAGGTGGACTTTCTTTCCGTCCAGTCCTCCTTCAAGGATGTTCTTAACGTGTATATAGCTCACTATAATCACCACAAATTCTTGTTAGACCAAAATCTGGCTAACATCTAACATCCACTAAGGGTTTGGATAAAAGGATGACGGCCTAAGAAGGCCGCCAACAGTTTAACGATATCTTACAAACCAGATGATAGCGATGAATGCTATTATTGCAATTGAACCTATAGATACCCATGTCAAGTAAGTCACGAAGGGTGCTTGACTAACGATAACTGTCACTGTTGATTGAACTGAGTTACCTCCCAAATCAACCACAGTAAGTGTTATTTCATGTGTACCAACTAGCAATCCAGCAAAATCGAATTCGATATTTTCTGTTTCCCAATCGGCATGAACCACTTCTTCATCACCGATTGTGATTGTATAGTACTCCATGAATTCATCTGTTGCAGTCCAATTTCTGATGATATTTGTTTGACCTTGGCTGTAGTAGACAGTTTCAGGGGTGAATACAATAACAGGAGCAACATCGTCAGCATTCACAGATACAACAACTGTATCTTCTACCTCATTGCCACTCGTATCGTTTGCATGAAGTGTGATATTGTGCACACCAATTGATAGTTCTGCTAAACTAGTTGTTATGACGGGTTCGTCAGGATTAATGTCTCCAGAGGCTAGGACATCATCATTATCCATTACCGTGTACTTGTTCACATTATCATCAGTTACATTCCATGAAACGGAGTATCCTGTTTGAGTGAAGTAGAACTCTAAATCGTCAGGTCCTTCAATAACTGGAAATGTGTCTTCATAGATACGCAGTGTGATAATAGTAGTATTCATGTTGAGATTCCAATCATAAGCAATCAATTTGATCTCATATTCTCCAATGACTAACTCACTAAAAGTTGCACTCACATTGAATGAATAATCGTATGTTGTGTTCATCCAAGAAACTGTTTCATTTAGTTCACCATCGATATAGATCTCAATTGAAGAAGGATAATCATCTTCCAGATGCCAAGTAATCGTTACGTTTTCTGCATCAAACAGAATATCTTGATTGCCAGGACTTGTGACTATTGGTGCTCGTTCGTCAGCATTTGCGGCTGTAAGATTGAAGTAATAGTCCCCTAGACCAATTGGTGAGCCAAGATAGGTAACTGTCCAGTTGATATATTCAACAGGAAGATCCAGAAAGATCACTGTTCCATTAGCAGGCGTGGTCTTAACACCATACACTGAACCATTCTTGTAAGTGACGTTCACTTCGGCACCAATAATTGGTTCAAAGCTTGTTTCATAGAATGTGAAGACCTCAAGATCGTAATACTCAGGAGATCCAGTTAATGGACCTATACTTTGATGAACAAGTAACTGAGTGCTGTTTGCCTCAAGAAGACCCCAATCAAGTATGTAACCATCGTAGACAATATCATCCATGACTTGGAGCTTCCAGATATAATCTTCATCAGGAATATCTTCGAAGTCTGCCCTGCCATCAATAACTTCTGTCTGTGCCCATATCGAGTCATTGCTACTGAAATGAATTGAAAAGTTGAGGTTATTGGCGGGGTCGTCTGCAATATCTACGATTGTTGCATTCAGGTCATCTTCATCATTGTCCCAATCGATATTTCCGAAGAGGATGCTCACATCAGCTTCTGGCCCATCAGATACAATCTGACCGATTTTATCGACTGTATCAGGATCAGATGTATGCGATACATTCCACTGATAGGTTCCTTGCTCGACGTTGAAGAATTCGACTTCACCATTACCATCAGTATGATCGTCATATAGCAAAACCATTGTAGATGCATTGAATAGACGGACCCATGCATTGTCTAGTGGAGTGCTACCATTCAATACTGTAAACTTGAAATCATCATCATTGAAATCTTGTAGCGCGTTAAACACGCTCACACTGACAACGTAGTTTGTTGCCGCAGGAGCATGTGGTGCATCAACCAGGGATACAGTTGTAGCTGGTTGGCTATTGAAAGCAATTGGAAGTGTTGCACTTGCAATGAATATCATCAGGAAGATTGTTGCAAATGCTTTGTGTGATTTGCTCATTCAAAGTCACTCTCGATAGGGCTATAGACGGCATGTCCAATGACATCTAATGCTTGGCGGCGTCGAAATCGGACTCAGCATAAAAGGATTACCCTAGTCCTATTGGTGCACCACCAATTGTTGTCCTTCAGGAAAATAATTTCTAAGACGCAGTTTTTCTACTCATCTACACTAGTCCAACAAGAATGAGTACTAAGCCATGCCTGTAAAGACACCTACTAGAAAATCCAATACTGGAATATCCAATACAGGTGCAAGAAATCTATCAGCCAATATAGCGATTGCAAGACAAATGCCACCAAGTGGCAGTAACCATTCTTCTTTGATCAGTGCCAAATAATCCACCAACATAGAATCTCTCGTGGGGGATAATATTGTTTTGCGTAACAGTAATCCTTATGATATAGATTTGAGGGGGACTATTCATGCCTCGCATTGAATGGGATGATAGTTTCTCCGTCGGAATTGATTTGATTGATGAACAGCACAAGATGTTGATCGAAAGGACCAATGCAATCTCTGAAGCTGTTGAAAACAGACGCGGTCTCGGGAAGATCATGCAAACACTAAGCTTCATGTTCGAGTATACTGAGTTCCATTTCTCAGCTGAAGAGAAAGTGATGACTGATAATGGCTATCCCAAATTTGATGAGCATCACAAGCTGCATGAAGATTTCAAATCCAGATTGAATCTCATGGTTCAGGACTTTGAAGAGGAAGGCGCAACCTCTGGACTAAGTCAGGAAATCACTACATACCTGAATAATTGGCTTGTCACTCATATCAAGGGAATTGATACTGAACTAGGTCAGATCCTTCGTGATAAAGGATACAAGAATTGAGTTCTATAACTACTACAATCGTTCCTCTATCCACGAAAAAACATCAGCTAGAACTACTTCACCACCAGGATCTTCGAAGGGTTGGTGATATAACTCTGGATACAGCTTCCAGGTTTTATCTTCCGAGCCAATATTATCGAAGAATTCCTTGTTCTTTTCAGGAACCAGAATTTGGTCCTTGCCAGTCTGCATAACAAGAACTGGAAGTTTGATTCTGTAGGCAGATTCGAAGGTGTCTTTGCTGGCATTTAATCCCTCTATTGCATATCGAGGAGTTGCTTTGTCAAATCTCAGAGGATCATCTTTATTCATTTTGATTACTTCAGGATTTTGTGCAAGATTATCATTATCAAGTCCATTATCGAAATACGACTTCACATTAAGTCTAGATAATCCTGCGGCCATCGTTCTCGTTGCCGCACTTATTTTAAGTCGTTCTGACACAGCTGGACAAGGAAGAATGAGACCGGTGACAGGAGCATCGGGATACTTCATTGTGTATCTAGCCGCATGAACAGCGCCCAAAGAATGACCAAAGAGAAACAATTTCTCTTCAGGATGTCCTTCTTTCACTTGATCTACTAGCAACTTGATATCTTCATCATATTCATCATAACTTTCAACATGTCCTTTCCTGCCAGGAAATGTTCCAAACCCGCGAAGGTCAGGGGCATAGAAGACAAAGCCTTTTGATGCAAATTGTTTCGCGACGAATTCTTGAAGCCCACTGTGAGATCCAAGTCCATGGAAACCAATAATAACTCCCCGAGGAGGATCTTCAGTTTTCCACACTCGAAGTAGCATTATTGTTCCATCATGTCCTGAGTAATGTTCCTCTCCATTTGACATTAGTACCACGCAGCTCCTGTTTCTGATGACATTGGCCCCTATTTGTCTTCCGAACTCCAGGACCTTGGTTGATTTACCTTAATTTGAGAATGGATGCTATATTGGCATCGGAATCGATGATAGGCTCAATGTTACCCTCGGTAGAAGTGAAGAGAGTTGTAACACCAGGGCCATGACCTGAAATCACACAATCACTATGCACAACAATACCAACAGAAACTGCACCCGTCTTGTAGATTCGTCCATAGGAATGATCAGCATCCATGATAGCTACAAGATCACCGAACCGTAGATTATCAAGACCGTACTCCTTGTTTGTTTTCTCATCGAAGAGTTGAATATCATAGTCTCCTGAAGAAACCTGATCAGCCCCAAGACCAGAACCCATAATTTTAGCTGGAACTTTGTGTGTTACTGGAATTGCCAGTTTTCCATTTTCTTCACTGAAATTTAATTTGTTCAGAAAACCCGGGTCGATATTCATGACCTTATTCTCGGGATAATCAATGAGTTCCAATCCCTGACCATAGGCTTTGACCATCATCTTGTCACCGATAACAAGCTGTTCCATGACCTCTTCAGAGAAATCAACCATAACGTGTTCGATCCCTCCATGTTTTCCCACAACAGTTCCAATCGCTCCCTTTGCTTCCCCAGCTACTACCTTAGCTTCATTCCCGATGCACGAGAGTACGTTCAATGCTGTGTTTGCTGCTTGTTTGAAGCGAGCATCATTCTCTTTATTCTCGATGCTTACACCAGGTTCCACGTGGTCTGCCTTCCATCCGGTCGCAATGTCACCAACACGGAGATTGTATGTTATCCCACCAACTCCAGGAAGTGTAACAGCTCTTCCATCATGGGTTATGCGGTAGGCGGTCCTTGCTACAGGACTAGCCACCTCACCCAAAACAGAAATCTTCACAATCTTGTCTTCATTAGTCTTAACTTTCATGATTGAAAACAACCAATGTGTACGGTTCGTTTCCTACACATAAGACTGACGTTTCTATCAACACGGTCCAGTTAACTACGCTCATCGATGAATGCAATCTGCTTACTCGGGTAATCTATGACTGTTTCAAAGTTCTTCAGGAAATCGTACCCAATGATTCCATTCTCGATTAACTTTCCCTTCGGAGACACCTTGCTCGAGTCCATCACAACTAACTGATTATTGGTAATCTTTGCATCACCTACAGACAGACTCTCTGCTTGGGCCATCTTCAACTGCATATCGCCACCCAAGCCACGAGCAATACCTTGGACAGCTTGAACATCGAGACCCAATTTCTCAGCCAAAGCAGGATCCATTACGGTACCGCCCGCGCCAGTATCAAGTGCGAAATTGTGTGGTCCTTCTCCGTTGATGTAAACAGGGAGTTCTATGAGGTGTGAATCTTTCACATACTCAAATGGTATCCAATCCAGATCTCTCTGTGATTTCCCTTTGTGTAGTTTGAAACTTTCATTGTGATAGCTAAGTGACATAGTGCAGTGTTTTAGAGTAGTAAATCCAAAAGCACCATCCCGCGATCCAAGACCTCGAAATATTGCTTCGAAGTCTAACACGTAGACCTCATCTTTTTCGAACTCAAGAGAGCCTATCCCAACTTCAACATCTGCATATTGTACCGGAATTCCTCCGCCAACTCCACGAGCTTCAGTTCGGCTACCCGCTCGTGTTTCAATTCCAAGTTTTTCAGCCAACCGTTTTCCAATAGTTGTGATAGATGCTCCTGTATCAAGAACAAAAGTGAACGGGCCATGACCATTCACACTAACGGGAATGTTCACATGGCCCATGTTGATTTCGGGCTTAACTTCTATTTCCACGAAATCATACCTCATTTCTCAGGCTTGAAACCAGCAACATATGCGCTAAATGCACCATGGGGACTGTATCCAGCTTTGCCAGTTATCTCAACATTCTCAAAGCCAGCATCACGCATGTGCTGTAAATATTCTTCGTCGAGGATTGCTCCACCAATACAGCCTGTGTATGTGATTACTTCGTCACTGACTTCTTTGGACAGAGGTTTGGATAGGACAATATCTGATACCATAACACGACCACCTGGTTTCAAAACTCGGAAAGCCTCTCGGAACACCTTTCCCTTATCTGGAGCAAGATTGATCACACAATTACTGATCACAACATCAACGGAGTTATCGTCCACTGGCATTTCCTCGATATCACCAAAGCGGAAGTCCACATTCGTAATTCCAAGTTCCTCAGCATTCTTCTTTGCTTTCTCGATCATTGCTGGAGTCATATCAACACCGATAACTTTTCCGGTGTCACCAACTTTCTTACTAGCAACAAACATATCGAGACCTGCACCACTTCCAAGATCTAGGACAACTTCACCTTCCTTCAGACTGGCAAGTGCAACAGGATTTCCACATCCCGCAAAGGACTCAGTTGCACCGATTGGCATACCTTCTGTATCATAACCAAGTGCTTCAGCAACGTTGTCTCGTAGAACTTTTGGTTCAGGAGCTTCCGTAGCTGGACCACAACAACTTGATTGAGCTTGCGCGGGTTCATCACAGCAGCTTGATTCGACCACTGCTTCTCCAGTGGCAACTTTGGAATACGCATCCCTTACTGCTTCCTTGATTTCATCAGGTTCCATTTCACTAACTTTTTTCATTTCTGTCATGCAATCACCAATTTCATCGGATTATTATTTTCAATATCATCAAAACACCCATATGATAATTTCAGATGATCTGATGAGCAGCTTTTGAGGTTCTTATTACAATCTTCTTCAAGTCGTTTTTCATCATTCATTCAATCACCAACTATATTGGGTGTCCAATATTTGACTATTATTGGACATCCTATATATACATTTAAATGTATCGGACGTCCAATAGTTGAGTATGAATGAGCAGTCTGAAGATGCACCGTGTTGTCCACCAGCTTGTTGTGACATGAGAGGACTTCTTACATTTCAGATCCTTTGGGAACTTGACAGAGAAGAAATGAATGGACAACAGATAGCAGAGAAGATTGCTATAAGAAGAGGAACAAAACCAACCCCTGGAACCATCTATCCTGCGTTGAAGGAGTTGAAGAATGGGGGTCTCATCGAAGGTGAGAAAGCAGGAAGACAGATTGTCTACCATTTGACACCGGAGGGAGAGAAAGGACTAGCAGAATCTTCAAGGTATTTCCTTCAAGCCTTTGGTGATATAGCAGAGGATGTCAAAGTGAAAGTCATTGTTGTGAAAGGTAACGATTGCGATTGTTGAATCAAAGAACCTAAACCTACTTTGAAACAATGGTTTGGGGTCCGTACTATTGCTCACATTTATAAGGCGATTTATATACGAAACGTTTGTCCTTTATATACCTTATATACTATATAAGGAGTAGAAATAAGGCAGGAGCAAGAGCAGATGGTACGTCCAGAGCCTAAAACAAAGATTGAGAACGTTGTCGCGTCAGTTGTTTTGAATCAACGACTTGACCTCGATGAGATTGCAGCCACCATGCCCAACGTGGAATTCGACCCTGAACAGTTCCCAGGTCTTGTGTATCGTTTGAAGAAACCTAAGACAGCCACCCTGATTTTCAACTCAGGCAAAATGGTCTGTACCGGAGCGAAGAGTGAGAAAGAAGCAAAGCGTGCAGTTCACAAGATTGTCAAGAACATCAAAGAGGCCGGTATCGAGATCACTGGTAAGCCAGAGATCATCGTCCAGAACATTGTCGCCAGCGCAAGCCTCGGTGCTGAGCTAAATCTTGAACTTGCAGCTATGAAGCTTGAGAACACACTCTACGAGCCAGAGCAGTTCCCAGGTTTGATCTACAGAATGAGAGACCCCAAAGTCGTTATCCTTCTGTTCGGATCAGGCAAGCTTGTTATCACTGGAGCCAAGTTCGAACCACAAATCGACGAAGCTGCATTGAAAGTCATGGATCGCCTACTCGAACTCGGTGTCATGAGAATCCCAGAAGGTGAAGACTGGGGTCAGATCGAGCATGACGATGCAGACGACGACTGGTAATATTTGATTGGTTCTCGGGATAGCAATCCTGAGAATCGCTACTTCTTATTTTGAGATATGAAACTGTGGTGTAGAAGAAACTACTTCTTCTTCTTCGGTTTTGGCTTTGTAGTTTTCTTCTTGACAGTCTTCCTTGAAGTGACAACGTTCCCTTTGCCATCTTTCTTCTTAGTGCCCTTCTTTTGAGTAGCCTTCTTCTTTGGAGCAGACTTTCCTTTTGTCTTGGTCTTACTCTTGGACTTGATGGTCTTCTGAGTCATCACAATCTCTTGATTACCTGCAGCAGCAAAGAGCTCAACGGTTCCTTTCTTTTCCTCATCGTATGCATAACCAAGTCGTTTGATTTCCTGAATTTGTTCCTTTCGAACCATCTTAGCACCCAAGCGCCTTGCAAGTCTGAGAATGCGAACAGTAGATCGAGTTTGCATAGCTTCATTGAACATGACTAGTGGAATAATGTAAGCCATCACGAAGAACGGCAAACCAATGGTCCATAGCATAGCTAGAGTACCCTGGTATAAAATTTCAGGAATTGTCAATTGTACACCAGTGAGAACTGGTTCAATTATAGGAGTATAGAATTGAGTCATAAACATCGTTATTGGAAATGCAAGTAAGGCAAATCCACCAAGCATGTTTGCTATCCACCGTCCTACACCTTGCGTATCTGGGCAGTGTCGCATGGTCATATTGTCAGACTTGAGATGAGTTACAACTCCAGCATCATTCAAAACCCAAGTCGGCATGAATAGCAAAAGAGCTATTGGAACAAAGAGAAGTGCGCCCATAAGAGAAAGACCTGCGTTGAATAGAGGTGCTATCTCAATTCCCAATGTTGCTGGATCGAAAGTAGGACCGAATAGAGCGTCGCGAATGAAACCACTGAACATCTGTGCTGAAGCTACACTGAAGAGAGCAGGAGCCGCAGCTCGACGCATTATCTGAGTACCACCAAACTCACGGCCTATATTCATGATATTCATGTTGTAGCGATTGGACTTGACAATCTTGGTGATTAGAAGAATAACAACAGCAACTGGTACAGCTAATAGAACATACTCGAGAAACAGAATGGGAAGTGCGATGGCCATGATTAGTGTAATGTCGGTTCCAAGTGTTGTACTCAATGGTACTTGGTTTATCTCTGTACCATTGAATAGTTGTGTTGGACCAACACTGGTTGTTACCGTTGTAATTAGCTGAAGAGCAATAAGTGTTCCAAATATGAACATGAAAAATGGTGCTACAAATCTTGCCTTACCCATTCTAATAACCAGATTTGAACCATACTTTTAGCCAGTTAAAGTTTCCGAGAATTCTCTCAGAGTTTGGTCTTTATAATAACCATCTAACTAAAACAGTATCAGCCCGAGAGGTACGATAGCCAGAACGAGTATCACCATGCATAACAGGAACAATGCAATTCGTCCATTTGAAATCTTGACTGTGTCATTGAGCGGTCCAGGATGGCTACCACCAGAGGACATTACAATAATCAGAATTGCCATCGTCCAGTATCCTAGAATGAGCATAATTAGAATTCCAAGCCAACCAATTTGCTTGTGTCTTTGAGGACTAACAATCGATCTCAGTGCGTGTCCTCCGTCAAGCTGTGCAATTGGGAAAAGATTGAGTGCTGTAACTAGGCATCCAACCCAGGCCGCAAAAGCTACAGGATGAAGAAAGATAGTTCCACCAGCTGGAATAAAGTCCACAAATAAGTATTCCATCAATACAAAGAGTAATGGAACGGGCAGAGAACTAGTTCCACTTGGAAACCTTTGATCAATTGCTATCAGCTCTTCAGCGGTAACTGGAACGGACATGAAGAATCCAACTACTAGCACTATAAGAGTAACTGCAAATCCTGCAAGGGGTCCAGCAAGACCCATGTCGATGAGATCTCTTCGATTCATTGGCGGACTCTTTTGTGAAATGAACGCACCAAAGGTCCCACCAATCTGTGGTAAACCTGGCAGGAAATATGGTAGCGAAGCCTCAATTCCCAACTTTTGGCTCATTTTGTAGTGGCCCATTTCATGAGTGAAAATTATCCCCATGAGAGCTGCTATGAAGATGATAGTTGTAAATGCGATATCCCAACCAGTGAAACCTGCGGGATAGAATAGTGCGAGAAATAATGGGCTAGTTGCTTGAAGGAATCCTCCAAGTGCAATACTAGCAAGTGTAGTTACGAAGAGCACATAATTGATCCTGTTGTTACTTGGTTTGGGTTTCTGTTTGGGAACAAATCGGATAATGTATTCCCCTTCTTTCTCATTACGCCATCTCACCAGAGGCCACACTTTCAAAGATTCAGTGGCATTTTTTATCTCTTCAAAGACGGTCTCTTGATCGTTATTACTGGGGACGAAACCTTGTGCCCACTGGACAACAAAGGTTGGCATCCCATATTCAAGAACACTCATTTTGATCTCGAACTTTCCTGCAAGAATCTCGTTTAGTTCAGCAAACGTCGGGTATGTAATAACGCTTGTAGGTTCACCATCAAAAGCCACTAGTATCTGGTCTCCAATTACAAGGATAGTCAGGAATTCCGTTTGTAGCATTTTAAGGATTCCCGCTCAGGCATAGTTGTACTAATTTAGATTTTGAAGCCAGTTAATCAGATAACTCAAAATTACTAGCAAATTCAAAAGCGCCATGGACAGTATCCAACAAATCCATAGGTTTCTTAACAGAAACTGCGTTCTCGCACTTGAAACCCCTCTTCTCCAATTGTTTAGCTAGACGATCTCTTGATTGAGGTCGTGTTGCGAGAATGATTGTTTTCGCTTTGACATGATGAAATTTCTCATCTTGATAAACCACAAGTTTCTTGCTATCGATACTGGCTACTTCTGCATTCAGAAGAGTTGGGATATTTCGATCCTTCAAACCCTTCAGAATAACCCATCTTGTTGTTCGACCAAGATCCACTCCAAGAGCTTCATCAGCCTCAATTATCTGTATAGAATCAGCTCGTGAAGAGAGATACATTGCGGCATAACAACCAAGAGCACCACCACCTATAATGACAGCGTCGCCCAAATCGTCCATTTCAAGCGCGATTGCATCGTAAGCACTGGTTACGTGGGGCATTTCTACTCCATCAACCGAGGGTGCTCCAGCGATTGTTCCGGTAGCACAAATGATAGAGTCAAACCCGCTATCAGTGACTGTACTCGCCGTAGCAAGTGTGTTGAGTCGGATGTCAACACTGAGATGCTTAAGTTCGCGAATCATGTAACTCACATAAGCTGCAAACTCTCCGCGTCCGGGTATCTTGGCAGCGAGATTGAGAAGTCCACCTAAACGATTCTTTTCTTCAAAAAGAGTGACACTAAAACCTCTCATTGCAAGGACCCGAGAAACCTCCATACCAGCAGGTCCACCACCAACCACCGCAATCCTTCCTGAGCTTGGAGTACCTATTGACTTAGTTCCCTCATACCCAGCTAGTGGATTAATTGCGCATGTTACTGGTTCCACCATGAACACTCTGTCAAGGCAACCTTGATTGCAGCCAATGCATGGTCGAGTGAAAGATTGATTACCTTCACGGGCTTTCTGTGGTAATTCTGGATCTGCAATGAATCCGCGTGACATACCAATGAGTTGTGCTTTTCCTCTCTTGAGAATGTGTTCCGCAACAGTTACGCTGTTTATCCTATTACATGCAACCACTGGAACATCTACAACCTCAGCAATTCCTTCAGCAAGATAAGCATAGTGACCACGAGGAACATCCATTGTGATTTGAGGAACCCGGGTTTCGTGCCAACCTCCAGTGACATCAAAACAATCAACGCCAGCTTCAGCAAGTCGAGGAGCAAGATTCTGATTATCAGCCAATGTCAGTGTATCAGGTACAAAGTCCTCACCACTCATACGGTAGAGGATTGGGAATTCTGGACCAACTGCATTCCTTACTGCACTAACAACCTCACGTGGAAATTTGCACCGTGCATCAAAGTTCCCACCGTATTCGTCAGTTCGTAGATTGGTCGCCTTTGCAAGAAACTGGTTGATAATATATCCCGCAGACCCAATTATCTCAACTGAATCAAAGCCTGCTTTCTTTGCCCGTTTAGCAGCGATTCCAAAGTTGCTAATGGTTTCCTGAATCTCTTCTATTGATAGTTCACGTGAGATTTCCCTTGTAAGTCGACATTTTGTTGCTGATGCGGAAACGGCTTGTTGTCCTAGAACGAGTGAATGAGCATATCGACCTGCATGATATAGTTGAGCTGCAACTGGAACGTTGAAAGCGTGAATTGCATCGGTAAGTAGTTTGAGACCTTCGATATGTTCATCTCGAGAAATTCCTATCATAGTAGGACCGCTCATTCCAAGATGTTCAGTGTAACACCCTCCAACGACTATCAGCCCCGGTTGATACTGAGCTCGCTCTTCATAGAATTGCACGAGTTTGTCAGTGACTGTGCCATCTTCACCGCAATACCCCAAGTGAGTAGCTAACATAATTAGACGATTGTCGAGCTTCAAATTTCCAACGGAAACAGATTCCCACAGTTTCATTTTCATCCCTTAGCCATAGAAACTGAACCAGTGATTTAGAGTGACCTCTCCGAATCTCTCAAATCCCGATGATATTGCGTCTGGAACCATTTCCCTTGCAATGTAGGACTCAACTGATAGACCAGTCTTTAGAGCATCCTTTACGTTCTCTCGTAATTCAGATAGATCTTCGATATATACAGCTAATTCATTCTGGCCGCATGTTGGCCCATGCCCGGGAATAATGATTTCATGTTCGAGTGCATGGATCTCTTCAAGTGCAAGTATCCATCTATCGGGATCACAAGTAGGGTCTCCACCATATGGGAATTGTTCATTGAAGATTAGGTCGCCTACAAAGATAGTGTTGTGATGAGAGGAAATTACAATCGATGATCCTGAGGTATGTCCGCCAAGAAGTTGTACAGTAAGTTCATCGTTCTTTCCGATTATTAATTTATCATGAAATACAGTGTCAGGAAGCCTGAGTGATAATGTCTGTACTGCATTCCATAGTTCAGGACGGTCATCCTTTACCTCGGAATATCTCTTGATTAAGGTAGTAAATTCCCAATCTCCTTTCAGATTCTCTTGACATCTCGTCATCATCGGGTCTGAGGCAATCAATTCTACGGGCTCGAAGGCTTGAGCTCCAAATACATGATCACCATGGGAGTGTGTGAAAACCAGTTTGGAAATTTGTAGTCCGGTTTCAGATTCAATGAATTGTCGGGTCTCAGCGCTCTTCGGATGCATCATTCCAGAATCAATCATAACGACTTCATCATCAAGAACAATTGCTCCGTGATTTCCACCATTTGAACCGTCATCACTAACGTAAATCCCATCAATGATTTTCTTAAGCGCCATAACATAGACATAGTCTTTCATGTAGATATAGTTGTTCACCAAAAAGGCACGGACAATCAGGTTGTTAGAGTGCGCAAAATACCGTCCAATGCACCCTCGGGTCCCTTGAAAACTCGTTGTCGAAATTCTACACCTAATCTGTCAGCAATACTTCTGCATGCATCCATGTCTACACCAGGGATATCAACTGCAGATAATTCGACACGCATCAAAGGCTTGCATCGTTCAGCAAACTCAAGCATGGAGTCAAATGTCATTCTCCCAAAACTCGGTTGACATAATCTAAGATAGGTGTCAGGGTCAGGAGCATTGAGTGATATCTGGATTCTATCAAGTCCTGCTTCAGCAAGCTCTGTGGGAATGTCCCTCTCAGGATGAATAAGCAAAGCTTGTCCATTGGTGTTCATCCGAACTTCTGCAGAACTTAGGTTCTTGATTTTCCTGATAGCAGCTAGAGTGCTTTCAATGTTCATTGTAGGTTCGCCAAAACCAACGATAGCAACATCATCAAACTCATCACTCCATGTCTTCTCAATTTCATCAACAAGTTCCTCAGGAGTAGGATCATCATCTAACTCTAGATTGAATCCAAATACACCATCGGAAAAATTCCGAACACAAAAGAAACAGTTGTTTGTACATCGAGAAGTTGGATTAATGTAGAAACTTGTCCCTCGCCAGTAAGTAAGATTCGACTCTGCCATCGGATGAGCACTTCGGTTTGCAAATTAATGCGCAACAATGGAAGTCCTTTGTTCATGGCATTTAATATTGTCGAAACCACGTAAGAAGGTAAATGCACACTTAGCTATAGTTATCTTAGTAGTTGCACAACGGTTTCTTGTGAATTGAAGTGTCAAAACAATCAAGAAAAGAACTCGCATCTTTATCATGCGTTCCGTGCAGGGGAGGTATTCCGCCTTTGGAAGAGCAGAAAGTGAAGCTCATGCTTGATGTAATCCCCGGTTGGAAGAAGGTAGAGAATTCAGTAGATAAGATTTCCAAGAAATACACGTTCAAAGATTTCAATGAGTCAATGGAGTTTGTAAACAAAGTAGCAGAGATTGCAGAACAAGAGGATCATCATCCGGATATTTTCATTCACTGGAATGAAGTGACCATCACTGCTTGGACTCATGCTATCAACGGTCTTTTTGACAATGATTTCATTGTAGCCGCGAAGATAGACGAACTCTAGCTAAGTTTCTTCGTTCTTCCCTCTGAAATACATGAATATCCCAATGACTACAGGTATCGCAATCATCATTCCCGTAATAAAGAGAGTCAGAGGACTAATGGGAAATGCCATCAATAGTGTCATTATCGAAGTTGCCCATGTCATTAGAAAAGCAACAACTGCACCAAACCTGATTACTTGCCCTTCTATTCCAATCTCATCTATCACTGCAGCTGCATTTTGAATCTTGGCAGGACTAAGGATGCTAGCGAGACCTCCACCAATTCCACTTGATGCAGCTACGACTACAGCACTTGCACCTACTGCAGTACTTGTTTCAACATGATACTTTGTGAACATGGCAATTGCAGAGGTTTCAGAACCTGAGATGAATCCTGCAAGTAGTCCTAGGAAGGGAGCCATCACAGGATAGAGGATTCCAATTCCTGCGGTCATACCTGCCAATAGAAAGATCATATTATTTGTGGGATCAAGACCGTTTGCAAGATTTGTGGGATTAAGCCAGACTCCAGTACTATCAATAACCCACCCACTATAGTTCATGACGTCAGCCATCGCAAAGAAAATTGCAGAAGCTAAAACAGGCTTAGGTGCTCTCCTCTTGAAAGAAGAGAATGTACGCTTCAAGACATCACGATCAGTTTTGAGAAATGGCATTGACACTACTGTTGCAATAAGCATCAATGTATATGCTTGCCAAAGAAATCTAGTATTGATTATGCCAGGATAGGCTCCGATAGTAACGGGAAAAGCTAAGCCATGGAATAAGAACTGGAAAACCTGTGGAATCAGATTCGTACCGAGGCTGAGTATAACCAATACTATCCAAGGAATACTTGCTCTCCGAAGACTAATGCTTCTTTCAACTTCGAAGTCCTTCTCATCTAGTGTTGTTCTATCAATGACTGGTTTGTTTCTGACCTTTAGGTATAAGAAGAGGATTAGAAGTACTGCTGCTCCGGCAAAAACATTGGTTAAGGTCGTTAAAGGTAATAGTACGTTGCAGACGATTGCCATCAATCCAGCTGTCAAGCCACAGAGAGTTGCTATGATGAGTCCTTCTCGATTGAAGAGAAGCTCTCTTCCTCCTCCAATCCATAGCATCGCAATTGCAATCCCCAAACTCACCACAGGCATGAACCAAGCAAAGACTGCTCCAGCTTCTTGAAGTGTGATTACTGAACCCCATGCTGAATACTCTCCAGTGAAAACAACAGCAGGAACACCGAGAAGCGCAAAGGTTGTGAGGGGGTCATAACCGATAGAGGGGAGGGCAACTGCAACCATTGGATTGAACCCAAGCGCTAACATAACCGGTGGTAGCATAGAGGTCGGTGTAGCTCCAATACCCACCAGGAAGAGACCTAGACCGAAACTGATCAATAGTATCTGCATTGGTCGACTTCCTCCACCTAAGGTCTTGAAAAAGACAATAAGCCTTTGAAGAGCTCCAGTTTCCTGCATAAACGTCATCATCAAGATTGAGGTACCAATCATCACAGAGATAGGAAATGATTTGACGATTCCAGCAGCACTTGCAGTGAGTGCGATAACTGCATCTGTCTGAAAAGCAAATATCGCAATGACCAATGTTGTCAACCAGACAATAACACCAGTAACATCTGCAGACTTTCGCAAGAAAACCAAGAGCACTAATGCCAAGACAATTGGTAATATGATTAGGATAATACCAATAATTGGATCCACCGTTTATTCCCTCTTTTTGAGAAAACCGTTTTCAAAGTACCAATCTATCGCTCTTTGAAAACCTTCAACCATTGTAACTTTAGGAGCCCATCCAAGTAGACGCTTTGCTTTCTCATTGGAGTAAACTCTGGTAGCGTACATCATATCAACAGACTTGCCATGCCAGAAGAATGAATTCTTCTTTCTGTTCTTGAAAGGACTAAGAAGTACCATTCCGAATTTTGCGAATATTTTTGGTACTCTCAAGCGAGGAGGTTTGACTCCAAGCTTTGTTGTTATTACATCAACAAATACTTCCCAGCTTATTGCTTCATCGGGACAGAGAATGATTGTATTGTTTAGTGCGCCCATGGGTGTAAGTGCTGCAACAAATCCAGCCACAACATCATCGACATGAGTAAACATGATCTTAGCACTGAGGTCATTTGGTAAAGCAAACACCTTGCCTTCATACAATTGTTCTGCAACCTCATACATAACGTAGAGGTCTCCTTCACCCATCATACCTGTGGGGCGAATGATAATATGAGCTAAATCAGTATCTTTAGAGATTTCACGAATTGCACGTTCAGCTTGAATCTTACTTTCCCCATAACTGTAGCCAGGTATGAGCTCGGTATCCTCTGTTCCGGGAGGGAATCGAATATGACCCATCGTTTCAGTTGTTGAGCAATAGATGAAACGTTGGACCTGAGTTCCAACACAGGCATTCATCAGATTCTTCGTACCCTCAATATTGACCTTGAACATCAGTTCTTCATCGCGAGGGTAGAAGTCAAAATATGCAGCATAATGGATTACTGCATCAACATCCTGAACTGCTTTCTCAAGACTAGCTTCATCGAACAAATCAGCCTCTCGAACTTCAATGTTCTTCGGGAGACCTTCTCGGTTGCTTGTGGATCGAACAAGAGCCACAACCTCGTGTCCTTCTTTAAGAATTAGTTCGATTGTCTTTCCACCGAGGAAACCAGTTGCGCCAGTAACGAGAACCTTCACAGAACTCAACCTCTTTGTCTGGCCCTGTTAGCTCCCATTTATCTGTTGCCTCTCACCGACTGCAACTCTAATTAGGCCTCACGCGCAATAGTAAATTGAAGAATGGTGTGACAAAGTGGAACAGGAGCGGAGTACAGGTTCAGAAAAAGAACTTGAGAATTCAACACCAGAGGAAGACATTCCCGAAGAGTGGTTCAAGGTAGCATGCGATCTAGCTTCTCGTGGAAAACTGGAAGAAGCAGAGCTAGCAATTAGAAACGCTTTGAAGATCAAAATGAATTTCCAATAGCCTGGGCAATATTGAGTGCAATTCTACTTTCGCAAGGTAAAGAAACAGATGCGGAGCAAGCAGGTAAGAGGGCTATATCTCAATGTAAAGGATTGAAGATGACATGGCCAAAGATGAGATCTATCATCTTTTCTCGCGGCATAATTAGAGGGGCTTCTTGGAAAGATCCCCGGAAAGTAGTGTTTGCAACCGACACCAATAGTGAATGGGGAAAACTTCTTTCTACAC
>Ga0209976_10000730_pt1 | contig 20347 bp, 17 predicted proteins | sample SumtaG_FD_182806 | JGI IMG/M metagenome (GOLD analysis project Ga0209976, IMG submission 182806) | Deep subsurface microbial communities from Indian Ocean to uncover new lineages of life (NeLLi) - Sumatra_00157 metaG (SPAdes) (version 2) | ecosystem: Environmental > Aquatic > Marine > Oceanic >...
AATTGCTACTGTTACCAGTAAATTGGATGAATCAATAATGGGAATGAGAATAATTCAATCATTTGCGGTAGAAGATGAAAATTATACTGAATTTAATGATGCGAATGAATTAGAAAGAAAAACAACTATGAAAGCTGCTAAATTAATGGCATTTATGCCGGGAATAATCATATTAATTATTACATTAGGTTTTAGTTCTCTTTTTTTAGTTGCGGGGTCTCTAATTCGGCAAGGAGCTTTAACACAAGGAACACTAGTTGCCTTCATTTTCTATTTATTTACATTTTTTGAACCATTATTTTCAATTATTGGATTTTTATCACTTCTACAAAATTCCTTAGCTGCGGGTGCTAGAATAATAAGATTACTAGATGAAAAAATCTCTATAGAAGAAAAGGACGATGCTGTGAGTCTAGATATTGCTGAAGGGATAATAGAATATAAAAATGTAAATTTCTCTTACAATTCAGAAATCCCAGTTTTAAAGAATATTAACATAAAAATTAATGAGAAGGAAAGATTAGCTTTAGTGGGATATACCGGGGCAGGAAAGAGCACTTTTGTGAAATTATTAAGTAGGTTTTATGATCCTACTAACGGTATTGTCCTAATTGATGGGAAAAACTTGAAAGACTTGAAAATAAATAGTTTGAGAGGAAAAATGGGAATAGTAACTCAAGAAAACTTCCTATTTTCCGGAACGATAAAAGATAATATTAAATTTAGTAAATTAGATGCCTCAGATGAAGAAATTATTTCAATTACCAAGCAAGTCCAAGCACATGATTTTATTATGGAACTTGAAAACGGGTATAATACTATTGTTGGTGAACGTGGAAATAGATTATCAGAGGGACAAAAACAATTGATTTCATTTGCCAGAGCTCTCATATTAGATCCTCCTATCCTTATTTTAGATGAAGCAACTTCCTCGATCGACCCTTATAGTGAACTTCTAATTCAACAAGCATTAGAAACCTTATTAAAAAACCGCACCAGCATTTCTATAGCTCATAGGCTTTCAACTATAATAAATTCAGATCGTATTATCGTGTTAGATAAAGGAAAAATTATTGAAGAAGGTTCTCATCAAGCTTTGGTTGATTTAGACGGTTTCTATAACCAACTTTTTCAAATGCAATTCAAAGACCCATTCAAAAAAGAAAAAATTGATGAGGAAGTTTTAACTGATATTGATAATATAGATGACTCTTTAGATAAGGGAAGTCGGTTTTCAAGGTTTATTTAGTAATAACTGAGAAGAAAGCTTGTTTATGTGGACAATGCCCAATGAATAAAACAATGAGTCTCCGCTGGGGGTAATATTGTACTGACGGTAGTGCAAGGGACCTCTCCCAAGCTGGAAAGTGAGAATCTATTGAACGCTTTTAAATTTTTAAATTCAAATTCAAGATGAAAGAGTTTTTTTTCTAAATGGGTTATTCTACTACATTTTTAGTCTCAATCTTAAGTAAGATTTATATATTATTTAAATAAAATATATTACAATTATCTTTCATTTTATAGAAGTTCAGTTAAACACTTATAAAAAGTGGCTACATTAATGGAGTTTGGTCACTTAACTGATCAAGGGTATGGGAGTCTATCTTTATTAGGTTTTATGCAAATGATACCATTGGGAATATTAATACCGAGTTTGTAACCGTTATTAAAGATGAAGGTGAAGAATCAATCAAAGGGTACAATTTGATTTATTTATTATTCTTCATTGGTTTGATATCAATATTTTTAGTTAAAAAACGTAACAGATTTATTTGAATTTAAATTGTGTTGAGAAGTTTAATATGATAGAGGTTTACAACGATAAAGACAAATTGGAAGGTTTTATTGATGGGAAACAATATCTTAATAAAAAACAAAAAAAAATTGGATTTATAAAAAAAAATAAGTTAAAGGACAAATCAGGTTACACTCTTTTGTATTTCTTAGATAACGGGGATATTGATGGAAATGAGGGTGGAAATTTAGGCTATATGGAAAATGGAAATATTTATTTTTCAATGGATGACCACCTAATTTATGAGATTCTGAAGGAAAAAGGTGAAATTTATAATTCCAATGGAGATAAAGTTTTACATTTAAAAGGAGATTTTAATAACCTAGAGGATTTAGACTATTTTGGAATAGTCGGGCAATTTCTTGAATTGTTTTCATGAGACCTTTCAAATTTATACCGCAATTATATTTTATTTGGTTGGAAATTGTCTCATTTATGTGAAAAGATAGCGTTAAATAGTTATTTAGAAGTTAAATTACTAATCGTCGTCAAAAATGTCATCCACGAGTTCTTCAGCTGCTTCTCTTATCTCTTCTATATAATCTTGCAATGTTTTTCCAATTGATTCATGTCTTACTAATTTTAATATTCTTTTTTCAGCAATCTGTCTTGATTTCTTAGGAATAATTTTTGAGAAATTAGATTCAATTCTTAGGAGACTCAGTAAAAGCATCAATTCTTTAGTAGGCTCTTGTTTATCAATAAGCACAGCATTGATTTCATTTAATATTTTTGTTTTTAATTCTGGTTCAGTTACCTGATATCTCTTTTTCAAACGCTTTTTCCCTAAATATTTAATAGACCCTAAAGATTCTAATTGTGAAATTATAACATCTCTAAAATCAGATTTATTAGATCTTTTCATGTATCGGGAACATATGTCTATTAACTTTTTGTCTTCCTTATTTATGTTAATAAAATCGAGCATTTTATCTAAGATCACATCATTAGTTGAGTCTAAATTAAGGATTTCAATTCCTAAATTTCTTCTAGAGAATGATATCTTATCTTTTAAAACTAAATCCATAATGATCGCTCCATAAAACAAGTAATCTTTATAATCTAGAGATAACTTATTAGATTTTTCATCTATTCCTACCAAGAATATTTGTTTAATTAACATTAGATAATATCTCACTCAACTATTGTAGAGCTCAACTATTGTAGAGCTGTTTTTTAACACATTTTGAAAGTTTTACTTTCTAAAAAATGGTATTGAATGGTGAATACCATTTCACTTAATATAAACTTTTTTGTCGTTTTTAAATATTAATTGGATGCCTCAGATGAAGAAGTTATTTCAACAGCCAAACAAGTTCAAGCACATGATTTTATTACAGAACTTGAAAATGGATACGATACTATTGTTGGGGAACGTGGAAGTAAATTATCAGAAGATCAAAAACAATTTATCGCATTTGCTAGAGTTTTCATATTAAATCCTCCAATACTCATATTAGATGAAGCAACTTCATCAATCGACCCTTATAGTGAGCTTCTAATTCAAAAAGCATTAGAGACCTTATTAAAAAACCGTACGAGTATTTCAATAGCTCATAGGCTCTCAACAATAATAAATTCAGATCGTATTATCGTGTTAGATAAAGGAAAAATTATTGAAGAGGGTTCACATCATACTTTGGTTGATTTAGACGGTTTCTATAACCAACTTTATCAAATGCAATTCAAAGATCCATTCAAAAAAGAAAAAATTGATGAAGAAGTGTTACCTGATATTGATACTCGCGATGACTCTTTTAATAAGGGAGATCGGTTTTCAAGATTTATTTAATTATAACTTTCATTTTAAAATTTAGTAATATAAACTATTAATTTGGATTAGAAAGAAAATACAAAACTATGGTTATATTAGTTTTTGATCCAGAAATTCTAGATATGATGTCATGTTCTCCTTAACAATATCATAATGGGTAAACTTACCTTTTTTCCACCCCTTAATTAATCCGGCACTTTCAAGAATTTTAAGATGATGAGATATAGAAGGTTGAGACTCATCTAAAACAGCTTCTAACTCACAAACACATCGATCTTTTTCTTTTAAAATACTAATTATCATAAGACGTTTTTTATTAGCTAAAGCATTTAAAAATCGAATTAAATCATCAAAACTAATATCTTGAAGTAACTCATCTCCAAGTGCACGTAAGAGTTTGAAATGTAGAGCTGAATTATCTACATCTTCACATTTAGTCAGTTTTTCCAATATTTCTTTTTTATGATCTAAATCCAATTGTCTCACTATTTTAGATTTTTAAATTGTCATTAATTATAAAAGATAGATAGATTTATAAAATCTTATTCAAATCAACAAACTTTTATTTGGATAAAAATTTTATCATTTAAGAATCAGAACTAATAGTGAAAAAATGAAATATTATGAGTGAAGAGGAAGGCCGATCAATTAGCTTCTTTGAAAAATTTTTGACTTTATGGGTGGCATTATGCATCATTATTGGTATTGTTATTTCTCAGATTATACCTGGTATTAGTGACGCTATTAACGCATTACAGGTTGGGGGAATTTCAGTACCAATTGGAATTTGTTTATTCCTGATGATGTATCCCGCAATGTTAAATATTCAAGCATCTGAATTGAAAAAGCTGGGGAAAAATCCTAAACCAATAATTCTGACCCTTATTTCTAACTGGATTATTGCTCCTTTCATTGGTCTCCTTATGGCACGGATATTTTTACAAGGGTATGAACAGCTAATTGTAGCAGTCATTTTACTCTCGAGTTCACCGTGTACAGCGATGGTTCTTGTATGGGGTTGGATGGCAAAAGGTAATCAAGAACAAAATGTAGTAAATACAAGTTTAAATACTATAACAATTATTTTCGGTTATGTTCCTATGGTCGGATTACTAACAGGCCTCCAAAATATACCAGTTGATTGGATTCTATTATTACTTTCAACATTTATATTCATTGGACTTCCATTACTAATAGGAGTTATTAGTAAAAGATTATTAATATCGTCTAAGGGTGAGGATTGGTTTAACAACACATACAAACCAATAGTGGGGAAAATTTCAATTGTTGCACTCTTAACAACTTTGGTAATTCTTTTTTCTATGAATGGAATGGCTTTAATAAACAACCCAGATTTGTTATTAATAATCACGATTCCACTCTTAGTTGGTTTTGCTATTGTTGTTGGATATAATATACTAATAACAAAACTCATGAAACTGAAATATCCAGAAGCTATTATCACTGTGATTATTGGATCCTCAAGTCACTTTGAAATTGCGATTGCTACTGCTGTTGCTATGTATGGAATTGGTTCAATGGCTGCTTTGGGGACTACAATGGGACTTTTTTGGGAGGTTCCAATTATGTTATCAATAGTTTATCTCGGTCGATTTCTAAAAAAACGCGGTTTTTGGGAATCTCAATGAATAAATATATCCAAAAGAATATATTCTTCAAAAGTGATTAGAACAATAAAAAGAGAAAGATGTAAAAAAATATGACAAAAGAAGATATTGATACCACAATAGAAAAAATAATGAAAGAGATGCGCGCATCACCCGATTATTCGGGACAGTCTTGTAGCGCTCAAACAGATTCCCATTGCGAGGGTAAAACTCAGTGTAAAGATTCCGATAATCCTAAACGTCTAAAAAAAGGATTAAATTGTGGAGTTAATCCTAATTGTGAGCAACTGCAAAATAATCAAGATAAGGTGTAAAGGTAACTATTCAAAAACAAGAAGATCAAAAGTTAAAGGTTGATATTTACGTTCCTCTTGATGCATGTGCTTGTGAGTGGGATAAATTCATAAATCGAATATTTATTGAACTTACACCTTATATGAAGCACATAGACTTTGAAACAAAAAACCTAAACTCAGAGGAAGCGAGAAATCTCAATATAAATAAAAAATGTGTTGTTGTAAACGGGGAGAAAAAATTTACATCCTCATTTACTCTCAAGAAAGAATTACCAAAACTTCTTAAAGCTAAAGGATCAATATAATCTTTAAAAAATTTAATTAATTATATTTTTGGGGTGATTTTTAAAATCAAGAAAATTAAACTAACAGTTTTTGCACCAGATCCAGAAAAAAAGTTATCGAAAGGGCTCGAATACAACCTAAGTATTAATGATAACGGAACTATAGTTGACACATTAAGTGCTATCGACAGAATTGTTTATGCTGACCATGAACAAATTATCTTTCCCATTTATAAAGGTTTAATATACAGTTATCTACAATTGATTTGGGATAGTGAAGATAATAAAATCTATGATGATTGTGCAGTAAATGCTTACGGTCCAAATAGAGAATTTATGCCGCTTCAGGATGATATCAATTGTAATCTCTATCCTGAAAGTGAAATAACAATTGTTGTTCATAGTGACTGATGAGCGGAAACCATGAAGACTAGGATGAGTTTGAGTGAGTTTAAACACACAATAATGAAAAAATACGGGAAAAACCATGAAACATTTGCTCAATATTTCACCATTAAAAGAAGGGATTAATAAAATGAATGAAATCCTTCAATAAATGATTGTGAAGGATTAACAGTAGGAATGCTTCCTATACCCTTCCTAATTTTAAAATAACAATCTTTAATTTATTACCTAAATTTGATTATCAAATATGAGATCGTATTTTCTTTCAGTTATTTTAGGTAGAGAAACAAAAAATGATCAATCAAAAGAGGATGAATTTGGTTCTTTAAATGGGTGACAGAAGAAATAATTTAAATGATTTTCAAGAGGAACTTTCATGTTAGAAAAAGAAGTACTTTCAATAGTGAGAAATTTTGCAGTTGATAATTCTGAAAAAGATGAAATTCATGGATTTTCTCACACCGAACGTGTTTATGAGTTATGCATTCAACTTGGAAAGAAATTAGGGGCAAATTTGTTTTTATTAAAAATCTCTGCATTACTTCATGACATTGGCAGGATTGTAGAAAATGGAGCCTTTTTAGAAGAGAATCACGCTGAATTATCAGCTGAAATGAGTTTAGAGTTTATAAAGTCTCAAAGCTTTCAAATATCTCAAGATGTACTTGATAATATAATCCATTGTATAAGAGCACATTCCTTTTCAAATAAAATAATCCCAAAAACTTTAGAAGCAAAAATTTTATCTGATGTAGATAAATTAGATGCTCTTGGAGCAATAGGGCTTTACCGAGTTATTGGATTTACAATAAAAAAACAAGGTGGGATTGAGCAAGTCATCGAGCATCTAGAAAATAAAATATTGAAACTAAGAGATCAATTATACTTAGAAGAATCCCGAAAAATCGCGGATGAAAGAAAACAAATAATCGTAAATTTTTATAATAAACTAAAACACGAAAGTAATAGAGGGATTTAGTAGAAATTTATAAGAGGTAATCCACTAACATTATGGAGATCAAAATGAGTGATGCAGATTTAATCAATTGGTTGTTGGAGAATGGAGGACCAATAATCCGTTATAAAACTGTTACTGAATTAGCAACAGATCAAACGAATTTTGATATGAAGAAACTTCGAAGTGATCTGCTCAAATCAAAAATCGTTCAAAAATGGCTTCAGTTAAAACCCGTATCAAAACTATACGGGATCTATGCTCTACATCATAGTAAATCATCTGTATATGAAAATCTGATGAATAAGCTTATTCAATTAGGGCTGAACTCAACTTTCAAGGCTTACGATGAATACGCTCAAGAAAGCCTTGAAATCCTTCGAACTTTAATGAACCCAAACAATATCTTCTTTAAACAGTTTTTTATGTCTCTAATACTCTCGTTTTTATGTAGATCTGGATATGAGAATGAAGAGCTGGTAAGACAGGCTTTAAATCGCAGATTTGATGCGTTAAAAGATTTTGTTCAGCTGAAAAGCCTTGATTTTTACGTGGATCCTTCTGAATTTCCGCGTTTACCAAAAATTCGACGTTATGATATAGTGAATCCTGATCTTTATTCTGATGGGAAAAGTAGATTTCCTTTTATTCATGATATTTGGGCTTATTCTAGAATTTTGAAATCAAATTTCTACCAAGATAAAACCGAATTAATCGAAAAAATTATCAAACGAATATTAACTAAAGAGTATCAAAATTTAAAAAAGGGCTATGGAATTGTTGTGGAATCTCCAACGAAAGCTTATGGTATGGGGTGGTCAGTTCATATGCCGTTCTTCACAAATCCTAACCAACTTGACTTTTCCCCAACTTCCTTAAAAATAATTGGAAAATCAACCCCTTCATATTTTTTACAAAGACTTTATTTAATGTCTCATTTTCTCTCTGCACGCGAAAAAAATTGGTTTATTACATGTGTTAAAAGATTAGAATCATATAAAACGGAAAAAGGCACGTATCTATTACCCAAATCTTGCCTAATAGAGAGACCTAGTGGTTATTGGGTTACGGGAGCATATATGGGGTTAGGAGAAAACAGGCGGGTAAAAAAGTGGGCAGAAATAGAATCAACTTTTTGGATGATGAAAATAAAAAGGGAAATTGGAGAATTTTAAGCTAATACCTATAGGGAGTAAATATGAAATAGGAAGAATTTTTGAAGCAGATAATTTGTTTAGAACAATTTACTATAATTTTTTAGTTATTTTTAAATCCAAATAATCAGTTTGGAATTCTTGTTTTAATAAATCGATTATCTTTTGTTTAATCTTTAGTAGGTGAAAATCGTCATAGATATAATCAGTATTAAATTTAGCTTTGATAATCATTTTCACATGTGAAACTTCTTTGGAAATTTCCAAAGAACGTAAAACTTTTTCTAATTCATCAATTCTTAGTTTTTTCTCTGCCTTTCTTCTTTGTAAATCTTGACCATCTGGTTTTTCAAGTTTACTTCCTTTTTTAAAAAAATCGATAACACTCATAATTACTTCCCTTTTTAATGAAGTGACCTCCCATTTTGAAAATTGTTGTGTCATTTTTGCATCAGGGGCTTTATATAGCTCCTTACTCTGCACTTGCTTTAAATTTTCTAATTCATTAATCCTTTTTTTTCTATCTTCTTGTCTCCTTATTAAATCCGATTCATCGGGTTTTTTGTATTTTCCTAATATTGAGTCCACCGACATGTATGGCTCCTTATTACTCATTTGTCTTAATATCCTCACCGTTTCAGAGTATACTGTCATAAACCAACTGTTCTCCTTCACATGAGAAATTATTATTCTTTCATCATCTTTTGCTCCAATTAAATAATCCTTGTGATTTCGCCTGGTTGCTACTAATCTTTCTGGAGTACATTGTAAAATTGAGTATTTATTTTTAAGGAAAAATATAAATTGCCTTGGTCTACGAGAAAATGGAAAATGGTTTTCCATTTGTTTCCAAAGAGAAACTAAATTATTAACTTCAGTACTGATATCCCAATCCTCTGTAGAATATACCAAATTATCTTCCTTCCCTATTATTGCTACAGAAGTTATGTCAGGTTCAGTCATCTTTAAATCTTTAATAAATTCTTTATAATCTATTGCCATTCTTAAAAACCCGATTTTCCTATCAATTTTAAATGATTGATAATAGTTTTTTCTTTTATATTTTTGTAAAAAAATAGTTGGGGATTATGGATTTAAGAGTAGTATTATAAATTTCGATATATCAAAATAACTGCAATTTTAATTCTGATAATACTTTTTCTTATTTCCAAATAGCTAGATACCTAAATATACTTTTCTTATTCGAGGTTCCTTTTTTAACTCTTCTGATGTTCCTCGTATTTTAATTCTCCCGTCTTCAAGTATATGGGTAATCTCTGCAGTATCCATTATTAAATTTATCTCGTGTCCGACTAATAAAGTGGTTGTTCCGTCTTCCTTTATCTTTTTAATCGCTCTAAATAATTTTTCCTTTACTCTTGGGGCTAATCCTATTGAGACTTCATCTAATAAAAGTAATTTTGGATTCGCCATTAATGCTCGGGCAATTGCGAGCATTTGTTGTTCACCACCACTTAGTGTTGCTGCTCGTTGTTTTCGCCTTTCTCTTAGTCGAGGGAATAGTTCATATACAAATTCTCTCAATTTCTTATAAATTTTCTTATCTTTTAATGAATATGCCCCCATTCTAATGTTGTCCGCAACAGTTAAATCGTAAAATAATCTACGACGGTCTGGGCTTTGAGAAATCCCTTTTTTAACAATTTTATGAGGTTTTAAACCATCAATTCTTTCCCCTAGAAATTCTATTTTTCCTCGGTCAGGCTTTTCTAACCCAGAAATTAATCTTAGAATAGTTGATTTTCCAGCACCATTTGGACCAATGATAGCATTTAGTGAATTTTCTTCGATTCTTAATTTGAGTTCTTCAAGTACTTTTGCTCCCCCATAATAGTGATATATATTTTTAAGTTCAAGCAAGTTTTCCCCCTCTGTTTTCACTAGAAACCTTCGTATTATATTAATTGATAGATTACTGATCTTTTAATAATCAAATATTTTTTAAGAATCTTAAAATTTGGTAATAATGGTTTCTAATTCAATTATGAAATGTTTTTTAGATCCCTAAATACACTTTTTTTGTGAAAATTTTCATTATATTTTTGTTTTAAAGTTAGATCGAAGTCAGACCATTCTCAACTCAATGAAAATACCTTGAGAGGAACAAGAAAATTTCTTTGATTTATGCATTAATAATGATGGGTATTGTGATTGTGAGATTTTAATGAATGCTGCTTCAGAACTCTTAGGGAAGGAAGCCCATTGGTAGGATTCAAACATAATATCATTTCATTTCTGATAATCCATAATATATTGAGAAGATTTTCAGCGCGAACTCACCATCTTTGGAGATTTTGATTCTTCCCCGAGGTTTATTTTCAATTTTAATGTATTTCCTCTTTTCTAATTTATCTAAATACCTAAATTTTAATTTATTATAATCTCCTGAAGTCTTAGAGAACACTTCATCTGGATCCAACTGTTCCATTAAGCTTAAACACTGTCCTTTTGAGATTATATCGGCCTTATTTAAACCCATTTCCCTCTTCATAGATAATAAAAAGGTGATGAGGTGTTTTTCTGGGTGTATAATATTATATTTTGGGAAGGGTAAAATCTCTGGATTAGCTGGGATCTTGCCTTTTTTAAAGTCCTTAACCAAGAAATATGGCTCCGCATCAAATAAGATACATGAAAGCATTCCTGCAGCGCTCATTAAATTACCTCCAGTCGAAAGGCTAAAATAAACTTTATTGTTTAACTCTACTCTCTCCTTTCTGATAATTTTTGCAAAAATTTGGAGTAATTCTGTGAAATTGAAAATATCACAGCGTATCTCAATGAGATCTTCTTCTTCTACTTTTCCTTTTTCTATAATAACCTTTTTTGATTTTTTAACTAAATCTGCAAACAGATTTTTTCCTTTTTTTGTAATAAGATAGATGCGATCTGCTTTTCCTATTTCAGCTGGAATTACAATTCTCTCTATTTCATCATCTCCTATGGGGATTATATGTACTCTTTGTGGATATTTCATCATTGTGAGCATCTCTAAATGATATTTATAAGTTATTCATTTTATTCACATTATTCATGTGACATTTGTTACTTATAGGTTTATCTTTCCACTATTTCCTTAGAAAACAAAAAATAAAAAACAAAAAATAAAAAACAAAAAATAAAAGTAAAAAGGTGATGATAGACTTGGGTTTTTTGATATTACGAGATATTCCGAAAGAATTAGTTCAATTGGATTTGTTATACTTCCCAATTCAAGGTGGGTTCCGTGGATTTTCAGATGTCCCAATTGGTCCCCATTATGTAAGTGTTAAAACATATAATGGGGAAATGCATAAAGGATTCTGGTGTTGGGTGAAACCAGGCGAAACCGTTGTAAAAGTGTATGATTATGAGAAGAATATTTTTAAAGATGATGAGCCTGAGAATGAAGCGCATTTTAAGGAACTGGCTAAAAGTGGGGCAATGAATCGTGTGCTTATACCTTATACCTTGAATAATTTGAAAGATGTTTCCCTTTGGAGTCAGTTAACTACACATATTCGAGAGGAAAATTTCCCCCCAATGTTACATCAGGAAGAACCAATGACATTACCGATCGATATTAACCCCGACGATATTTCTGATTGGTATCTCAATGAGTTCAAGTCTCGATTTGAACAAGCATTTACTGATACACACGGTAATAATATTCAGGTGTTTATGGAGGAATTTGAATATTCGTTTTTAAAATACATCTCCCGCCAAAGTGATGAGGATGCTTTAAGTCGATGGGTTCACCTAATACAAGCCATTTACAATGCCGGGGAGAGAAGTGTTGAGGTCGCCCCAGATTTGTTCATAGATTTTGTTTATGTTGTGAAAAATCAGTTTGATTTTCTGAAAAATGAGGATCTTCAACCTGAAACCGTATTTATAGCTGGAGTAAATAAGATTATTGAAGATATGAGAGACGTTGGAACAAAGGAATTAAAAGAAACAGCTAAGACTTTTGAAACCTATCTCAATAATCGAGGAATAACGGTATAAATCGAATTCTTAACTTTTTTCTTTTTCTTTTTCTTTTTAATCTCATTCTTAAAGATATCAAAAGTACAGGTTTTCTTTCATTTCCTTAGTATTATTTGTCTTTAAAAATCTCGTATATTACTCGATAATTATAAAATTTATTTTCCAAAAGACTAATAAATTCAGATTTTTTTAATCTCTGATGTTTTAAATCTTCTATTATTAAAGGTATTTCTTTTTCTATTTCTTTATATTCTACTTCCAAGATGATGATCTTTTTGATCTTATCATTTGAAAGTAAATTGTTGGTGAGATCTTTAAGTAAATCTGTTTTTATAATTCCACTATGTGAAAAGAAAATCATCCCTTCATTTGATCCCTTCATCCTTTCAAGTTTTTGATATAATGGGATACAGAGATTACATAAATTAGTATTTTCATCAGGATTCATAGGATCAAATAATTTAATATGAGCATTGCAAATGGGGCATGTGCAGACTATTTTTGACTTGTCAGTTTTAAGAGTTTTATACTTTTCTTGTTTACCCTGAAATCCTGAAAGATGGAAAAAACTTGATTTTGTCTCATTTGAGATTTTTTTTTTAAAACTTTCTTTCCAGAGCCCTTGGCCAAATACTAATAATGCAAAATGATCAGAGCTTATTTTAACCATAACTTAAAAAGTAGTTTAAGTTTTTAGAATCTTTTCATTTTTTTAGGATATCCTTGAAAAGGGGTACGAGGTTCGGTAGAAATCCAATCCGTAGATTCTTTTAAATTAGAAAATGATCGTAGTAAGTCAAAAGTTAACCATCGAGATGCTTGAGGGTGTAATGAGCATTCCCACATTCCATATTCACCTTGTTCATTTTTAACAAAATTAAATAATTCTGAAATCCTTTCATCGTCTAAGGAAGCACCAATCTTCCAACAAAGGTTTAAAATATAAGCTGTATCCATTTTAGGATAATAGGTCCTCCATCCTCTAGATTCTTCTAGCCCTATAAGACGAGAAATTACGAACCCCAGTAAATTTTTTTGTTTCATTTCACATCCTAAGATTAGATCAAGTGCTCTTCTAGCTGCACTACTTTTTCTTCTTTTTGGATGATAACTTAAACAATTTAATACTGCCAATGTAGATGATCGACAGCCCCATCTCGAATGGGCAATTCGACGATAACCTGCAACCCCTCCATAAACACCTGAAGCAATCCCTGTAGACCATGCTCCATCATCAAGCCGTTGTTCCATCAACCAATCATAAGCACCTTCAGCTCTTTTATCTGTAGAATATCCACAAGCAGCTAATCCTTCCAAAGGAGTTGCAACCTGTAAAGGGATCATGTCATAACCTTGTATCTCTTCATTTGGTCCTAGTTTTCTAAGTAGAATTGGCCATGAATCATCGCTTTTTTGTTTCGAAAAAATATAATCAGCAGCTTTTCGGACAATTTTATGATCTTTATCAAATCCAAGATATCCTAATCTCACTAATGCTTGAGAAGTTGCTTGAAGGTTTCCTGTTGTAGATACTTTGCCTGTAAGATCTACACTACTCCAAGAACCGTCAGGTAATTGAGTTTTGATGAGCGACTCGACAATTGGGTCTTTTTCACGCACCATTAATAATTCTTGTACTTCCTTATCCTCCTCCGGACGGTTTAACAGCTCCCTTAATACAAGTATTCTTAAGTTTGGGGAAGGATCTGTCAATAATAATGGCACCCAGGTCATGTAATCTCCTCCAAGACTTCTTTTATGTATGGTGCTGTCGGAGTTTTCCCCTCTCCTATCATTTCAGGGGTTCCGGAAGCAATTAATCTTCCACCTTCATCACCTGCCCCAGGACCAAGTTCTATTAACCAATCACATGCCGACAGAAGGTGAGAATGATGTTCAATAACTACCACAGTATGTCCTTTTTTAACTAATCTATGCAATACATTAATAAGGCGAGAAACATCTTCAATATGTTGCCCTACAGTAGGTTCATCCAAAATATACATAGATTTATTTTTACTCTTCTTACTTAATTCCTTAGCAATTTTAAGTCTCTGGACTTCTCCACCCGACAATGTGTAGGCTTTTTGATTCATTACTAAATATCCTAAGCCGACATCCTTCACGAGCTTTAACTTTTTTTCAATAGTTTCTTCTTCTTTAAACAATTCATAAATTTCATCTATGGTCTTCTCATCTAACTCAGGAAGTGAAATACCATTAACTTTGACTTTCCAAGCATCCATGGAATAACCGGTTCCATTGCATATTTCACACGAATCGAAGATGTCTGGTAAAAATCCCATGTCGGTCCTTATAATACCATTTCCTTTACAAGCAGTACACTTTTTTTTCAGGTTTGTTTCACTCAAACCCAATGAAATTGCATCTGTACTTTCGGAAAATATCTTGAAAAACTTACTTCTTAAACCAAGGTAATTCAAAGGGCTTGTAATGCTTGCTCTAGTTTGATCAATTATTATAGTTTGAGATAACTCACCTTCGATTTTCTCGTATTCTCCCGGCTCTAAGGGTTCCTGTGCCATTGACGTAGTGTGTTTTGTTGGGGCTAATACTCTTCCAATAGTATCTATTAATAATGTAGATTTACCTGAACCGGATACTCCGCATATTCCTACTAGAAAACCATGGGGTATTTCTATTGTATCACCTTTTAGATTGTTCTCTTTCGCACCATATATTTTCAACCATTTCTTAGGGGTTTTCTCTCGCTTAATGAACTTGAATTTTTTTTTCCCTTTCAACCAATCTGCTGTAATTGTATTTTTCTGTTTAATTTCTACCGGTGTGCCAATTGCAACTATTTTTCCACCTTCAACTCCAGCTTTTGGGCCTAAATCAACGATATAATCTGCTGATTTAATAAGAAACATATCATGTTCCACCATTAAAATTGTGTTACCATTATCACGTAATTCTACGAGTGCTTCCAATAATGTTTCAAGTTCCGAAGGGTGTAGTCCTCTCGAAGGTTCATCCAACACAATTGTGAGAGATGTAAGACCACTACCTAAAACTCCTGCCAATCGAATCCGCTGAGCTTCTCCTGCCGAAAGAGATGCTGCTATTCTATTCAAATGCACATATCCTAGACCCGTCTTGATTAAGAATTTCAAACGATCCAGGATAGTTAAATAACTTTCATGAACTATATCAGGGATCTCATGGTTTAAAGATATCCTTTCAATAACTTTTTGTAAAGTTACTAAAGGAACTTCACTTAACTGATGCATGTTATAACCATTTAAGGTAACAGCCAGATATTCTGGTCGAAGTTTAGCACCATTACAACTTTCGCATGGTTTTATATCAGTATATGTGCCACCAACATCATAATCATTAACCCATCCATGGAAAAATCCATTATATTTTCTTGAATACGTTCGCTTATATCCCTTTCGGCTCTCGTAATGTATTTCCAAAGGTTCTTTACTTCCGTATAAAAAAGCATCTTGAGCTTCCTTAGACATTTCATTCCAAGGTGTAGTAGCTGGATCAAAATTATAGTGTTTTGCAAGTCCTTGAAGTTCATAGTATCCACCATTGTATGGTTTACATAAATATCCTTGTGGCCAAAATCCAGGGGAATGCATTGCCCCCTTACACAAAGGCTTTTCCGGATGTATAATTAACTTTTCTGGTTTTGGGATATTTATAGTTCCTATACCATTGCATTTTAGACAAGCTGCTTGATAGGATGCGGGATCAAAGTGTTTGGGATTAGATGCTGGAATTATAGTATTGCATTTCTCACAAGTTCTCTCAGTCATTTTTTTCATTGGAGCACCACATTTTGGACATTTTCTTTCCCCAGCGTATGCTAATAAATTCGCAATGTGATGGGAGATTTCTGTAGCCTTCCCAATTGTATTTCTTATCATAAAGCTGCGTGAATGTATTGCTCTAGTTGATATAACATGAGAAGTAACTCCTAGACCAGATATTTCATCTACCAATACTTCAGGGCCCGCACGAATCCCTTGACGTTCATACATGGATAAAGATTCAAAAAAGCGACGTTTGGCTTCAGCTTCAATTACATCATTCACTAAACTAGACTTACCGCTTCCAGAAACCCCTGTAATTACGTTAATAGAATCTTTAGGGAATTCAACATCAATCCCTTTCAAATTGTGAATGTGGGCATTTTTAATGATGATTTTATTGGTTTTTTTTTTTTCTCCCTTTTTTGAATTTGGTGTTATTGATTCATCTATTTTCAAAGCTTTCGCGGTTTCTGAATCCTTACACTCTAATAATCCTTCAAAAGGACCAGAATAAATTATATTACCTCCCTCATCACCAGCTCCAGGACCAAGATCAATTACCCAATCTGCTGCTTTGATAACGTCTAAATTATGTTCTACAATAATTACTGTCGCTCTTGCTCTAACTAATCGATCTAAGATAACTAACAATCCTTTCAAATCTTGAGGATGAAGACCTGTGCTTGGTTCATCTAATATAATTATCTGGTCTTTCAGAGATGTTTTTCCTATATATTTTGATAATTTAATGCGTTGAGCCTCTCCTCCTGACAAAGAAGGACTTGGTTGTCCAAGGGATAAATAGCCTAAACCTATCTCTTTAAGAGTCTTTATCATCTTTTTTAACTTTTGTAAATCATTTAAAGATAATCGATTTTCTTTCTCGATTAAATCAGCTATTTCAGCTACAGATAAATTATAGAATTCAGATATAGAATAAGATTTCTCACCAAAAACAACTTTTTTCTGCAGAACTTCTTCATTAAATCGTGCTTGATTACAGTCTGGACAAGAAATCCAAGACGAAGGTAAATGTCGCATTTTTGTTTCCAGAGCTCCCATTCCTTTACAAGTAGGACAAGCACCTTCAGGTCTATTAAATGAATAATGAGAAATAGTTAGACCTGCTTCTTTTGCATATAGTTTTCTTATAATTTCTGATATTTTGGTATAGGTAGCCGGATTTGATCGAGGATTTTTTCCAATAGGACTCTGGTCAACCATTACTGACTTTAAAGCTGGTCCAGTAATTTTCTCACAACCGATTGGCTTTTTCTTTTGTAGTGAAATATGAAGAATATCTTCGATTAAGGTACTCTTACCTGAACCTGAAACTCCCGTTATAACTGTTAATCGATTTAAAGGAATTTCTACATTTATTTCCTTAAGATTATGCTTATTAGCACCTTCAATTTTTAAAAAAAGATTTGGCTTTGGTCTTAATTTCGGTGTAATGACTTTTTTTCTCAAACTAAAAAATTCTCCTGTAGGAGTATTAGACTCCCATAGTTCTGAAGGTGATCCTTTAAAAGTAATTGATCCTCCGCTCGTTCCTGCTCCAGGTCCTATATCAATTGCATTATCAGCTATTGCTGCCGCTATTCTATCATGTTCAACAAAAATAACAGGACCAGGCAATTTTCGGAAAATTGGTAAAAATTTAGTAACATCTATAACATGTTGACCAATTGTTGGTTCATCAAGAACGTGTAACACATCTTCTAATTGATTAATTAAAGTGAGTGCAATTCTTACTCTTTGAGATTCACCTCGCGATAATGTGGGAGATGAACGGTTTAGTGTTAAATAATCAAGCCCTACTTCTTTTAACGCGCCCAACCTTTTTGTTATTTCAGAAATCAGACGATTTGTAGTAGTCGATAGTCTAGTTTCTTTAAAAAGCTTTAATGCCTCTTTTACTGAATATGCTAGCAATTGGGTGATAATTTGACCTGAAAAATATACAGACGAAGCTAATGGATGTAACCCGGTATTATTACATTCCTTACAACCTTTTCTTTTACAGAATGGGCAAGGCATATGAAAATACTTAGGTTCAATATCTTTTAGCCATGTACCGCATTCTACGCAAGATTTTACTCCTGTAATTTTCTCGATATTTTTACCAACCTTTATCTGAAGTATATTAGAACCTAATATTTGACTTTTTAGGATAATATCTCGTATATTTTCGATAGAAGTTGACTTTTCAATACTAGACAATTTTATTAAGATTTTATGCTGTTTATTCGGATTAAGTTCAATGTTGTCCCATTTTTTATTGTCTACGTATAGATTTTCCGAGGAAAATTGCTCTGATAAAAGATTTAGTAGAGTTTTATGACTTCCGAACGCGTTATTTACAAGTTGACAATAAACAACAATGGGTTTTTCCTTGACTAAACTAAAAAGATAATTAATTATTTCATCTTGAGTTAGAACAGTTACATTAGCACCGCAATTAGGACACTTTCTTACTCCAAATCTTGCATATAGTAATCTAAATAAAGGATGTAATCCTGATGCTGTAGCTAAAGTAGAATTTGGATTTCTATTTAGCAAGTTTTGTCCAACCGCAACCGCAGGTCCTAACCCCGTTATTGACCCAACTTTTGCTGGGGCTAATTTATAATTAGATCTCTGACTTGACCATTTGCGACTGTAACCGAATAAATTTATTAATCGACGATTTGATTCATGATATAATGTATCGAAAACGAGTGAGGATTTTCCCGAACCAGAAATTCCAGTGACAACTGTTAAACCCTCTCTGAATGTAACATCAATGTTCTTTAAGTTATTTTCTCTTGCTCCTTTAATCTTTATTTCCATCGGAACTAATTTTCTTAAAAGTTATTATTTCTGTCTTGCTAATTGTTATCTTGAGTGTTATTTAACATAATATTAATTTAAATAAAAACCCGTATTGGATTTTTTATTCATTTTAATTTCTTTGGGAGTGCCCTCTGCAATGATCTCTCCGCCTTTAGGACCACCTTCAGGTCCTAGTTCAATTAAATAATCACAATATGAAAGAATCTCTGGATCGTGTTCTATTATAATTACACTATTCCCTTCTTGTACGAGCTGTTCAAGTAATTCCATTAGTTTTACAGCATCATAGAATGATAGACTAACTGTTGGCTCATCCAAGATATACAATGAATTTCCTTTGCGAGTTTTCCCTAATTCTTTTGCCAGCTTTATCCTTTGGGCTTCTCCGCCACTTAGGGTTGGTGCAGGTTGTCCTAATGTGATATATCCCATACCAATTTCATCCAATATCTTTAAGACATTAGCTATGCTAGCTTGAGACTTAAATAAATCTAGAGATTCAGAAACAGTCAGATTAAGTACATCAGTTATGGTTTTTCCTTTGTAATTAACTTCCAGAATCTCGGGTAAGTATCTAGAACCTTTGCATTCCTTACATATGATAGTAAAACTGCTAAGAAAAGAAATTTGAAGGTCTTGTACTCCTTGCCCTTTGCAGGACGGACATCTTCCCTTATCCGAATTGTAAGAAAAATGTCCTGCTGAATACTTTCTTTTTTTGGCTTCTGGTGTTTTCGCGAAAACATTTCTAATCTTATCCCAAATTCCTATAAATGAACATGGTGTAGAAGTTCTTACTCTTGAAATAGGTTTTTGACTTACTACTACTAGTTTATTAATATTTTCCCACCCTTCAATAACACCTGAATATTCAAGCAATTCTTCCCCATTTTCTTCATTTTCGCTATCATTAGCTGTTTTCTTTTTAGATAAATCAGTACCTCTCTTGAAATACGGTGTTAACAATGGAACGAAAGTATCTAAAATAAGAGAACTCTTTCCTGAACCAGATACGCCAGCAATACCCACCATCATCCCTAAAGGAATTTTTACCGTTATATTTTTCAAATTGTTAGTTTTAGCATTTTTAAGTGTTATATATTTAGTTGAATCATTGACAATCCTTTGCTCTTCTTTGGATTTTTTAGGGAGCATGACATTTCCAGCTAAAGATTGACCTGTATGAGATTCATTAATATCTTTTATTCCATCAAGTAATCCTTGATAAACTATTTTACCTCCTTTAACTCCAGCTCCGGGACCAATATCTATTATTTCATCTGCAATATCAATAAATCGTTTGTCATGTTCAACCACGATAACAGTATTTCCTAAATCTTTCAGACTTTGTAGTATCTTAATTAAGGAATCTTTTTCTTGTTCATGCAAGCTCATGCTTGGTTCATCCAGTATATAAATAAGAGAATCAAGACCAGCATC
>Ga0209976_10000731_pt1 | contig 20314 bp, 16 predicted proteins | sample SumtaG_FD_182806 | JGI IMG/M metagenome (GOLD analysis project Ga0209976, IMG submission 182806) | Deep subsurface microbial communities from Indian Ocean to uncover new lineages of life (NeLLi) - Sumatra_00157 metaG (SPAdes) (version 2) | ecosystem: Environmental > Aquatic > Marine > Oceanic >...
TTCTTTAGTTGTAGAAACGGTCAAAACAGCGTTTGGGCCCGCCTGCATGACGAGCAAATAGCCATTCGACCCTTTAATATATAATTGATCGAAATCCCCTTTAGCCATCTCTATAATCGCTCTTTCAGATAATGATAGAAGAGCGGCTGTCATTGCAGCAATTCTCGTTTCGTCTATGCCTTGTGGAAGTGCAGAAGCGATCGGAAGGCCTTCAGCTGATACTATAGCAGCAGATTTTACTTCTGGAATTGCTCCAAGAAGTCTTTTTAGTATATCATCAAGACTATCGGGAGTATTGGGGTCCATTACTGACACTTTCTCCTTCACTAGATTTTTATTAGATAAATATTATTTATTAGAATATAATAAAGATAAATTATCACTTATATTTTAAATAGATTCTTACTTTTTATTTTTTTTTTTTATTCGTTTATATAAAAAACTACTCTATTATATGTTTATTAAAGTTTATAATATGTAGATAAAGATATGTGCCTTGCTATAACTATTATCCAAAATTACCCTTATAATATTATCGTTTAATAAAAAACAATTCTTATTTGGTGTTTTTTTATCGTTAATCAGATTTAAAAACTCTAAGAAAATATTCATGTTGATTTAGGTTATTAATAGGTTATTTGTTTTCTTCCTTCATAACATAGCGAAACACGCAACGGTTAGCTCCAGTATCGTGTCGAGATTCGAGAATAAGTTTCACATCAGGATTATATCCTTCAAGAATTTTATAATCTACGTATTTGCAATAAATTTTGGCATATTTATCTAGGTTCCATTCTTTAGCAGCATTAATAAAAGTGCAATGTTTAATTTTCACTACAAAATCACTATTTGGTGTGCTACTGATAGGACGAAAGTTTTCAATAGAGTCAATATCCGAATAAATCAACCAATTCTTTAAGGACAACGATTTATTCTCAGCTTTTACTTTTTCTGCTATTCGTTTACCTCTTTCAAGTCCAAATTCTTCAATTGCATCTTTAAGAAGAGCTTCGCCTTTTTCGGGACCTAATTCCTTAATAACATGTTTTGCCACCATGGAAAATAATTGGCCCGCTAATCCAAATCCGGGAGTGATGTGTTTATTACCGAGTTCCTTTTTCTTGTCGATGACATCCCCCAAGTATTGAAAATCTAAGCCTTGGGTTTTTTCTTTCATTAAATCATCCATTTTCATCAAAAAATCGATTAATTTTTGTTAATAATCTAATAAAAGAAACCAAAGAATAATTATTTAATAGTTAATTATAAAAATAATTAACTTTACTGATTGAATTGCTGATTATGGAATATTGGGTTTTAGTAGAGAGTCTTTATAATACAACGTTATCGGTGTTTTTTTTCGTTTTAATGAGTTTGATGTATTATATAGGGATCAAGGGATATAGGGCAAAAAATAAATATGGTGGAACCTCGTCCGTGATTTGCGGGATTTGCTTTTTAATTTTTGGATATTATAACTCTATTATCGGATTTTTAGCATTCCCTTACAACGGGTTTATGGTGTGGTGGATTGGCATGACATTACTTGTTAATCTCTTATTTACAACAATCATCAGAATGGATATTAATAAAATGGAGAGAGAGGAGAAAAATGAATTTAATAAGGAAGGTAATAATAAAGAAAAATCGATTTTAAGGAGATACATTAGAAGAATGACTAGAGAAGACCCTTATAGAGAAGAGATCCCATTTAGGATGGAATTAATCAGAAAAAGTTTTCATTTATCGGGGTTCTTAATATTTTTGGCTTTTTTTGGTTTTATGACAATCCCTCCAATAACTCTGCTGGTAAATGATAGCGTTATAACATTTATTCACCAAATTGAACCATCTTATAATTTATTATGGGGGGATTTAGCCGATTTTCCGTATGGTTTTGGAGATTTTAAAGCTGTTGTGGAAATCACTATGTTCGCTTTAATTGCTGCTTTAGTCTTTACTATTGCATCTGATATAATTCGAATCGTTTGGGGTCCAGAATATTCATTCTTCAATTTTTTATCGAAATCTATGCTACGAAATAAAGAAAAAAACGCAGCGGGACCACAGATTTATATCATCACGGGTTTTATCTTTTCATATATGCTTTACATGGCGGGAATAATTCACATTTTTGTATTTTTTGCAGGAGTACTTATAGCGTGCCTTTCTGATGCCTCTGCTGCTTTAATCGGAAGAAGATTTGGAAAGCATAAGATTATACTCCGAAATAAAGATGTTAAATCTGTTGAAGGATTTATTGCTGGCGTAGCAGTCGCGTATATTATAGGTTTTATATTTGTAGGACCAATTTATGCAATAATGGGAGCTCTCGTTTTCTTTCTAATTGATTACTTACCGGCATTTACCGCGGATAATATATTAAATCCTATATTCATTCCAATTGGGCTTCAACTTATGATAATCTTATTTGGATTACCTGTTGGTTGGTTATAGAAAGGTAAAGGATATTAAAAAAAAAATTCTTATTAAATTTACCCATGCGAGAATTAGTTGACGAATTAAAAGATATCGAACTAGCGATTTTTGACTTAGACGGAGTCATTTATCGAGGAGATTTATTAATTTCTAATAGCGATAAAGTAATACAAGAATTAAAAGACATTTCAATTAAAGTTGTATATAATTCCAATAATTCTACTGTTACAAGACAGATGTATGTCGAGCGTTTAAAGGGTTTAAATATTAAAAGTAAAGCGTCTGATTTTTATACTAGCGCTTCGATTACATCGGAAGAAATTACAAATCTAAAGCAAAATGCAACTATTTTTATCATCGGTGAAATTGGTTTAAAGAAAGAATTAACAGCAAAAGGTCATACCATTGTCAACCCTTCTTCAAACTATAAAAATGTTGATTTTGTAATCGTGGGTTTAGATAGAGAATTCAACTACAAAAAACTAGCGTTCGCTCAGAATTGTATTTTACGAGGTAAGGCTCAATTCTACGCTACAAATTCCGATTCAACATTACCCGCTGCGAGTGGATTACTTCCTGGAGCAGGAGTGATGGTGAACGCAGTAGAAACGTGTACTAACAAAAAACCTCTAAAAATTTTTGGTAAACCCAATCCTTACGGGATTCAAATGATATTAAATCATACGAATGTATCACCGGATAAATCAGTGATATTCGGGGACCGTTTAAATACAGACATTTTAGCGGGAAATCGAGCCGGAATTAATACTGTACTCGTATTAACAGGGGTCACGACTGAACTCGAGGTTAAAAAAATTCAAGAAAAAGCGATTCGCTCTCAAGTTATCGATGAGAATTTAATTCCTAATTTAGTTATAAATTCCCTTTTAGGAATTTTTAAAGAATGAGGAGATTAAACTATACCCGCTCTATGCATCATTAATTTAGTAATTTCATAAAAAATATCTTCCACATTTCTTCCATCCTTTGCTGAACATTCAATGTAACCATAAAGATTATTCGTTTTCGCCATATCAAAAGCTTCTTTGCTAGAAACGGCTCGCTTATAGTTTAAGTCTAATTTACTCCCCGCCATAATTACAGGTAACTGTTTATCTTGAGCTCCAATGAATCCTTTTTTAAAAATTTCCATCCAATCAGGAAAATTTTTCAAACTGCTAAATCTTGTGATATCATACATAAATATTCCACCAGAAGCACCAACTACATAACTAGGCAAAAGAAATCTGAAGCGAGTCTCGCCAGCAAAATCCCATATTTGAAGAGAAACTTTCATGCCATTTACTTCTAACTTTTTTACATGAAAATCAACTCCAATAGTTATTGTTTGGCCAGATTTAAACACTCCAGTAAGATATCTACCTATTAAAGTAGTTTTCCCAACTCCACCATCTCCAAAAAGACAGATTTTAAACATTAAATCGCTTTCAACCATTTTTCTCCGCACACTCGCCTGATTTTGGTCGTTTTAATACATATTTGAAGTAAAAATAAACAAAATTTATCATTTTTTTTTATTCTTACCGTTTTTTAAAAAGTTAAAAGTTTAAGTTATAATAATAATAAAAGTTTCTTTTTAAAAATTATTTGTTTCCGATACATGTTTTACCAAAACAAAATTATGTATTGTTTTTTCTTTTTTGTTTTCTGTTTTCTGTTTTCTGTAATTTCGGCTTTTTTCAATTAAAAGTTATATTTTAATTTTGTAGTTAATTTTTAAATATAGGGGATATAATGTCTACGAAAATAAGCATTGTAAACGTAAACGATTACGAGAGCATCCCAGATGCTATAGTAGCAGCTATAAAGATGATTGAAAAAGATTTTCATTTCGACATTCTTAATTGTAAGAACATTCTATTAAAACCTAACCTATTGAGAGCAACTAAAGACGCTTGTACTCAGCCCGTTTTCGTAGAAGGCGTGATAAAATATCTAAAAGAAATTGGAGTGGCAATGGAGAATGTTAGTATAGGAGATTCTCCCGGACAAATAAAAATTTCTGCAGAACAAATTGCTAAAAAAATAAGTTTACTTGAGGTTTGTGAAAAAGCAAGCATAAAATTCATTAACTTTGAGCATGATATCCCCGTTCACGAAGTTATCGAAGGAGCATTAAGATTAAAAGATTATTACGTATCAAATCCTGTATATGAATGTGACTTATTAATAAATTTACCTAAGTTGAAAACTCACGGAGAAGCCACCATAACGGGAGCTATAAAAAATTATTGGGGGATAATTCCCGGAGGGTTAAAAGCAAAATACCATCTATTAGGTAGAAACCCAGATCAATTTGGGGAAGCTTTAGCAGACAACTTTTCTTGGATTTTTAAAAATAAACCAAATCGTTTAGTTATTTATGATCTGCACAGAGTTATGCAAGGAACAATGGGTCCCGTCTCTGGTGATATGAAAAACTGGAATTTAATTCTGGTAGGAACAGATGAATTAGCATTAGATGTTGTAGCATTAGAAATAGGTGAACTTGATGGACTTAAATACGTTCCTCATTTGAAAAATGCATTTGAAAGAGGGCTCGGTGAAGGAAATCTTGATAATATTGAAATTATTGGATTATCGTTAGAAGAAGCTAAAAGCATAACTCCAAAATTTAAAGTTCCTGGGAAATTTATGACTAAGCTCGCTAGTTTTATAACTAGAAGTATAGTTTATAAAGTAAATAAAAAAATTCCTATTTTGAAGAAAAAAATATGCATACAATGTGGTCAATGTTTCGAAGTGTGCCCCGCAAACGCCATAGATTTTAAAAGTGGAGAGTATCCCAAGTTTTTGAGAAAAATTTGTATCTCATGTCTTTGTTGTATGGAAATGTGTCCTCAACAAGCAATTAAAACTAAGCTTCGAGGATTTGGTGGGCTGTTTCATTCGTATTAATTGTTTTCTTTATTATACAACATCGCATAGTTTTGTAAAAATAAATAATTTGAAAGTTTTGTATTAACAATTGAGTTTATTTGGATAAATTCATTTGGTGCGTGAGCAAAACCTCCAATTCCTAAACCACCAACGACAAAATCTATCGCTAATTCCTTCTGTATCTTGCTTAATGGAGCAGCAGCGGCACTAATTGGCCAAATATGGGTTGGTATGCCTAACATATCAAAGCTTTTTATTAGGCTTTTTACTAAAATTGAATCGAGTTTAACTTTAGAGCGTTCGTAACCAATATTTTTAATTAATTCAATTTGAGATTTTGAATATTTTGCTAAATCAGTTACATTTTTTCTAATTTCTTTAAAAATATCGTTAATAGAGACGTTGTGGGCAAATCTTATATCGATGTTACATTCTGCGTTGTTCGCAACCATGTTTTTTACTCCATCTTCTAAGTAACCCGATTTTAGGGTGGAGATATTAAAAGTTGGATTGAATAAGTAGTTAACAAAAGATTTTTTTGTATCATCTTCTAATGTTTGCGTAATTCCGGCTTTATTTTTAATATTCTCAAGATCAATTTTTTTCATTAAATCTTCAATCATGGATTGCTCGTCAGAGGTCATATGGTAAGGATTACATAAAGAATTAATATTAAATTTGCCTTTTGAATAAATGGTACTAAGTAAAGAAATCAAATCAAGCGCAGGATTAGGTACCATTGAACTAAAAGCAGAATGTGTTTCCTCATTTGTAGATGTGACTTTTACGGTTAGCGACAAAATACCTTTGTAACCAAGTTTTAGAACAGAATTACCGTTTAAATCTTGCTTCATTGAAGGATAATACGCACCTAAACAAGAGTTAAATAAATTCTTTCTGTTTTCAAGTAATTTTAACAAAGTAGGCGAGCCTAATTCTTCTTCCCCATCGAATAGTAATAGTAGAGAAATTGGAAGCTTTTTTTCTTCTTTCAATATTTTTACTACGTTTAGGAAGCATAACAAAGGAGTTTTTGAATTGTAAGCACCTCGTGCAATTAAGCAATTACCTAATCCATCCAAGGGTTTGGGTAATTGGGTTACTTCAGCACCAAAAGGATTACTAATCCATTTATTTTCTTTGTTTACAGGTTGCGTATCGTACATCATGTAAATTAATAAAGGATCTTTGATCTTTCCTTTGACCTTAGCTAACAATAAAGGATTTATTTCCCCTTCGATCTCTTTAATATCTTCGCAAAAATCAGAAATATATGAAATAATAAAATCTTTTGCTTCTATTATTGCTTCTTTATTTAAAGTAAAACTCGAAATTTTTAGAAAATTCGTTAAATCTTCTTCAATAAACTTTTTGTTAGCATTACGGATTATTTCCTCGATTTTAGAGCTTTGATTATTCATATATATTAAAATTTTAAGTCTCATTAATATAAATTATTTATTGAAAATTGAGTATTATTATAACGATGAATGAGATAGACCTTCCAAAACCTCAAAAAATTGAAAAATTAAACCAGATCTTGGGTGAATTAAAGAATAAAGGCAAATTATTAGGCGTTTTATTCGCATATCGCAACGGTGGACTTATCGCTAAAGATTTTAAGGAAGACATAGATTTTAATAACTTCACATCGATGTGCGCTTCAGTCTTAGAAAGTGCTACAGATCTTGGTCGTACAATGGGAGATAGAAAAGTAAATAAAATTATTGCAGAGTTAGAAGGACAGACAATTGTTATTATTGAATGCGACGAGAAAACATTTTTAGTCTTTGATATTAATTACGAATCTAATTTTAACATAATATTGGAAAAAATAGAAGTGTATATTCGGAAAATAATTTTTCTCTATTAAAAATGGAAATTTGAAAATAATTATAGAGATTAACATTTATCTTCGATTATCTGTTAGTTTTAAGTAATCAAGGCAAATTTGTACAATTTGTCCTAAAGCTTCTTTTTCTATTACTGCTGGCGTATCCCTTCTTGTATGATAGTAGGGCGCTAATTCTTCTTTTAAATTTAAACCCCCAATGGTAGTAGCGGGAATACCTTTCTTACTAAATGCTGCCGCATCAGTTGCACCGAAAGGCAATGGCATTAATTTTACTTTTAAATTCACCTTTTTGGCGATTCCTAAAAGAGGTTCAAATACATCGGGATTGTGTTTAGCTCCTATTCCCGGTTCTCTATCGTGTATTACGATTATATCTTTTTTAGCAATGCTATCCATGTTCACAACAGTCGTTCCACTTGATAGTAATTCGTCATAATGCTTTTTTACATATCGTTTTGCGCCTCTTAAGCCTGATTCTTCTCCTGCAAACGAGATTAATTGAACCCTTGTATGGTTAGGGAATATCTCGCTGTTACCCTTGTTTTCAGATAAATATTTTCCAATCCCTAACACTATAGCAACTCCGGACAAATTATCGAACGCACCCAGGACAGGCTTTGAGCTGTGGAAAAAAACGTAAACTAGTATAATTGGAACGAAAAATATAAAGATAATGCCAAAAACTAAAAAGAGAATCGGTTGCTCAATTGATAAAAGGAAAAAAACTAACTTTAAAATTATCGCAATGAACACTATTCCAACGGCTAAATATCCAATATTTATAATAATTTGACCGAACCGTTTCAAATAGTAGAAAGTGTTAAATTCAAAGGCAGAATCGTGATGTGCAGAAAAGATTATTGCATTTTTCACTTCGTTTTTTGGATTAATTGTCCCAATAACATTATGTGATTCCCGTTTAGGAAAGAGAAAATCAAAGATTTCGTGGTATTTCATCACCTCTAAAATGAAATAACTAATCGTAATCACGATAAGAATTATTGCAATTAATAAGAAGATCATATTCATGGATGCATTTAACGAAATTATATTAATATCTATTAACAAGGATAACCAATAAAAAACTCCAGCAATAAAGACCAGTATTGCACCATATTTAATACCTCCAAGAAAGGCATGAGGACTACTAGTATATGTTTCTTGATGTGTTTTGTCGCAAAACTTTTTCAATTCTGATTCTATTCTATTACCTGCTAAGATTTCTTGTTCTGTCCCTGATTCTCGGGGCCCTACTTCGTTACAAATATCTTCTATAAATTTATACATGTAATTATTATCAATCATTTTTATCAACAAATTTTTTTTAAAATATACTTATTTTCATAAAAAATAGAATATTAATTAAAAATTCCTAATAATTTCTGTTATTTTAATGCTAAATTTTAAGAAGTAAATTTGATTTTGAACTATGGGATATTTAATTTTAATGTGAGTTCATAATGATAAAATCTAAAATCAAAAAAGGAATGTCAGATAGAGAAATAGACGAATTTGTAGATTATGCTTTATTCGAAATGACATTAAAAGAAAAGATTGATATAATGTCGGGGCATCATTTTTTTATGTTGCTGCTAAAAGATCGAAAGTTCGGCGTGCGTGCTTATCCAGGTGGGGGCGTTAAACGATTAGGTATACCTCCGTTCTTATTTACGGATGGTCCGAGGGGTGTAATGATGCCCGGCTCTACTTGTTTCCCTGTATCCATGGCTCGAGGGGCCTCGTGGGATGTTAAACTCGAAGAAGAGGTGGGTGAAGTTATCGGTAAAGAAGCACGTGCTCACGGAGGAAATCTTTTTGGAGGTGTATGTATAAATCTTTTGCGACATCCCGCGTGGGGTCGAGCTCAAGAAACTTACGGCGAAGATCCCTTTCATCTTGGTGAATTTGGGGCAGCTTTGATACGTGGCGTACAAAAACATAATGTTATGGCCACAGTTAAACATTATATTGCTAATAGCATTGAACATTCGCGATTTAAAGTTGATGTACAATTAGACGAACGAACATTGCGAGAAGTCTATCTTCCTCATTTTAAGCGTTGTATCGAGGAAGATTGTGCTACAGTTATGTCGGCCTATAATAAAGTTCGCGGCGAATACTGTGGTCATAATGCTCCATTATTAAGAGATATACTAAAAGGTGAATGGGGGTTTGAAGGTTTTGTGCATTCTGATTGGATGAATGGGGTCCACGATACCATTGGTGGCGTCATGGGAGGCTTAGATGTTGAAATGCCCCGTACAAAATATTACGGAAGAAAACTAGAAAAAGCAGTGAAACAAGGAAAAGTTCCTTTAAACTTAATAGAAGATTCCACAAAGCGAATAATCCGCACAGTGTTAAGATTTACTACTAAAGAAGACTCTCAAAATTACGATCCTTCTTTAATCGGTTGTGATGAACATGTTCTTTTAGCTCGAAAAGTTGCCGAGAAGAGCATGGTCTTGCTTAAAAATCAAGGTAAAATATTACCTTTTACTTCTAAAGAAGTTAATACATTAGCAGTAATTGGTCCATTAGCCGATTTAAAAAATACGGGTGATCATGGAAGCAGTCACGTGCGCCAAAATAAGATTGTCACCCCTTTACATGGTTTAGAAAATAGATTAGCTGATAAAGTAAAAATAATACATAACAATGGTAAGGATCTTGAAGTTGCTCAACAGATTGCGCAAAGTGTAGATGCGGTTGTTTTAACGGTTGGTTACACCTACAAAGATGAGGGAGAATATATTCCACTTATTTCAAAGGGATTAGGAGATCGCATTAACCTTGGTTTGAGAGAGGATGAAATTAAATTAATTAAAGCCGTTTCAAAAGTTAATCAAAAATGCGTAGTTGTACTTATTGGGGGAAGCGCTATTCTCATGGAAGAATGGAGAACAAGAGTCCCCGCTATTTTAATGGCTTGGTATTCAGGTATGGAAGGAGGAAACGCTTTAGCTGACATTCTTTTTGGAGCAGTTAACCCAAGCGGAAAATTACCTTTTACAATCCCTACAGATCCCGCACATTTACCAATCTTTGACATATACATTGACGAAATCGAATACGGATATTATCACGGATACACCTTAATGGAAAAGGAACGCCGAGAACCAGCATTTCCTTTTGGTTTTGGGTTGAGTTATACGGACTATAATTACAAAAATATCCGAGTAGAATCAACCGAAGAGAAAATTATTGTTAGTGTGGAAATTTCGAATATTGGAGCTATTGCCGGTGAAGAGATTGTACAGTTATACGTAGGTTTTGAGAATTCTAGCGTTGATCGTCCCTTAAAATTGTTACGCGGATTTAAGAGAGTCGCTTTAAAACCTAAAGAAACAAAGACAGTATCCATTGACGTGAGGAAAAAGGATTTTGCATGGTATAATCCTGATAATAGAGTATGGGAAGTCGAGAGTATCGAATATACTATTTACATTGGAGCTTCATCAAAAAATGAAGATTTACTCACTACACAGATTTCTTTATAAAATACTCAATTAATTTTAAATCATTAAACTTCAAGAGACCCCTGATTTGGCTCCCAATCTAGACTTTGATGCTCAAAATATTGTTTATACAAATTAGCGTATTTTCCTCTTTGTAGGAGCAAAGAACGATGGTTCCCCTCTTCTACGATTTGTCCGTTATCCATCACTATTATTCGATCAGCATTCACGATAGTTGAGAGCCTATGTGCAATAACAATCGAAGTACGATTTGCTAATAGAATTTCAAGAGCTTCTTGAATAATTGCTTCAGTATATGCATCAACGCTCGATGTGGCTTCATCAAGAATTAGAATCCGCGGATCAGTCAATATTGCTCGAGCAAAACTAACTAGTTGCTGTTGGCCTGCCGACAGTCCTTTTCCCCTCTCACCGATCTGTGTTTGCAACCCTTCCGGTAGGTATTCAATTAGTTCTTCGAGGTGTACAATATTAATTGCGTTCCAGAGATCTTCTTCTGAAGCTTCTTGTCTGCCATATCGAATATTTTCTTCTATAGTACCTGAAAACAAAAAAACTTCTTGCTGTACATTGCCTAGATTTCTTCTATAAGAGTTTAAAGACATGTCCCTAATGTCAATTCCATCAATTTCAATTGATCCCCCTTGAAACTCATAATATCGAGCTAAAAGTGATACCAATGAAGTTTTCCCAGCCCCTGTGTGGCCCACAATAGCTATTTTTTCACCCTTTTTTATATGCAGATTTAATCCTTTGAATACCCATTCACCTTCTCTATAGCAGAAGTAGATATCTTTGAAAATAATTTCTCCTTCCAAAGTATCGATATCAATTGCGTTTGGATTTTGTCTTATATTTGGCTCAGAATCAAGGATATCTAGTATTCGCTCATATGCAGCCATTCCTGAGCTAAGTTGGGGGAAAAATACGGAGAGGACCATTATAGGGCGGAAAAATTTCTGAAGATAAAGAATAAACATAAAAATTGTTCCGGGATTAGTTATACCTTGAAAGACAAATTGACCTCCAAAAAAAATGATGATAATAAGCATAATAGAAGCAATGGTTTCAAGCAGAGGTCTCCACATATGAGTTACGGATGTTAATCTAAACCCTGCTTTAAAATATTGCTTGTTAATTTCTTGAAATTGCCTAGAAACAGTAGATTCCTGTCCATAGCTTTTACATACATGTATACCTTCTATTGATTCAACCATAGCAGCATTTACATTGCCAATTGCTTTTCTATAAACTCTACTAACAATTTTAACTAACCGCCTAAGCGACAGAACTAATAAAAAGATAAAAGGAATGGCAATCAATGTTATGAGAGCTAATGTCAGATTTAGCCAAAGAAGCATTCCAAAGGTCAATATACTTATAAGAAAGTTACCGAAAGTATCCGCTAATAGGAGCGTAGTATTGCCAAAATCTAAAGCATCGTTAGAAACTCTGGTATTTAGTTTACCGCTTAGATGCTTATCAAAAAAGCTCATATCTTGCTCTTGTAATTTATCAAAAATATCCATTCGGAGCTTTTCTAAAAAAAAAGGAACAAACTTTCCTATTTCTTTACGCCGTAAGAAAAACATTATCCAAAGTAGAATAAAAATAATAAAGTATAGCCCCCCTACCCCCAATATAATCAGAGGATTACTATTAATACTAAAAAGTTCGTTAATTGCAATTCCAATTAAAAGAGGATTTATAGTTTCAGCTATCATAGTAATGAAGATAAACAATGAGATTAGAACTATACTTTTCCTAAACGGTACAACTCTCCTAATATACCTAACTAGTAGTTCACGATCGGAATATTCTCGTTTCTGTTCCTCGTTCATCATTCCTGCATAGAGTCCCATAATGATACCTCGTTAAATGTTATACGTTTTAAAATCTGTTAAAGACACTCGTTTCCCAAAAATTCGCCTATAATCTTCAGATGATTGAAATAATTCGGAGTGATTTCCTTCCGCTACAATTCCTCCGTGCTTGAGAACTAAAATTTTATCAGATGTCCGTATGGTATGAAGGCGATGAGTTATTATTAGAGTAGTTCTGTTCTTTATTATATTTTCCATCGCTCGTCCAATCTTCTCCTCCGTTTCACTATCAATTGCAGAAACAGAATCGTCAAGTATTAGCATGGCAGGATTAGTTAAAAAAGCTCGAGCAATAGCCACCCGCTGTTTTTCTCCTCCAGAAAGCCGCGTACCTCTCTCACCTACAACAGTATTGTATCCATCCGAGAAATTTTGCACAAAATCATCAACTTGAGCAAGTTTTGCTATGTTAATTATTTCGTCGTGTCTAGCATTTTGGTTTCCAAAAGCGATATTTTCAAGTATAGTTTGCGAGAACAAGTAGATGTCTTGCTCTATATACCCAATTTTTCTTCTTAGAACTTCAAGGGGATAATCCTGAATGTTTTTTCCATCCAACAAAATAGTCCCTTGTTGTGGTTCATAAAGGAGGAGCAGTAATTTTGCGATCGTTGTTTTGCCACACCCTGTGGGACCAACAAGAGCGACTTTTTGGTTCGGTTCGATAGTGAAATTGAGATTTTTCAGAACAGGAGGTCGATTTTTTTCTCCATTTTTATATGCAAAAGTTACATCTCTAAATTCTATTTTTCCTTTGAACTCCTTCGGCCACGATTGGTTCTTAATTCGTTGATCCTCGTTATCTTCATTGGATAATGCTATGAACAAGCGCGAACAAGCCGCAAAGCCACTCATCATATCGTTAGTAGCCCACCAAATAAGGTTAGTTGGATCTACAAGAGTTATCAAAAGTAGATTCGTAGCGACTAATTCTCCAATGGTTAATGAATTCTGGAATACAAATACCAGGCTAATAATAAGTGAAATTCCGATGGTTATGTATAGAACTAACATAGGAAAATATTTTGCTTGAACTATATATTCTCCGATGGAGTTATCTCTAAAAGCGTTTACTGCTTTCGTAAATTTTTTTCGTTCTAAACCTTCCGCAGCAAAAGATCTGACTACAGAAGCACCTGTTATACTATCCTGTAATACAACTGCTAGATTTGAATGTTTTCTTAACCTTTTAGCAGCAAATGGTGCAATTTTTCTGCGATAAGACAAAATAAAGTAAATATAAAAAAAAACAAAAGGAATACATGCTAAAGCTAATCTTATATCAATCGTAGTAATAAGGAGGATCAAAGTTATTGCCACTTGAAAGAATGGATAGAAAAAAAAGCTTCCGTGGGAAATCATCGTATTGATTATACGCACATCATTGGTTGCTAGAGCTTGTAAATCCCCAGCTTTAGCGTTATCGTGATATCTTAAAGGTTTATGCTGAATAGTCTCAAAAAACTCTTGCCTCATATTTTGCTCGGTTTTCAAACCAAGGTAGTGACCGGTCATCATCGTTACATAATCCATAACATTACGGATGAGATAAATTGCTAACCCCATAATAAGGAGCGTTATAAATTTATCGTAATCAAGAGCAATTAGCGCGTCATCTACTATCTCACCAATAATTATAGGTATGAGAGTTCTCGTAAAAGTAACAATTATAATACCTATTATAATAAACATTAGCAAGAATTTATTTTTGTAAAGATGGTGAAGGAGCCAAGTTTTATAACTTTTGTACTTCTTTCTCTCTAAATTCATGAAAGTTAACCTCTACCAGCTTTATACTTGACAAATAAACTTACACTAAATGAAATAACTTCTCAGTCTAATAGTAAAATGAGTAATAACTTAAAAAACCCAATAAACGCTTTGTTTAACCCTCTTAAAGGGGTTTTTTAAAACTACACAAAAATTGTTAATTTTTTTTTCCTACGGAGAATAAGATTGTCTCATAAAGGATTAAAAATTTATTTGTAAAAATTACTGTTAAATATAAAAAAAGCTACATTTGAAGAATTTAAATCAAATAGATTTAAGTGATAATTAAAATTGTCGACAATAAAAAGTAAAATTTTTCCTGAGAAAGCAGAAAATGATTATAAAGGTTATAAATTCGCTGAAATTACATTCCTAATAATAATATTTGTCTCGATCTTTCGGAGTTTAATTCATTTCTTAGCTCCCGATGGTGGTGCAGAATCAATCGCAGGAATTGATTTGAGTGTGGAGGGTGGTGATATTATTATTGCAATATTTGCTTTATGGGGCAGTTCACAGTTATTAATGGTTATTGTGTATCTTATCGTTTATTTTCGCTACAAAAATCTTATTCCTCTCATGTATGTCTTAATAATAATTGAATACACGATGCGTATTGCTGTCGGCATGATGAAAACAATTGAAACCACTAGTGTTGCTCCTGGGGCAGTTGGGAACTATATAGTGATTCCTTTAGCGTTAGTTATGCTGTTCTTATCAATTTTACAACCAAATAAAAAAAATCAGAAAACTGATAATTAAAAAAAATAAAAAAAAATAAGGTTTAACCTACTTCGACATCCATTTTTTTACGCTCTTCAAGCAGTACATCAACGACGGAAGGATCGGCTAAGGTCGTAACATTACCGATTTCTGTACCTGAAGCTATGGCTTTAAGAATTCTGCGCATTATCTTACCACTTCGCGTTTTAGGCAAGGCATCAGCAAATTGAATTACATCCGGCTGAAATATGTAAAAAACAAAAAAAAAGCATTAAGTTTTATAACTTGTCCACAAGATCGCATCTTTGAGCAAATTTCTAAAACCTAAATTATAATGAGCACCCCGCCCATGTCCAGGGATTATGACTACAACTCTTGATTTTTCATATGGACTAATCCAAATTAATGGTTTGTCACTCGTAAAGAGATTAGTTTGTAGAATAACTTTTATTTTTGGTGATAACCACATATTTTTATAAGTTTCATCATACATATGAACAGGTAATCCATTTAAACTTGAAGTAAGAGGATGTTTCCCTACTGGAATTCCGATAATTTCTTGATGATTCATGTAATTTGAAGAGGGTAAATCTCCATCAGGTTGCATTAGATACTTTCCTCCTACAACTTCTTCATACCACCATTGCCATGAATTATAAGATGCTATTGCATGATGTAGTATTATTACCCCTTTACTTGCTTCAATAAATTGTTTTAAATTTTTCTTTACAACCTCATCTGGATTTTGATTCAAGTTATACATCATGAGAACGTCATACTTTTCTCGTAAATCTTCATTAAAAGCTATTTTATCAGAATCAATATGAGTCCATTCTATCTCTTCCATAACACTAAAAATTCTGAAAATAGTATTCTCAAAGGATGCTCCTCCACTAACTATTAATAATCTTATTTTATTATTAATTTGATTTGTCATATTTCTTCATTTTTTATTGTGGTTTTATATTCGATGTTATTAACGGCAAAAAAGTATTGCAATAATTACCGTTTGTGCAGTTAACAAATGGCAAAAATTATTTATAAACTTTACCATATTATATATCAAAAATGAATATGATAGAAAAATGTTAAAGTTTAAATTAAAAGATCTTGACATAATTAACGAATTAGATAAATATGGCTCTCAAATTTCCACTACACAAATTAGTCGTAATCTTAATATTCCCGCAAGAACAATTCGTTATAGATTAACTAAATTAAAGGAAAGGAATTTATTGAATCCATCTTTTGTTTTCATGCATGAACGTAAATTAGGATTGGGGGAGCAAATATTAATTCTGGAAGAAAATCAAAAGTCTCAATCTATGGTTTTATCCATTTTAAATGCATTTCCAACTTTCTATTGGCATGCACATACATATGGAAAGTTTAACGGTTTTCTTGTGCATTCTATATTTGATTTATCAAAACCTGATACTAATATAAAAATTATCTCCGAAATGAAAAAAAAGAATTTGATTAAAGATTATCAGATTTTCCAAATGGTTGATTATTATCATAAAAGCATGAATTATAAAAAATATATGCCTAGATTAGGGAGGGTTATGAATTGGGACGAATGGTTTAAAAGTATTGATAATCAAGATGTAATTTCTAAGATATTAGATACAAATCTAAATGAAAGTTCCAATTTAGTAGATTTTGATTATAAGGATATCTTGATATTGCAACAACTTTCTATTAATGGAATGATCACACTACAACAACTCGGAAATATTTTAAGCTTATCTAAGGCCCAAATAAGAAAAAGAATTCTTAACCTTAAAAAAAAAAAAATTATTAAAATTGTTAAACCGATTTTTTCACCCATCCCGAAAGACCAAATGCTATATCTTTATTGTTTTATTGAGGTTGGTAAACTTAAAAAGGAATTCATTAAATATATCTTTCAAATTCCCTTTTCTTTCATGTTTATTTTCGAATCAAATAATAGATTTTGCATAAGATTGAATTTTTCAAGGAAAGACATGATATCTTTCATAAATGGTTTTGATTTATTGAAAGAATACATTGATTCATATTTTATACAGTTTATTTTTGAAAATCCAACTACTAGAAATCCTGAATTGTATGATCTTTATAATAGGGATACCAAAACATGGGAAATTGATATTAATCGTATTATTTCAAAAATAAAGAATATGAAAAAGCTTTGAATAATTTTAAAGAAGTGTTTAACATCAATTATCAACCAAAGAATTTAATAGGAAAGGCTAATAATCTATGTGGTATTGGTATGACTTACATTAAATTATTTGATAAGGAAAACGCAATCAAAAATCTAATGCAAGCATTAAAATCATTTAAAAAGTTGAATTTCATGAAGAAAGCCGCATTTATTTACAAACTTTAAAGAAATTAAACTATAATCCTAATATGATATATAATATTATTTTTTTGATCTATATTGTAATTTCTTTTTGAAATTCTTTACTTTTAAAAACTTACTTACTCTTTTTAAATAAAAAAATAAAAAAAAATCCTTGCGAACTAAAGTTCGCTTCTAATCACTAAACTTTTTTTCTTTGAGTAACCGCAAAAGCAAAGATAGCTCAAGCTAGGGTAGTGATTCACTACTTTACCTGTACCCTCATGAGCCTATGCGTCAAAAAATCCCATTAAATTAATGGAATCAGTTATAAGTCATTAGACGGTTTCCCTGGGTCAATGCCCTAATTTTTATTTTTAAGCTCCACGCATTCGCGATAGCCTAGTGTTTTGAGATATGGGAGGGTATCCATTCTGTCACCCGTCCTGCCAATGTTTTTCAAAGGTATCTGCCACACATGGGGTGTACCAAAATTATTTGTTAGCTTGAATGACTTTGAATAACTAAGAAGTAGAATAAAGGATAAGCTAATAAAGATTATGATTTAAAATAATCAAAGAAAAAAAAAATAAAAAATTAAGGTTTAACCTACTTCGACATCCATTTTCTTACGCTCTTCAAGTAAAACATCGACTACTGAAGGATCGGCTAAGGTCGTAACATTACCGATTTCTGTACCTGAAGCAATGGCTTTAAGAATTCTGCGCATAATCTTACCGCTTCGCGTCTTTGGTAAAGCATCAGCAAATTGAATAACGTCCGGCTGAAATACTGGACCAATCTCTTGCCTAACATGCATACGAATCTCTTTCGATAATTTCGCTGATTTTTCAATGCCACCCATTAATGTCACGAACGCCCAAATAGCTTGCCCCTTTATCTTATGCGGAAAGGGTGCTACAGCAGCTTCTGCTACCTTTGGATGACTCACTATAGCAGATTCTACTTCCATTGTTCCTATGCGGTGTCCGGATACTTTAATAACATCATCTAAGCGTCCAAGGATCCAATAATAGCCATCGTCATCTGTTCGTGCTCCATCACCAGTGTAATAATGCCCTGGATATTTTTCGAGATAAGTTGATTTAAATCTCTCAGTATCACCCCAAACATCGCGTAACATACCCGGCCAGGGTGTTTGAATTGCAAAGTAACCGCCTTCGTTTGGCTCGGTGATTTCATCACCTTCTAAGTCAAAAATAACTGGTTTGATGCCGAAAAAAGGCATACAACAAGACCCAGGTTTTGTGGGTGTTGCTGTAGCAATTGGGGTCATAATAAACCCACCGGTTTCAGTTTGCCAGTAAGTATCAACTATAGGACATTTCTCTTTACCAACAACTCTATGATACCATGTCCATGCTTCGGGATTTATTGGTTCTCCAACAGTTCCTAGGACTTTTAACGAGCTTAGATCGTGTTTATTTACTGGTTCATCACCGTGTCTCATTAGAGCACGTATTGCAGTTGGAGCTGTATAAAATTGGTTGACTTTATGGCGTTCTACAATGTCCCAAAAACGATCTACATCTGGATATGTTGGAACGCTTTCAAACATTAAAGTAGTTGCTCCATTTGCCAACGGACCATATACAATATAACTATGACCAGTTATCCAACCTATGTCTGCGGTACAATACCAAACTTCGCCTTCTTTGTAGTTGAATACGACTCTGTGAGTGAACGATGTATATAAAATATATCCGGCTGTCGTGTGTTTAACGCCTTTAGGTTTTCCTGTGGTTCCGCTTGTATAGAGTAAAAATAGTGTATCTTCGGAGTCCATCTCTTCGGGTTCGCACTCGTCGCTTATTCCATCGATAAAATCATCATACCAGATGTCTTTATCTGTGTGAGGGACTTCGTTTCCTGAACGCTTAACGACAATAACATGTTCAATTGTAGGTACATCATCAATAATTTTAACGACATCAGCCATTTTTGGGTAAGTCTTACCAGCACGTAAAGTTTCGTCGCTCGTAAACAATAGTCGCGAATCAGAATCTTTCACTCTATCTTTCACAGCTTCTTTTGAGAACCCACCGAATACTATAGAATGAATCACGCCGATTCGGGCACAGGCTAGCATTATTATCGCTAATTCGGGAATCATTGGTAACCAAATGGTTACTCTATCGCCCTTTTTCAGTCCGAAATCTCTCATACCGTTAGCTACTTTACTTACTTCTTTTAAAAGCTCGGTATATGTAAATTTTCTCACTTGACCGGGTTCATCCGCTTCCCATATAATAGCGACGCGATCTCCATTGCCTGCTTTCACATGTCTGTCGAGACAATTGTAGGCTACATTAAGTTTTCCGCCAACAAACCATTTGCCAGGGAACAGATCGGTTTTTTCCCATACTTTATCGTATGGTTTAAACCAATCGATGGATTTAGCTTGTTCGTCCCAGAAACCTTCCCTATCTTCGATGGATCGTTTATATAACTTCTGGTATTCTTCCATTGACATTCCAGTTTTCGCATAGTCGGGACTGACTTCTACGGGATTGAATATCCTATTCTCAGTGAGTACACTTTTCATTTTTGTGTCTTTTTCTGACATAATATTTCACTAATTTGAGTATCTAATTTAATTGTATAATAATTGTATGGTTAGAATTTCTATATTTTTTAAATTCTGTAAAAATTTTAAAGGTTTTTTTTCAATCTTATCACATTTAAAGTTTTTGGATTAAATGGACAGTATTGATTCAAGAAGATAATATGTGATATTATTTTTAAAGATTTTATTTATAAATAATATAAAAAGAGTACTATGGTATACGATTCAATAAACACAATGTTCAAAAAATTTATTAAAATAAAAAATATTAGAAATGGAACTAAGAACTACTATAAGCAGATTCTGAAAAACCCAAAATCTTATCGCACGATGGACAAACCCACATTC
>Ga0209976_10000732_pt1 | contig 20304 bp, 18 predicted proteins | sample SumtaG_FD_182806 | JGI IMG/M metagenome (GOLD analysis project Ga0209976, IMG submission 182806) | Deep subsurface microbial communities from Indian Ocean to uncover new lineages of life (NeLLi) - Sumatra_00157 metaG (SPAdes) (version 2) | ecosystem: Environmental > Aquatic > Marine > Oceanic >...
CAAGCCATCAGAAGGAAATTGCAGCCCTCGGTGCCCAGCTGGTCTCGATCCTTCCTGATCGGCAGCAATTCGTGCGCCAGCTTCCGGAAGACATCTTGAGCAACTTCATCATCCTGACCGACTTGGACAACAGCTACGCACTCTCTCTCGGCCTCGTTGTTTGGCTTGGTGAGCGCCTTGCACAGCTCATGGAGGGGCACGGCTACCGTCTCGGCGAGTATCAAGGCAATGATGGTTGGTTTGTTCCGGTGCCGGCAACGTTCGTCGTAGGGTCTGACGGGCTTGTTATTGCACGCCAGGTCGACCCCGACTTCCGAAATCGCATGGACGTGGAAGAGATACTCAAGGCCCTGCAATCGGTGCGCGTTAGCGATACATCTCCCCGCACTTAGTGGTACATTGCGCACATCTGGCTTGGCAGGCGGCGAGCGCTGGATAAGTTAGAATTGTGTCAGTGGTGGAAGAGCGAGTAGGCGGCAACAACGATAATGCAGGCGAAAAGCCTAGAGGAAGCGTTTCAGCAGATCTGCGCAATGGAAGCACCGCTTGGCGAGCGGATGGCGGCGTTTTCGGCTGCGGTGCGCAGATTTGGGGTGCCCTTTGCCGAAGCCTACGACCTTCTCGTCGCGCGGCTAGGGTCCGGCCATGCCGGGAGCAAAGCGCCCGGTCCGGGCGAAACGATGCCGCCGTTTCTCCTGCCAGACACCACGGGGCATCTCGTCAGTCTCGAGGATCTGCTGAAGGCAGGGCCGGCTGTTATCAGTCTCAATAGGGGGCACTGGTGCGAATATTGCGCAATCGAACTGACAACCTTGAGCCAAGCCCTCAATGAGATCGCTTCCTACGGGGCAAGCGTCGTATCGATCATGCCGGAATCTGAATCGTACACGGCCAAGGCGAGCGACCGGATAGGAAATGCGTTTAGGATCCTATCGGATATCGATAACAGTTACTCTCTGGCCCTTGGCCTCACGATCTGGCTCGGCGAGGAGGTGCGCACGCTCTATCTTTCGCATGGCCTGTGCCTTGAGCAATACCAGGGCAGCTCGTCGTGGTTTGTGCCGATCCCAGCGACGTTCGTCGTTGGCCAAGATTGGAAAATTCTGGCCAGCTATGTCGACCCGGATTTTCGCAAGCGCATGGAAATTGAAGACATTATTGCAGCGCTCAAGTCGGCGCAGGATTGAGACACGCATTCTAAGTCGAAAAGTCGGACCAATCAGCCGCCCGCATAAGCTTGATCAAGGCGGCGGCAGCAGGCGAGCGCTGGCGCCCGGCAACGCTATAGAGGTAGACCGTGCGCCCAAGGTCGAGGCCGTTGATTGGAATGAATTTGGTGTCTTTGGATCTTGGCGCGCTCGATGGAAGCACCCCGACGCCGAGATTGGCCTCCACTAAGGCGAGTAAGTCGTGCTCGGAGGCCACTTTGTGATTGATCGCGGTGTGAAGCTTCCGCTTCTTGAGGAACTCCTCAAGCTCGGCGGCATGTTCGCAGTACGTGCGCCATAAGAGGTGCTCGTTGGACAAGTCCTCCGGTTCGATAGCGCTGCGCTTGGCGAGTGGATGCGCCTTGTTTACAGCGAGGCAGAAGTGCTCGGTAAAAAGGGGCCAAGAATCAAGCCGATCCCACGCGTCGCGCATGGGGCCAGCGACGGCAATGTCGGCGTCACCCTTTTTGAGCACGTCAAGTACGTCGGGTGGCGAGCCACGTAACAAGCGCAGTTCAAGGCCCTCGAATGCCCGCACCAACTCCTTGAGGTGCGGCACGAGGAGCGTCAGTTCGATCGCGGTCGAAAGTGCAATGGACACTGGCGCAACCGCGCCCGTCTTCAGTGTGGTCGCAAGCTCCTTGGCCGTAGCTGCGCAATCGTAGCATTGCTGCAGATGCGGCAGCATACGCTGACCGAACTCGGTCATATGAGTGAAATTTCGTTCGCGTCTGAACAACTCGCTGCCGAGTTCTCCTTCCAGCTGCTTTATCGCGCGCGTCAACGAAGGTTGTGCAACGTGGCACTCCTCCGCTGCGCGTGTGAAATTGAGCGCGCGCGATACCGCCAGGAAATAGCGCACCTGGTGCATTTCCATGTGAAGACCCTTGATCACCGGAGCGGGTGCCTACGATGAGCTACGGAGATCCGCCGGCCATCACCACCTCTCAACTCTCAGCTACCACTATTACTATTTCAACAGGTCTTTCGTTACGTCTGCGCTCAAACATATTTCGATCGGCCTACTTCAGTGCGCATCGAGGAGATTTGGCAGTCTCTTCGCTCTTTTCAAGCCGGATTGACAGTTGTTGTTGCGGCATCACGTCCAGTCGCTCCGCACTGCCTCCAGGCACCACGGACACATCGTTAATGGCCCCGCACGACACGAGGCGTATGCGGGCTGCTGGTGGCCATAGCCTCCGGCTATCGAATCCCAATCCAATCGATATTTCAGTTCGAGCCGACGTGCCCCTAGCGTACGCCTCAAGTGCTGGCGACCACACTGCGCTGCGTAACGGTCTGTTATCCGGCACGAAACGCTTAACTTAGGAGAACCAAAATGACCAAGATTGCTCTTTCTCTCGCCGCCGCCGCTCTTCTCGCCGGTATGACGCCTGCCGCAGCCGCGACGGACTGTGCCGCCGGATACAAGACCTTCATGAAAAACATGACGGTTTTTATCCCCAATGTGACAGGCGGTGATCTCGCCTCCGCCGTGCAAAAGGGGCTGAACGCGTACAATTCTTGCGCAGCCGGTGACAGCATCTCCCCGAGGGGCGTGTGGGATAAGATCGAGGCCGACATGAAAGCAAAGGCTAGGGGCTAACTCATCAGGCCTGTCTAAGGGATTGGCCCCTCGGGCGACTGTCCGGGGGGCCTCAATTCTCTCCCAGACGTCACAATATGGATGGCAGGCAGCGCAAAAGCCGTCGCACTCTGCACAGGTGGAGCCTCCCATGAACGCGATCCGAAATTTGATAGCCGCACGAACCATGATTGTCGCCTTGGCCGTTGCCGTGTGTGCGACCGGCTTAAGCAACAAAGCCGCATGGTCGGCAGGCGAAAAAGATCAGGCAAGTCTCATCCTCTCCAATCTGCCCGCCAAGCAAAGCGCTGATTACAAGACGCTACGAGATCTCGCCGGCGCGGGCGCGAGCCAAGACCTCGATATGATGAAGTCCGAAAAGTGGTTCGTGCCGCTTGAGCGTCTCGATGCGTTGCTCAAGGCTGCTGCCGAGAAGGGCGTGCGCGTGTCGAGGCTCGAAGAGAATTCGAACTGGGCGCTCGTACCGATGGCCGAGGGCGAGACTATGTCATCGAAGCAGAAGAACATGATGAAAAAAGCGATGCAATCCAAGGCGGCGATGGGCGTCCGCATGATGAAATCGCCGGCGCCCGATGTTTTGGATTACACCCTGACGAAGGACGTGGACGCGGAACATCCCGAGGCCCCGCCATCGCTCGTCATTCCGTTGAACGACAAGACGGTTGTCACCGTACGCCGCACCAGCGTTACGAAGACGCCCTATGGCTACGAGTGGCACGGTGTCATCGAGGGAACCGGCGAGCTCGTCACGCTCTTGTGTTGGCCCGGCGGCCGGTTGGCCGGGACCATCAACTACCGCGGCCGTACATTCGTCTTGAAGTACATGGGCGGCCAAATGCATGCCATCGTCGAGCTCGCGCCCGAGAAGCTGCCGCCCGAGCACGGCCCCGCGGGCAAAGGCAGAATGCAAAAAATGAATATGCGCCAAGATCCCTTGGTGCGTCAGGGTGATGCCAGCATGATGACGCCGGACGCTGGTCCCATCCCTTCAATGAAAATAATGACTCAGGATCTTGCGGGAGCACCCAAGGATGCCACCATCACGCTCATCGTGGCCTACACGAAAAACGCCGCCAACCACTATTTCGATATTGAGAAGGATTTGATTGACGTTGCGATCGCTGAAGCCAATCAGTCATTCCGCACCAGCGGGATCGACAACGTGCGCCTCAAGGTCGTGCACGCCTACGAGACAGACTATGTCGAGGACGGCAGTCACTTCGATCACGTCTACCGGTTCCGTGACAAGGGCGACGGCTATATGGATGAAGTCCATACTCTGCGCGACAAACACGGTGCCGACGTCGGCATCCTCATCGTCGACGATCCCATGGGATGCGGGCTGTCCATACGGATCGCAGGCGCCGCGAAGGACGCATTCGCGGCCATGCACCAAGAGTGTGCCGCCTCGATGCACACGCTATCGCACGAGATCGGCCACCTCATCGGCGCGCGTCACGATCGGGCGCTGGACGATACCCTTCAACCGTTTCCCTATGGCCATGGCTTTGTGAACGGCACCGATTGGCGCACGATCATGAGCTATAAGGACAGCTGTGACGGTTGCGAGAGACGGCCCGTGTGGTCAAGCCCCAACGTCAAGGTTGAGGGTGTCACGGCCGGAGATGCGAACACCAACAATGCCAGGGTTATCGAGGAACAAGCCCGTAGGGTCGCTGGCTTCAGATCATCTACCGCGAGAGCAGATCGCTAGCTTTGAGGTCAACGCAACTCGTAGCAATTCGAGAAGGTGCGTGGAGTGCGGGTAACGTCGTAACCCACGCGGCACTGCACGAGGTATGTTTCGTCCGGGTTCCGGAAGAGAATGAATGCCGAGCGGTTGTCGACCGTGCTCGTGTAACCGGCGATCTGCCAGCCGGTTCTCAAGAGTTCCTCAATGGCGATGTTCTCTTCGGCGGTCACGGACGAAGCGGCCGCCAAAAGGGCAAGTGTCGCCGCACCAGCAGAGACAGGGCGACAGCAAGCAAAGCAATCGCGGTATTTCATCAGCTGCTTCCCTTGGAACGCAAGTGATAGGGTACCTAACAACTAAGTCCGTGGGCCTGGGCCACTTGTCCAGGTTATCCCTAACATCTCTTCGAAGCATCGCTATCACAAGGCGGTTTGCCACGCGCCGATAGACTCCTGAAATGTTGTTGCGGCTAGTTGCCATGGGTCATGGAGAGTTAGTGAGCTTCGGACAGAAAAGTTCTGCTTCCCAATGCTCAAAAGTCAATCTCTTTACTCCGACCATGTTCCTGAAGGGCGAAGGATGGAGCCCGGTCAAATGAGATGCAATTCAATAAGTTGGCGATAGCGCAGAGTCGCTTGGAACGTTCGACATGAGGCAGCGCGCCCGGAACGTGGAGCCTCGTCCGGGCGCAGATCAGAAGCAGAGACAAGACGATTGTTGGCGATGAACTCAGCCGGACTAAAATCGACATCGTCAAGGTCATTGCTGTAGCCAAAACTCGAAAAGTCGTTTGCGTAGATGCTTCGTACCAGCTCCGACGAGCGATCAGTATAGTACGATCGAATCCGGGAGTTAGAAGAATGAGAATGCGGGGCAAACGTCTTGAGTTGAAGACCAGGCGACAACTGATTTAGAAACTCGCTCAGCGGATTCGTATTCTCCAAGAAGAAAACGCGGTCGTAAGATATATTTGGAAAGTTCAAATTTATATGTTGAGGCCGGAAATGTGGATCTAGGCCTCTTGGGTTCAATCTACTCAGTTCAAATAGATACTGCTCGAAGCTTTCAACTCCGCGATTTCTTAGATCCCTAAGGGCCCGTGGTGTCCGTGGAACTTTTCGTTCGATCTTATCAAGAAAACAAGACAGCGCTCTGGTATATGGATTACGCACGCATGAAATAATAAATCTCCGGCTGCACATAGAAATGCGCAATCCATTTTTCTTTAAACAATCGTCCTCCTGATGCGGGGACTTCAATCGCTCATAGGTTTTTCCAGACTTCTCATATTCGCGAGCCTCGGCTGCTTTCAGGCTGTGCTTGATTGTTGAACAACCACTCTTGGGGTTGTTAACGTAGATAATGGGCTCATGGGGCGTCCAGAGAATATCGATGTCGCCTTGGACACCGAAGAGGTCAGATACAAGGTTGCGCAGCCAGCGTCGCGGAGTGATCATGCTAACGCTCTTCGGTTTTGGCTAACATGCTGTGGGCCACTCAGAGGTCGAGATCCCCGACGATGTCGGGGCCTGCGCCAAGGAACCGCTGTTTGGTACGCACATAGCGCCACTGACGCAACCTTCTGCACCCTGGACGTAGTCTGTCACAAGCAAGGCGAGGACCCAATAATTCATACATCATTCGTGTGCCGGATATTTGATCTTGGAACCGTGTGGTTCCTGCCACAAGCGACTCAAAATTACCTGCCTCATGCGTAATGAACTTGAGAAAGCTGGCTTCGCAAATCGCCACGCTGATGTGTTCGCTTCAGCACACAGCGCGCGCGCCTGCGGAATATGGTCGATCATCAAATAACACGGCATGAAAATGCTTGGCGGCGGCCAAAAGCTACAGCCAAGCGAATACTGACGATCCTAAGGAGCGCTCATGCCAAATTGTGCGAGAAGGCGGGCTCTGGTCTCCTTTATTCGAGGCACGGCCATCACAGCGTCGAGGAGCGCACTCTCGCGTTCATTGAGGTAGTGACGGCGGCGATGGAGGTTATCTGCTTCCGATGGGTCAACTGTTTCATACCCGCTGAATGAACTGCCGCCTCCCTCTTTGGCTCGTACGCTGATGTCGTCTTCCTGGCAGGAGATACCAAGACGCGCGGCGATTAAATTGCGATAGGCCGGATCGGAGACCCATTTATCAAAGTACACGCCGATGTGGTTCGGCAGGTGCTCAGTTATGCCCAAAAGTTCGTCCGCGTGTTCGAGCCAGATAGAGATCGCTCGTTGCATGGTGACGTCCATTCTTCGCGAAAAGGCCGGTTTTTGCGTTTTGGAGGCCATTCGGATGCGGCTCGCAAAAAGGTTTTCGGGATCGCGGACCAGTAGGATATTGGTTACGTCACCTTGCACCTCGAACAACCGATCCGAGATGGAAAAATCCTCGACGCTCAGTAGATTTTTGGTTGCCCAAAATCCCGTTCTTGCGAATTTCCGCAAACGCTTGCGCGCAATAACTCGTGCCATGGAGACGGGAAAATGATAGTGCCCCGCCATCGCACGATCTAGCCAGAACACGTTGTTTATGAAAAAGAAGCGACCGCCACCGAGCATCCAGTCGATGACGGCATGGTTGCCGCTGCGCTTCATACCTTGAAAAATCAAGCGCGGCCCCAGCGCTGTCTCAGCAAGCTTCAGGAAATCAACTCGTCTTGGTATTCGCAGGCCCATCGTGAATCTCCGTTCAGCGGGTAAGGCCTCGCATGCATGCTTCCCAGCATTCCGCGCAATCGTCCCAACTTACCAAGTCGGGATGCGATAGACACGCGCGATGATAGCGAAACCAAAGCGCATCTTCGCTCAATAGCCGGACAATTGCTGATCCCATATCCCGGACAGATGTTGCGACCCAGCCTGTCTGCTCGTGCAAGACACGCTCCCTAAGGGCCCCAATTCCGGCTGTCACAGTTGGAACTCCGTTGGCCGCAGCCTCCACTGCCAGCATATTGTAAGTTTCTTGACGGTGCCCCGGCACAACAAGGACCCTGACGCGCCTCATCAGGTCCATCAATTCAGACCAGGGCCGGGTGCCAACAACAGAAATGTTTAGCTGCTCCAGTTCGTTTTTTGGCAACCTGCATACATGCTTTGGCTCGACCTCCGCTGTCACCTCCAATCGAGCTTGGGGAATCTGGGGATGAACCACCTCCCGCCAAGCTCTAACAACCATTGCCAGGTTTCTTTCAGGAGTAGACGAGAAGAGGGCGATGGGCGCGGGAGCTTGTTCCCGCTCTTTTCGATTTTCGAGCAAACAGGAAGGCTGACCATGGTGAATTATTGTGTTCCCTGACTGCGGCAGAAACCAAGACCGGTTGCGCGTATATTTGGACAGATGCACGATGTAGGGGTGGTGGCGCAGCTTTCCAAGAAAGTCGGCTTTCAAGTGCGCTCTCGAAAAGCCTGGGTTGTGAGTCCAGACGATTTTTGCCGTAGCCTTCGTGTCATCAAAGGCATGCGCGTAGTTGTTGCTAATGGCGACGTCGTAATGCTCTGAGAGGGCTGTATTCAAGTCAACAATGTTCACACCGTGTTGGGTTGCGTTCCCCCTACGTGGCAGCGAGGCAAGGACGACGTGATGTCCCCTCTTTGCCAGAGATTCAGCAAGGGAGAGGACACACCTTTCGCCTCCCCGCAACCTCTCAACGTCGTTGAAATCGAAGTCGCGAAAACCACCCTTTCTTTTCTTATCAAGAAATAGAATTCGCATCGTATTGTTTCTGCTGCTCAAACCTGCTTCTGGTCAGGCCCATCTGCTGAAGCGATAGCAGGTCGATGATCGGAGCTGGCGCTTCCGTCCTCCAACGATCGCGAGCAAGTGCATGCTCAACACTCATTGCCCACCCGTATCGAGTTTTTCGCGGCGCATTGTGAACTCGCCAGAAGGTCGGCTTTTACGTGCCTGCAGCCCCAGTGTGCGCATGACTCGGCGATGGGTGTTCCTCAGGAAGCACGTCATCCACCAACGCGGACCTAAGGCCTTGAGGTTGAAATAGAGCCCCTGCGGCGTGTGAAGCGGATTTCCGGTCCAACAATGTCGCGATGGCATCGGAATGCCGCGACGACCCCTTGAGTGGTTACCCAAAGCGTGGATGGAAGAGTCGAATCCAGCGACGCTCACGATACTCGGAACGACGCCGTAAATCTCGAGCTTAAAACGCCACGGTTGTCTGATGTCCGTGTCGACGGGCCAGTATCTCTTGAGCGGGACGAGAAATTTTTCGGCGCCGGCTCTACTGATCAGATAGCCCGTCGTGGTTGCCGGAACACGCGAATAACGGACAAGCATCCGAGACTGCTTTAGGCAAGCGACCGGTTTGGTAACATGTTCGGGTTCGCGGCAGAGGTAGACCATGTCCCAGTCCTCAGGGACATTCGCTAGGATGTTATCGATCGTTTGTGTGAGGTCTCGCGTCAGGAGAGCATCGTCTTCTAAAATGAGTGCGTAAGCGATGCCTCTCTCGACGACGACACTCAGCGCCTTCAGGTGACTTGCGTAGCAACCGACTTCCCCCGGCTTCAGCTTGGAATGTAGCCTGTCACCCTCGAAGAAATATCCTGTGAAGGCTGGTGGCACTGCCAAGCCATCCACTCCGCAAATCCGTTCGCCACGAATTCCCGCGTTGCTCAGCTCGGATTCGATCGAGGCGCGCCGGTCTTTATCAACCTCTCTATTGATGTATAGGGCTGGAGTTGGGAAATGCTCCTTGCTTTGGGGACCAGCCGGCACGCGATCAAGGATATGCGCTTGTTCACCTGAGATCGGTATATTACCGAGCCGCAACTTCGCCGCTGGTGCACGTTGGGAATAATGGCTCATATGCAGTCGTTCACCTGACTTCGCGATATTGGCAAGCCACGGCTCTGCTGTTGAGGGGAGCCGACCAACTCCGTATAGCGACCAGTCCCTAGTAGGATAAAATGTGATTCTGGAGGTTGCCCATTCGCCACAGGGGATTAATTGACGTATCGCGAGAGTCTTGCTGAGAGGGTTCCTTTCAACATGATCGGTGTCACGCGGGTGTGATGGATAATTCGCACCGTCCAGGTGGCACGGGTGCGCATTTTGGGGCCTGACAGACCAACCCCCGCCGGGAGAACGCACAGGCCCAGCTCCTCCAGCGCTGTGGATAAGACTGCGCCTAGATTCCTGATTTCTTTGAAATCGGCGGAAATTTATGGCCGTAGGATGCTGAGATATGGCGGATGGGGTGGGATTCGAACCCACGGTGGACTTGCACCCACGCCGGTTTTCAAGACCGGTGCCTTCAACCACTCGGCCACCCATCCTGGCTTGCGGGCGCGGCAAGCGCGCGCGACCCTATACGCCAAACCAGCATCTCTCAAGTTCACCAGGTCTTTACCCAATCCTAAGCGCTTTTTGCGATGCCTGAAGCGCCCTCAAGCCCGGCAGCGCGCCTTTCGTTGCTTGGCGATGGAGGTGTGCGGTTAACAAGCGACAGGCGGTTTGGTGTATGTGTGCGCGTAACGCGGGAACTCATCCTGCGACAGAGTTGCCCTCGGCACGAAAGGCACAAGCCCGGGCCCCGTCTCAGCAACGTATTCTTCGTTCTACAGCTTGTGTTCTGGTGTCGGCGGCCGTGCTTGGCGCGTGCTCGCAAAGCACTCCAACGCGCGATACTGACCTTGGCGTGATGACAAGTACGCGTGTCGTGAGCGGTAACCGCAATATCCCCAAGGGCGGCGGCCACTACAAAGTGGGCAAGCCTTACAAGGTCTCTGGGCGCTGGTACGTGCCGCGCAAAGATCCCAAGTACGACCGCAGCGGTGTGGCCTCCTGGTACGGAGCAGCGTTCCATGGACGGCGCACGGCTAACGGAGAAATCTATGACATGAACGCGCTGACGGCGGGCCATCGCACGCTGCCGCTGCCGTCTTATGCTTATGTGACGAACCGGAAAAACGGACGCACGATTTTGGTACGCATCAATGATCGCGGTCCTTATGTCAACGATCGGATCATCGACCTGTCGAAGCGTTCTGCGCGTGAGCTTGGTTTTATGGGCCACGGCCTGGCGCGCGTTCGCGTGCGTTATGCCGGACCTGCGCCTCTCAACGGCAGTGACGTCGCCGAACACCGCTTTTTGGCCACCCAACGCTGGTATCGAACACGTCGCCGGCTGGCCGACGGCTCAGCGCTCCGCGCGCAAAGCGGTGGAGCGGAGCCTATCGTAACGGCGTCCACTAGGTCCATCGCGAGGAATCGCAATACCAAAATGGCGTCATTGGGTAATGCCTTTGCGACCCAGCGGGCAAGCCTAGGTGGACCACCACGTTCCTACGTGGGGGCCGGCGTCTTTTCTTCGCGTGCACAGGCTGAGCGCAGGCGCCACGAGTTAAGGGGACTGGGACACGTTGCGGTAAAGCGACTGAATTCAGGGCCAAAGCCAATTTTTCGCGTGCAGCTCGGACCCTTCGATGAAGCCGAGGCTGCTGCCGTCATCGCGCAGATCGCGGATCTTGGAATTGCCGATCGTGTTCATATATTGGAGTAGCGAGAGACACGCAGGCTTATAGCGTTGACACCATAAGGCTGTTGCTTTGATAGTTTGGAGGGGTGCCTTATTAAAATGATTCTGAAGGACGACATGTCATTTTTGGCCAATTGGCGCATTGGCAACGCCATCTTGCGGTCGTTCGCAATGCTCGCGGTGGCGGCGCTCAGTTTTGGCTCGGCCGATGCGGGGCAAAGCAAAAATTTCGGCACGCGCGCCAAGGCTGCGATCTTGATGGACGCAGATACTGGCGCGATTCTGTTCCAGCACAATGCCGATGAACTGTTGCCACCGGCGAGCATGAGCAAGCTGATGACGCTTGTCGTGGTCTTCAAGGCGATCAAGGATGGACGGCTCTCGGTTGATGACGAGTTCGTCATGAGCGAGCACGCATGGCGCACAGGCGGGGCGCCTTCGCACACGTCGGCGATGTTTGTGCCCATAAATACCAAGGCGACAATCAGCGACCTTCTGAAGGGCATGATCGTCCAGTCGGGCAACGACGCCAGCATCGCTGTTGCAGAAGGTATCAGTGGTTCGGAAGAAGCCTTTGCAAAACGGATGACGGTTGAGGCGCGCCGCCTCGGGATGACCAAGTCTACTTTCAGGAACCCGACGGGGCTCTATCATCCAGATCATCTGATGACTGCGCGTGAGCTTGCTTTGCTCGCGCGCCATATTATTCACCAGTATCCCGAGTTTTACAAAATCTTCTCCCAGAAGCTCTTTAAGTACCGAAGGCACAAATTCTACAATCGCAATCCACTGCTGTCGGCCGGTATCGGTGCTGATGGGCTCAAGACCGGCTACATCAAGGCATCGGGCTATGGGATGGTTTCGTCGGCGCAACAGGATGGCAAGCGCTTGATCGCGGTCGTGATGGGAATGCCGACGAAACGGGCGCGCAAATCGGAAAGTATCAAACTTTTGAACTGGGGCTTTCGCAGCTTCACATCGTTCAAACTTTTCAATGCAGATGAGACGGTCGGCTATGCGCGCGTGTGGGGCGGCGAGCGCTTTTACGTCCCGCTCGTCGGCAAGGGCGAAGTCTCCGTCATTCTGCCGCGCGTTCCCGAGAACCCGCGCTTGAGGGCGGAAATCACCTATCAGGGTCCATTGAAGCCGCCAATCCGCAAAGGCGATCAGGTGGCCAAGCTGCGCGTGACGAGCCAGACGAATGCCGTTAACGAGGTGCCGCTCTATGCCGCTGAGGACGTGGAGCCGGGCAGTTTGTTTCGTCGCGGCCTCGACTCTTTGGCGCATTTGGCGCTGGGCTGGATCCCGCTCTAGCGCTGCCTCTCTTAAGCATGATAACCACGGCATCGACCGGGTGTAGTGCCCGGACGCAAGGTCTCAGTTGAGAGGCGAGCGCACGGCGGATCAGCGTAATGGCAGCAGTGGGAAAATTCATCACCCTTGAAGGCGGTGAAGGGTCTGGAAAGTCCACGCAAGTGCGGCTTCTAGCCGAACGCCTGCGCGGCTGCGGCCTCGATGTGCTCCTAACACGTGAGCCCGGCGGCTCGCCGTTCGCAGAGACGTTGCGCACCATCATCCTGGATCCAAAAACACCTGCGCACTCCGCCTTGTCGGAAGCGCTTCTATTCTATGCGGCACGGGCGGATCATTTGGACAAGACAGTGCGTCCCGCGCTGCTCTGTGGGCGCTGGGTCATCTGCGACCGCTTTTCTGATTCAACGCGCGTCTATCAGTGCGATGCCGGCGGCCTATCTCTGGATGCGTTCCATGCGCTTGAAGAGATTGTCGTCAAGCCGACGTCTCCTGACGTAACAGTCATCCTCGATCTTCCCATCGAGATTGGCCTGCAGCGCGTTGAGTCGCGACGCAACGAGGCACCACAGGCGAGCGCTACGCCAGATGCCTACGAACGGCGCGGCCTCGATTTTCACCAGAAGCTACGCGAGGCGTTTGCTGCGATCGCCATGGCGGAGCCCCAACGATGCTTACTCATCGACGCAAGTGCCGATGAGCAAGCCGTAGCGGATGCGATCTGGAGCGGCATCACCGACCGATTGCTGAAGGAGCCGCGCTGATGGCCCGCGCGCCCGCCGTTACCCAGATCGAATCGTTGCCGGAGGCAGACCGTCTCGACGGTGTGCTGCACCCGCGCGAAACGCAGACGCTGTTTGGACATGATGAGGCAGAGCGCACCCTGGCCAAAGCACTTTCCAGCGGGCGCATGCACCATGGCTGGTTGCTCGCCGGTCGCGATGGAATTGGCAAGGCGACGCTCGCCTATCGCTTCGCTCGGGCCGCTCTAGCAGGTCCTGACGAGCGGGATCCCAAAGGCCAAAGCTTAGAGGTTTCCGATGACACCGTTGCCAGCCATCAGGTGCGTGCGCTTTCGCATCCGGGCCTGCTCCTCATTCGGCGAGCCTATGACACCAAGAAAAAGCGTTTCACCGCCTCAATCCCCACCGATGCGGTGCGCCGCCTGCGCTCATTCCTGGCGCATCGCGCTGCCGATGACACATGGCGCATCGTCATCGTCGATAAAGCGGACGAACTGAACATCAACGCCGCCAACGCGCTTCTAAAGTCTCTGGAGGAGCCGCCACCGGGTACTGTGTTCCTACTTGTGTCGTCGGCACCGGGACGGTTGTTGCCAACCATCCGGTCGCGCTGCCGCACACTCGCCCTCCAGCCGCTGTCGAACGACGCGCTGCGGGCCGCGGCAGCCCAGGCACTTGATGCCACGGGCCAGCAGGAACCAGGCGTGGCTGACTGGCCGGTGCTGGAACGACTGTCGGAGGGCAGCGTCGGACGCCTTTTAGGTCTGTGGGCTTCGGGCGGACGGGAACTGCACGAGCGTATCGCAAAGCTCACCGCGAGCTTGCCGCGAGTCGATTGGCGCGGCGTGCATGCGCTGGCCGATGAGCTGCAGCCGGCGGCTGCCCAGCAGCGCTTCGAACTCTTTTTCGAGTTATTTCTCGGTCACCTCGCCCGGCTCATTCGCGCCCAAGTCACGGGCGAGGGTACGGCAGCGGAACGCGAGCTTGCCGCCCGCCTTATCGGCGAGGCCAAGCTTGCCTCCTTTGCTGCCCTGTGGGAAAGAGTAGCCCGCGAGAAGGCTGAGACAATGGCGCTCAACCTGGATCGCAAAACTCTCATCCTGGATACGGTGAGCGGCTTGGTCGAAGCTACGCAGCCGTAACGTCCGTTAGCTGACATCGAAAACCCGCTGAGCAGATGACTACGATGCGAATGTTGACAGCCTTGATAAGGCACTGCGCCCAAATGTGAGGCGAAGAGCGGCAATTCACATCTGGACGTCAAAACTTTCGCATCTACCATCTGTCATCACGAGGACTTCAGTCCCATGAGCGGGCCCACCAAATTCTACATCACCACCGCGATTTCTTATCCCAACGGACAACCGCACATCGGCCATGCCTATGAGGCGATTGCGACGGACGCGATCGCGCGTTTTGAACGTCTCGACGGAAAGGAGGTCTTCTTCCTTACTGGTACGGACGAGCACGGCCTCAAGATGAAACAAACCGCGGCGGCACAGGGTCTGACACCGAGGGAGCTGGCCGACCGCAACGCCAAGCGATTCCGCGAGATGGCGGGCCTGCTCGGTTTGTCCAACGATGATTTCATTCGCACAACCGAGACGCGCCACTACCGCGCGTGCGAGGAGATCTGGCGGCGCATGGAGAAGTCGGGCGACATCTTCCTGGAAACGTACTCTGGCTGGTACTCAGTGCGCGATGAGGCGTTCTACAACGAGACCGAGACCACCCTTGGCGACGACGGCGTGCGCCGCGGGCCGCAAGGCACGCCCGTAGAATGGACTGAGGAGGAGACGTTCTTCTTCCGGCTTTCGGCTTACGAGGACAAGCTACTGGCGCACTATGAAGCGCACGCCGATTTCATCCTACCGCCTGAGCGGCGCAACGAGGTCATGAGCTTCGTAAAGGGCGGCCTGGATGATCTGTCGATCTCGCGCACGACGATCGACTGGGGCATTCCGGTTCCCAACGGAAAGCGTGATGCGAAGGAGGGGACGGAAAACCACGTGATGTACGTGTGGGTCGATGCCTTGACCAATTATCTCACCGGCGTCGGCTTCCCTGATGAAAAGGATAAGCGTTGGAGCTTCTGGCCGGCCGACGTACACGTCATCGGAAAGGACATTCTGCGTTTTCACGCGGTCTACTGGCCGGCATTCTTGATGTCGGCGGGGCTTCCGCTTCCCGCTCGCGTGTTCTCGCACGGGTTCGTCCTGAACAAGGGTGAGAAGATGTCGAAGTCAGTCGGCAACGTCATCGACCCCTTCGACCTCGTACACGCCTATGGTCTCGACCCCGTGCGCTACTTCTTTTTGCGTGAGGTCGTCTTCGGCCAGGACGGAAATTACAGCACCGAGGCGATCGTCAACCGCATCAATGCCGATCTTGCCAACGACTTGGGAAACCTTGCACAGCGCTCACTGTCGATGATTGCCAAGAACTGCGGAGGTAGGGTTCCTAAGCCCGGTGCATTCACCGACGCCGATCAGGCGATGCTTGCTGAGGCCGATGCAATCTACGCAAAGGCGCGCGAGGCAATGGACCGCCAGGCGGTGACGAAATACCTCGACGCGGTGTGGGCGGTGGTGGCGGAAGCAAACCGCTACTTCGCCGGCGGGGAGCCTTGGGCCAAAAAGAAGTCCGACCCCGAACGCATGGCGACCATTCTCTATGTCACTGCGGAAGTCGTACGCCAGCTTGCGATCCTCGCTGCACCGGTCATGCCTCATTCGGCCGAGAAGCTTCTGGGCCTCTTAGGGCAGCCCGACGATGCCCACACGTTCAAGGCGTTGGGCGCGGCGGGACGGCTTCAACCAGGCACGGTCTTGCCTGAACCTACGGGCGTGTTTCCACGCTACGTTGAGCCCTAGGCCGATGGAGTCGCTGAGAAAGCATCAGTGAAGACCCCCGTGCTGAAAGGCCAAGGCAACGAGAAAACGGGCAAGGCAAAAGTGGCTAAGGACAAGAAGACCGCGTCATGAAGTTTGTCGACCATCACTGCCATCTCGACTTCCCGCAGCTGGCGGAGGATCGTGCCGGCGTGCTGGCGCGCGCGCGCGAGGCCGGCGTTGGCGTGCTCGTGACCATCTCCACGCGCATCCGCCGGTTTCCAGAAATTCTGGGCATCGCCGAGGAGCACGCGAACGTCTATTGCTCGGTGGGTACGCACCCGCACAATGCACATGAGGAGCTTGACATTCCACTTGAGGAGATCGTGCGCCTCAGCGAGCATCCCAAGGTGGTGGCAATCGGGGAGGCAGGGCTCGACTATTACTACAAGCACTCGAGCCCAGAAGCTCAGGCGGAAGGGTTTCGCCGCCATATCGCCGCTGCGCGCCAGACCGGTCTTCCGCTGGAGATTCACACGCGTGATGCGGAGGAGGACACCGTGCAGATTTTAGAAGACGAGCACGCCAAAGGTCCGTTCCCGGCGATCTTGCATTGCTATACCGGCGGACCAGAGTTGGCGGCGCGCGCGCTGAAGCTCGGCCTCTATGTCTCATTTTCCGGAGTGGTAACCTTCAAGAAGTCGGATGCGCTGCGCGAGATCGCAAAGTCGGTGCCGCTTGAGCGTTTGCTGGTTGAGACCGACGCGCCGTTTCTGGCGCCCATGCCCTATCGTGGCAAGACGAACGAGCCGGCCTATGTGGTCCACACGGCGGCCGCGATCGCCGAGGCTCGCGGCCTTTCCATCGACGAGCTGGCGGCGGCCACGACGCAGAATTTCTTCCGTCTCTTTAAGAAAGTGCCGCGGCCTGAGGCCAGTGGTACAGCTGCAGCATGAGTTTACGGGTTACGATCCTCGGCTGCGGTTCATCAGGCGGTGTGCCGCGCATTGGGACCATGTGGGGTGCCTGTGACCCCGCCAATCCCAAGAACCGAAGGCGGCGATGCGCAGCGCTTGTCGAGCGAACCGCCAACGGCCAGTGCACGCGCGTCTTGATTGATGCATCGCCCGACCTGCGTGAGCAGTTGTTGAGCGTGCCTGCCGATGCGCTTCACGGCGTCCTCTTTACGCACGACCATGCCGATCACACTCACGGCATCGATGATCTGCGCATGGTGTGTTACGCGATGAAGCAGCGTATCGACATCTGGGCCGATGCCGAGACGCTGGCCAGCTTGGAGCAAAGGTTCGGCTACTGTTTCGTAAAGCCACCTGGCTCGGGCTACCCCGCAATCCTCAATCCGCACATCATCAACCCACCTGAGCCTATTGTGATCGATGGCCCTGCCGGTCCCATCGAGGCCATTCCCATCCCGCAGGCGCACGGCGATATGACCTCGCTGGGATTCCGCATTGGCGGTTTTGCCTATTCGCCCGACATCAGCGACGTGCCCGAAGCGTCGATACCGTTGCTGCAGGGTCTTGATGTGTGGGTCGTGGATGCGCTGCGCTTCACGCCGCATCCAAGCCATTTCCACGTCAAACTCGCACGCGAATGGATTGGGCGGCTGAAACCCAAGCGCGCCGTCCTGACCCATATGACGACCGATCTCGACTACGACGCACTCAAGCGCGAGCTGCCCGAGGCCGTCGAGCCGGCTTTTGACGGGATGGTGATCGAAGTCGGCTAAGCGCTACTAGCGTCAGTCGTTTTGCTGGAGGAGGGGGGCGAACGTTTTGGCTTTGGCTTCGGTTTGGGCTTCTGCCATTCGCGAAAGTTTACCACGCGGCCATTGAGCGTACACTCAGGGGCGGCCAACTCCAAAAACAGTGGCGCTACGTCCTCAGACGTGGGGAGCGTTTTTGGATCTTCGCCGGGGAACGCTTTGGCGCGCATCTCGGTTTGGATGGCGCCAGGATCGATGAGGTTGGCGCGAACAGGTGTGCTTTCAACCTCGAGCGCGTATGTCTTGACTAGCGTCTCTAGTCCCGCCTTCGAGACGCCGTAGGGTCCCCAATAGGCACGCTTTGCACTCGCCGCGCCCGAAGAGGTGGTGAACACTGCGCGCCCGGCATCAGAATGTTTGAGCAGTGGATCGAGCGTGCGGATGAGCCGCCAGTTCGCAGTCAGATTGATGTCGAGCACCGCCTTCCACGCATCTTCGGTGACGTGGTTCAGCGGTGAGAGGGGACCGAGGATTCCGGCATTCCCAATAAGAATGTCGAGCTTGCCCCAGCGCTGATAGAGGGTCGGTCCGAGCTGGTCAATTTTTGCGCCATCGCGCAGGTCGAGCGTAAGGAGTGTTGCTTTGCCGCCCAACGTCCTGATCTCATCGTCAAGCTCTTCCAGGGCTCCAACCGTGCGTGCCGTTATGATGACGTGGGCGCCCTGGCGCGCCAGTGCCAGCGCTACCGCACGGCCAATCCCGCGCGAGGCGCCCGTTACGAGGGCTAGGCGGTTCGTAAACGACGTCTTGGATGTCATTGGCGAGATCCGGAGTGCGGGCGGGCGGGTTCTTTGTTCTCCTAGACACCTAGCCGCCACCCGGGCCTAGAGGCAAGCCTCAGAGCCCGTTCTGGTTTCCAAGCCAAAAATAGATGTCCAGCCGAGATCAGCGAAGCCGGCCTACCCAACCTCGGCGAGCAGTGACAACTGCCGCGGGGCGGACTGACCATTCTGGTCGGTCAGCGAGGTTGGGTATTCGCCCGTGAAGCAGTGATCTGTGAACTGTGGGTTTTGCGCATCGCGGTGATCGCATCCCAAGGCGCGGTAAATGCCTTCGACGGAAAGGAAGGCCAGGGAGTCGGCGCCGAGGAATTCGCGCATCTCCTCCAGGTTCTTGTTGGCGGCCAGTAGTTCCACCTTTAGGGGCGTATCGATGCCGTAATAGTCGGGATTCGTGATGGGCGGCGAGGCAATGCGCATGTGGACCTCTTTGGCGCCGGCCTCATACATCAGTCCGACGATCTTTTTCGATGTCGTACCGCGCACGACGCTGTCATCAACGAGCACAATACGATTGCCGCGAATAATGCTGGCCGTGGCCGAATGCTTGAGCTTCACGCCCAGCGCGCGGATGCGCTGCTCGGGCTCAATGAAGGTGCGGCCCACGTAGTGATTGCGGATGATGCCGAGCTCGAAGGGAACGTTGGCCTCTTGTGAAAAGCCAATGGCGGCGGGAACGCCTGAGTCGGGTATGGGAACAATGATGACGTCGGTGCCGATGGGAGCCTCGCGCGCGAGCTGCACGCCCATCTGCTTGCGGATGTCATAAACGGTGCGTCCCCCCACAATGGAGTCGGGCCGCGCAAAATAGATGTACTCGAAGATGCAGGGCCGCGCAGGTCGCAGCGGGAAGGGACGGTGGCTTTCCAGTCCGTGTTCGGTGATGACGACGACCTCGCCGTTCTCCACCTCGCGCAGGAACTTCGCACCCACTATGTCGAGTGCACAGGTCTCTGATGCGAGCACATACGAAGAGCCGAGCTGACCAATGACCAAAGGACGGATGCCAATAGGATCGCGCGCACCGATCAGCATGTCGTTGGTGAGGGCGACGAGCGCATAAGCACCTTCGATCTGACGCAGCGCGTCTACGAAGCGCTCGACAATGCGTCGCTTCGGCGAGCGCGAGAGCAGATGCAAGATCACTTCCGTGTCGGATGTCGACTGGCAGATTGCCCCAGAGGAGATCAGCTCGTTGCGCAACGTCAGCGCGTTGGTGAAGTTTCCGTTGTGGCCGATGGCAAAGCCGCCGGTGTCGATGTCAGCGAACAGCGGCTGCACATTGCGCAAAACCGCGTGGCCCGTCGTCGAGTAGCGATTGTGGCCTATGGCAATGTGACCCTGGAGCCTCTGGATCACGCTGGCGCGGGAGAAATTATCGCCCACGAGGCCCATGCGACGCTCGGAATGGAACTGCTTGCCATCGTATGAAACGATGCCGCAGGCTTCCTGGCCGCGGTGCTGCAGCGCGTGGAGACCGAGCGCGGTGATCGCGGCGGCATCGGCGTGCCCAAGAACACCGAAGACTCCGCATTCCTCGCGGAGTCGGTCGTCGCCGTACCGGAGATATCCAGGCCCACGGAGTTTTTGGTCCGCCTCGTGACTATAGCTCATGGCCACCTCCCGCTGGTGCCCTGTAATGCCCCACGAAGATACGCAAAGGTTAATATTGGTCGATCATCAGCCGCGTCAGCCAGCGCGTACCTGCTACGTGACAGAAACGCGTACCTGCTACGTGACAGAAATATGATACCTGACGCGGCGTTCAAGCGCCAATTCGTCGCCGCTGGACTTTTCCAACCAGCTTTGTTGGTCCCCAGGAGGTGCCGTAAGCGAGGAGGGGAGGTT
>Ga0209976_10000733_pt1 | contig 20288 bp, 13 predicted proteins | sample SumtaG_FD_182806 | JGI IMG/M metagenome (GOLD analysis project Ga0209976, IMG submission 182806) | Deep subsurface microbial communities from Indian Ocean to uncover new lineages of life (NeLLi) - Sumatra_00157 metaG (SPAdes) (version 2) | ecosystem: Environmental > Aquatic > Marine > Oceanic >...
CTTTTTGCCTCTTTAAAGCATCCTTGGCTTCTAATGCCTTCCGTTTTTTTTCTGCCTTTTGTTTCTTCAAAGACTCTTTCGATTTGATTGCCATCTCTCTTTCTCTGGCTTCTTTTGCTTCAAGTTCATTCCCTAAATTCTCATAAAGTTTTGAATACTTAACTATTAAATCATCTTTATCAATTAAATTTGCAATATTAATAATTTTTTCATAATCAATTAATGCTACTTTTAAATTGCCATTGGCATGATCAATTTTGATTTTTTCTTCTAAATTCGCGATTTGTGCCAATGCTTTATCGTAACTTTCTTGTTCTTTTTTTTTTGCGTGAGCCTTCGCTTCTTCTAATGCCATTTGTTTTTCTTGAGCTTTTCTTTGCTCAATTTCTCTTTGAGTCTCTTCTATCATTCCCTTATATTTTTTCACTAAATCTTTTCTTCCAATTGATTCAGCTAGCTTTATAATATTCTCGCAATTCTTGGGAATGCCCCTTAAATTGTCATATTCCTCAGCGACTTTAATCTTATTTTCTAATTTTGAAATAGCAATCATATTTTTATCGTATTTTTCTTGAGCTTCAACAGTTTCTTTACGAGCATCATTTAATATTTTATTGGTCACTTCATCTTTCTTCTTTTGTATTAGCTCAAGCATATCGTCAATTATTGCTATTGCTTCATCAAATTTGAAATTTCGACGAAGCCTCGCACTCTCTTCTAGCGCTCTTTCAATTTTATCTATGGTTGTATCGTCCAATTTTTCTTTTGTAAAATAAAATTTGTAATCATAACGTTTTTGAACATTGTTAACCAAAATACAACTGGTTACGACTATATTTTGATAAAAATTTCTCCATGAAGATAAGTATTTACTAAATCCACTTATTTTAATCCGTCCTGTATTATCGATTCTTTCAACATTTAATACTTGTCTGGTTAAAAAAGCCCTTTCATAGTGAGTTAAGAGATATTTCTTAATATTCTCTTGATCAGTTATAAACACTTTTTTATATTTGGAAAAAATTTCCTCAACCCGTTGACTCATTATTATTTAACCTCATTAATCTTTATAGGTTTTTCTATTAAAAATCTTCTTTTTTACAAAAATACAATCTAAAGGTGTAAAATATTTTATTTATAGGAGTTTTTATCATGAAATTTTATCCTTTACATGGTTCTGAATGGAACAGTAAGAAATTAGAATCTTCCTTGAATACTTAAAGAAAATGAAATATGATATAATAAAGTAAAAAAAATGGAAAAATTATTTAGAAATTTATTAATTAAAAACCTAATTTTTCTAATGCCTCTTTATTTTTTAAAACTACATCCTGCGTTAGTGGGTAATACTTCCAAAAGACAAGGGTTCCTATAAACAAAATAATCGCTGGAATGACCCCCGCTAGAATGCGGATGCCCCAAAGTACTAGATTTATATCAGCAACAGCACCAGCTAATCCATCATACGTATCATACCCCGCTTTAAATCCTGTGAGAGTATGTACAATTGCTATTATTAATTCGTCGAGAGTGGCAGCAAGCCGAGCAAAAAATATAGAAGCACCAACGAGAATGGCTTTCTGATTCTTTTTAGTTCGCACAGCATAGTCATCTTGAACATTAGAGTTTATAATTGTGTAGATAAAAGCCCAAAGTGAGCCACAGCAAAATCCGAGAATAAACAATATTATTAGTAATTGTATCATTGTTTGAAAAAATGTCATTGGAACCATAGCCGCAGAACTTGCAAACCCTCCGATAACTGCCACCTTTTTGTTGTTCTTCATTTTCTTTAGAAATTTAATCCAGAAAGGAATAGAAATTAAGGCACCTAAAAGGAAAACTGCAAATACGATGGTTACTTCCTCGGGACTGGCACGTAAAACAAAAATTACCAAATAAACAGAATTTCCTATCATCATATCAGTTGATGCAACCCAAGCTACACTAAAAACAAAATAAACAAGGAAACTTTTTTGTTTAATAAGTTCTTTTACTCCCTTGAAAAAACTCATCCTCTCGTATTCTGCTGTAAAATAGCGATCAATCATAACCTTATCTTCTCGAGCACCAGGAAGAAATAAAATACCGGCAACAAGAGCTATGATAGCAACCATTGCACCCATAAATGCAAATCCATCTCTTCCAGCTCCAGCCCCAAGGAATAGAGGAGGTATCAGCAAACCAAGGGCGACAGCCACCATATCTATAGGCATGAAATATTTCGACAATAATCGCCGCTCTTCTTCAGTGCGAAACAAATCTGGCCGAAGGACACCAAGATTCACACTAACAAGTGTCCCAAATGTGTCAAACAAGATCAATGAGATAAGAAGCCACCAAAAGATAGGCCAAGGATTAGTGGAAGCATCCACATCTGGAGCTGAGAAGACAAGATACAAACTTAGACACCAAGGAACAATGCCTATAACAATCCAAGGAAATCGCCTTCCAAATCGTCTTGTTAGTTTTGTGTTTCGATCTACTAAAAATCCTATAAAAGGATCGTTCACGGCATCATAGACGGTCCAAATAGTCAAGGCAAGAAGAATATACCACGCATTCAATCCGAGTACGGCCTCATAGTAAAAGAATAAAAACACACTAATTGTAGCTGGTAAAAGTGTTGCCGGAAATTGATTTAAGGCATTGGAAACATATTTCCATTCAGAATGTCTTGACTCTAAATCTTCTATATAAACATCATTCATCGCAAACTCAACTATATTAAATTTTTATTTTATTAAGTTAATCCGTAATGGTTTGTATTTTAATTTAAGACTTTATAAACTTTACACTTAATTTCATTTAAAATCTTTTAAAAAATTTAAAAAGCAATTTCTTTTTAGAATGAAATAAAATTAATATTTTTCTATTGATTTTCAATTTATATATATGTTTCATTGTAAAGATTCATCTAATTATGGGAAATTCATAAAATTATAGGTGTAAAAAATGAATGGAAGAGATTCTAGTTTAGCCAATCAATGGTGGGAGTTAAAAGTTCAAAGTAAGAATAATTCTAGTTTTATGTATAAACTGCATAGCAAAATAAATGATATTGTTTACGCTGATCAAGATTATCATTATCGAATTATTACATCAAAAAAGAAAGGATCGAGATATGTTTACTTGGATCATTTAGGACTTGAATATAAAGCTAAGAACTTAGCAGAAAGAACAATTCGAATGATAAAAAACGAAAAGCTGATAATCGAAGGTATATTCCGTGATACAAAAATTAAAATTGAGCATGTGTTTGAACTAAAGAAAGATAGTAAATGGCTGAAGGAATATATAACTTTAAAAAATCAAGGGAAAAAAAGAGTCAGATTAGGATTAATCAATTTAGGTTTTAAAAAAGCTTTTTTTAGACAATATTCTGGATGGGTAGATAATTTAGATGAATATAGATTAACTGCTATTCCTACACGCAGATTTATTCATTATGGGAAAGATCGAAAAAAGAAGAATTTCAATGCCCAAGATCTTTTATTCAATGCCTGGGTTTTTAGGGAGGATGAAATGCCTGGATTTTGCTCTGAAGGATGGTTGTGGGGCAATTCTGAAGGTGGTCTGCTTATTTGTAAGTATAACCTCACTGAACTGGAATTCTCTCGATTCAAACGTTTCGCTTCTGTTTTGCCAGGTCGAGGTTGTGAGGATGAATATCTTATTTTTGGTGGAGCATCACTGTGTCAAAATAATCCTGAATTGGCTACTACATTGGATCAGGGAGAATCATATAAGTTTGGTATTTCAAAATATTGTGTCTATGAGGGAGATTATAAAAATGGATATTATTTATATCGGAGCCATCTTGATGAAGAAGGTCATACCCCCCCGAAAAATTATAATCCTCCTATAAATTGGAATGAGCTCTACAACTTAGGGTGGGCTAATGAACAAGTTGGTTTTTTTAAATCTGATAACCAATTTAAATTATACACTTTAGAAGATCTATATAATGAGGCGGAGATTGCACAAGATATCGGTGCAGAATGTTTGTATTTGGATCCTGGTTGGAATACTTATATGGGTTCTGAAATATGGAATGAGGAACGCTTTGGCCCTTTAAAAGATTTCTCTAAAAATATTCATGATAAATATAATTTAAAGCTTGGATTACATCTCATGATGAATTTTGAGGGATCAAATGAACTCGAATATTTCTATCTAAAAAATCCAAAGGGCGTGAGAGTTGTGTCAGATCCTTATATAAATTTATATTCTGTATGCACCAATGAAAGATGGGTTCAAGAAAAAAGTCGGAGAATATTAGAATTAACAAAAGAAGGAGTAGATTTTTTAATGTTTGACTTTACAGACATTGGTAATCCTTTAGAGGATCTTATAGGATGCTATAGCAAAGATCATGATCACGAAATACCAATGAATAGACAAACGCATGCACAAAATATTTTTCGAGTTATCCAGAATATTAAGAAAAAATACCCAAATATTCTTATTGAAGCCCACGATAGGGGTGTAGGCAATCAACTTTATTACCAACATAACCTCCCACATAGTTTCGATGAAAATTGGGGATTTGAGTGTATGTGGAATCCCATGCAAGATTTAATCTCTCATAGAGCTTTCCAACTTTATGAATATAACTTAGCATATTCCATCCCGCTCTATTTACACATAAATGAAAATAGTGATAATGAAAAAATGCTACAATTTTGGTGGTATTCATCAGTTACCAGACACTTAGGAATTGGTGGATTGAAAAATAGAGATAGTGTAAAGTATAGAGCATTAAAAAATGCGATTTTGCTTTATAAGAAGATTAAACCAATTCTGACAAGAGGTACTTTTTATGGTATTGATCCTACGATTCACATTCATGTTGCTGAAGATAATGGAAATGGTGTAATTCTTGGGTTTAATTTAACCAGTCGTAATAAAAAAGTTGATATTAAGATTGATACAACTCTATATGACTTACATTGTAATACAATAGAACTTTTTTCAGGAACTAACCAAAAAATTGATTTGAATTTAAAATTTCATGAATCTGATAATATCTTGGACTTTAAGTTAGTAATTCCTCCTTTATCTCCAATAATTGCTGTTCTTAAATAATCTTCCTTAATAGATTCTCCTATCATCAAAAATGAATATAGAAAATCAAAAATCAGAGGAACTTAAGTCTGAATTGTGTTAATTTTACCTACTGTAATACCACAATAAGGACAATATTGAACAGGTTCTCCCTCATTTAATGAAGTTCCACAATTTGGACAAAAACCTGGATTTTCACTAATCATTTGTTTATTTTTGGTTGAATCAACATTTACAGTCTGATTTTGATCTTCATCACAATCAAATCTTCTTTTTTTGTTTTTCATAAGACCTATTAAACCAAGGAGCCAGCATAGCATTTTTCTATCACTTTAATTTTTCGTATAAATTATTTAATTAAAAACTATAGACAATAATACTAAAAAGATCTGTAGTCCAATCTTCATAAAAAGAAGTGGGTTTAAATACACGCGGGTTTATTTTATTAATTGTTTTTAAGAAAATACTAATAAAAAATAACTCTTCCTAAAAATTTTCTAGTTTTTATTACTATTTTAACCAAAATATTGATTCGAATATCGATTAAAGTTTTAGAGGATATTTTCTATATTTTTCAATGGCAGCTCTCATGGCTAACACATTTTCCCATGGCATGTTTAAAATATCATGACTTGGTCCTACAAAATAGCCTCCTCCATAACCAGCTGCTTTGATACATTTCTTTACATTTTCCTCAACGTCTTTGGGCGTTCCAAAACAAAGTACTCCAGAGGAATCCAGTCCACCTAAGAAACATAACCGATCCCCGAGCCTTTCTTTTAATCCTGCTAAATCGACACCAGCAGTGGCTTCCAGAGCTTGGATACCATTTAAGCCCGCGTCAACTAAGTCAGGTAGATATTGGTCAATTTTTCCATCAGAGTGTAATACCACTATCATGCCTTTTTTCTTACATAATTGAAATATTTTTTTATGGCACGGAAGTATAAATTCACGGAATTGGTTGAGAGAAAAAAATGTTCGTTCTTTATAAGCTAAATCATCTCCATAAAATACAATTTCAACGCCCGCTTCAGCAAGACGCTTGATGACTTCCACTATTGCTTGGGTATATTCACCTAAAACTTCATGAATAAAATGGGGATTCTTACGCATATAATAAGCAACTCGCGGGATTGTCATGCCTTCAAATAACGCTGAAGCGATTTCTATAGTCACCATTGGCATTGGATAAAAATATGGCGCAAGGGCTTCTACAAAGCCGTCCCAAATTTGAGGAGAATATTTAATTCTCTCATTAACTAATTCTGAGGGTTTTCCGTACCTGCTCCAATAAGAATGCACGATTTCGGGTGTTTTAAAATAACCATCAATATACCAATCATAGATTAAGCCCGTCTCTACTTGTTTGACAGTTTTAGAAATCCTTCCATCCATGGTGTTAATCCTGCAGTCGGGATACTCTAAGGGAGCTTTTATATTCTTGATTTTTATTTTATTTGGTCCAAAAGGATCCATGATAGAAAGATCATTATTCCAAAACCTCTGTTCCGAAATGTAATATTTAACCTTAGAATTTTTTATATTTACCCATAAAAAATGTTTTTCTGGTTCTCCTGAATTTTTATAAGCGTGAAATGAAGTACTAGTTTGCTCAAAACCAAAAGTAAAGATTGGAACCATATCCGGTTCGCCATCAAGTTCAAGGGATTTAAATACGCGTTCCCGTTTTGACAATACCATAATAAGAATTTGGATTGCTAGTTTAAATAGCTTTTTATAAAGAATAAAAGAACGTAGTATCTTAATAAAATGAGATTATCGAAGAATTAACGATATATATTTCACTCATTTTGTTTTTTCTTCTTTCGATCCTCTTTTTCTTTTTTAATACATCTAACTCCTTTAGATCTAGAACCTTTTACTATAAAATCTTTGGTGCAAAGATTGCAATGAATACATTCAGCTTCAGGAAATGGAGGTCCGTTTTTCCATATTGAAGGTAAACTTGGTTGGCGTATTAGCGGACGACTCATCGCACAAAAGTCGATTCCTTCATTGTCAGTGATATTCTTAATCGTTTCAAAACGATATAATCCTCCAACCAACGTTATTGGAATATCCGTTGATGACTCTTTTTTCAAATATTCTTTTATTTCTTTGGCAAGATTTAAATTAAAAGCTTCTAGCCCTCTTTGGCGTACATCCTTTTGAGATTCAGGAGGTAAAGAAACTGGTTTTTCTAACCTTCCAGCTTCCCAAATATATGAGGAAATTTCAAGCATATTAAATCCGGATTTTGCGAAAATAGATGCTAATTGTGCCGCCTCCTTTACTTCAAGACCGCCTTTTATTCGATCTGAACCATTCATTTTCAAACAAATTGGAAAGTTATTACCAACTTTTTTTCTACTTGCTTCTAATATATCGAGAACGAATCTAGCTCTATTTTCCGTAGAACCACCATAATCATCATCTCTTTTATTCATGTATGGAGAGTAGAATTGGGTAATCAAATAACCATGAGCACCGTGATATTGAACTCCATCAAACCCCGCTTTTTTTGCGCGACTTGTTGCTTCACCAAAGATTTCTGCTATTTCTAATATTTTTTCAGGCGATAAGGATATAGCAGTTTTTTGAGCAATATCACTTTCAATAGGCGAGGATGAGATAAGATCTCCCGCCCACCCCCAATGAGTCACTTGAACTCCGGCATGGCCTATTTGAAGAAATACTTTTGATTTGTTTCCTACTTCATTCACGGTATCATGATAGCTTCCGGCAATTCTCGATAAACCTTCAATATATTCATCTGAATAATTACCTAACATATTTGCCAATTGTCTCCCATCATTCTTAACAATAGAAACGCCCGTAATTGCTAAACCTATTCCTCCCATTGCTAAATTATCGTAAACTTTTATCAATTTATCTGTAACGTAGCCATCTTCGGTTGCCATGCCATGAAAAGTTGCTGACCTCACAAGGCGATTAGGGATCTCAACATTTCCTATTTTTACGGGAGTGAAAACTAATCCTAAATCATTATCGACCAATTTAAATTCTCTCTTACTTTTTTTAATCAATTAATAAAGATATTAGATAATTTAATTTAAATAGACTTGGTAAGTGTGATTTTGCAATTTTTCTCTTTTTTTAAAAATTTTCATAAAGAAATGTAAAATTATATAAATAGTAATCATCAAAGTGTTAATAAAAACTCAATAGGTTTTCGTATGAATCAAAAAGATAAAATTGATGATGGATCTTATTCTCTGAAGAAAGCACTTTCTTATAGTACCGGACAAGTAATAAATAACGCCTCTTATCAGACGTTTTCTCTATTAGTTTTTACGTTCTATTTTACCATTGTAGGACTAAACGTCATTCTCATAACAATCGCATTTATGATATGGTCTGTGTGGAATAGTATAAACGACCCTTTATTGGGCTCTATTTCTGATAGAACCCATACTAAATGGGGTCGCCGATATCCTTACATAATGGCTTCAATTGTACCTTTAGGAATTGTAATGTTTTTCCTATTCACTCCTCCAGCTTCTTTCGGTGTGACAGATCAACTTGCGAATTTTATTTATTTTTTGATTATAATAATTATCTTTGAATTCTTTTATACTATGTTCGATGTAAACTTGATCGCTCTTTTCCCAGAACTATTTATTACAGAAGAAGAAAGAACGAATGCTAATGCTGTCAGAATGACTGTGTATCTCATCACACTTATTGTTACATTTGCCTTACCAACTTTTTTCATACCAGATTTTTCTAATCCGAAATATATAACACAGTATCAAATTTTTGGTATATTTATAGCGATTTTAATAATTATTGCTGGATTATGCTTCTTAAAATTCAGCCCAAGAGAGAAACCCGAATTTAGAGAAGAGTATAAGAATATAGCAAGCTTTAAAGAAGATTTTAAAATCTGCATAAAGAATAAAACCTTTTTGGGGTATTTACCTGCTGAAATGGGTATGTGGTATGTAATAGGTGTGATTACTGCTGTTGTTGTTCTTTACGGTAAATTCGTTTTAGGTATAGGAGAAGGAGAGACAATATATATAGCATTAATGCTTGTAATTGGATTTCTTTCATCCGCATTATTTATGAATATCCTGTGGAAACCAGTTGTTCTCAAGATTGGTCCTCGAAAAACATGGATGATTTCCAACCTAATTTGGATTTTAAGTTTAGTACCTTTCATGTTTATTCAGGATAAATTTCAAGCCATGATTGTGTTATTCTTTTTTGGAATGGGAATGGCTGGTCCAATTTATATTATAGATTTAATTCTCGGCGACATCATTGATGAAGATGAAGTAAATACAGGCACTCGACGAGAAGCAGGATATTATGGTGTGAAAGCGTTTATTTACAAATTGTCAAGTGTATTTGTTTTCCTAACGATTGGTTTAGTATTTTCTAATGTCGGTTGGGCAGTGTACGAGCCTGAAAAAGTGACAGCAGAAGTAATATTCGGACTTAGAGCCTTGATGTTTATATTCCCCGCGATTGCTTTAATCATTTCGATATTAGTCATGTACAAATATCCCTTATACGGTGAAAAATTGGCAACAGTTAAAGAGAAGCTAAGTAAGATTCATGAAGAAAAGCGTTCAAGAATATAATTTTTTATCATTTTTTTTTTAATTTACAAAATATAGTCATCATATAAAGTAATATGGTGGATTCTTGAAGTTTTTTTTAGGATTCATCAATTTAATAAATAAATTATCTTATCGTAAAACTATTCTTAAATCAATAATTTTTAAAATAATGGGTCAAACTTTTAAACCACGGGAATTACATGGAAGGGAGCTCTTTGGATACTCCATAGGACATTTTGGATACTTTTTAACGCGGATCTTGATTTCCGTGTTTGCTTTTCAATATTATGTATATACTATTAATTTGGATTCTATCCTCGCTTCAATCGGAGTAGCTTTAAATTCAATAATCAATGCTATATCTATAATATTTTTCGGAGTTATGGCAGATAAGAAAAAACCTGGTCGTTTTGGTAAGCGACGTCCCTTTCTTATTTTTGGATTACCGATTTGGTTTTTAACCTCAATCTTGATTTGGTTCCCGCCATGGAAATGTCCTAAAAATAATCCCTTTTTTTGGCCAACTGCAGTATATTTTTGGACCATTCTTTTCATAAATGTAATATCCGGTTCATGCATGATAAGTGCTCATATATCAATGTTGCCAGAACAGTCTCAAACTTATAAAAATAGAGAAAAAATAGCTGCGTGGAGAGCGGTTTCTATGATTGTAGCATCCATATTAGCCATGATGTTACCATTAATAGTCGAAAGCATCCTTGATGATCCTGAAAATGTTAAATGGTGGCAACCCTCTGGAAAAGTAATACTCTTTTTTATGCCCATTATCGGCATTTCCTTTGCAATCTTTGGATTATTGTCATTACTTTTTACATTTTTTTCAATAGATGAATCATTTCATAAGATATCATCGAATATGGAAATTAAAAAGGCAAGTATAAAAGAAACGTTTCAACGGATGGCTATCCCTGCTAAAGATAAGAAATACCAGAAGTTTCTTGGAGTTGCCTACTTTAATGCTATGGCATCGAGAATTTTAGGTGTAATAATTATCCCCTTCTTAACGTATACATTACTATTTAGAGGGACTGACTATCTTTTGTATGTTGTTGTATCAATTGGAGGGAAATTTGGCTGGCTCTTTATTTGGAAAAAGGTTCTTAAAAATAATTCTCTTTTGAAAACTTATTCGCTGTGTATATTATCTGCTATAATTGTAGCACCATTAGAGCTATTTTTTTTAGTTGAAATTCTTTCTTATGAACTCAAAATTGTTCTCTTTGTAATCACTATAGGCACTATACTAGGTACGATGTATGCATTAAACTTATTTACTGCTCCATTAGTTAGTGCATTAATATATGAGGCTGCTGCGAAAGATGGAAATGAAAATACAGATGAAGAGGTTTCTAATTTATCGGGGTCGTACTTTGGATTACACTCCTTTACATTGGCAATCGGTCAAGCAGTTGCTACATTTGTAGTTGGTCTTATCCTAACAGGACCGAATCAAATAAATCCAATAATTATTACAATTACATTATCTTCAATGGGATTATTTTATATAATTAGTCTATTATTTCTCAGAAGAATCAAATTAGAAAGATATTCTCAGTAGATTTTGCTAATTTTTTCATTGTTTATTGTGATATTACACAGCATGACAAATCCTCAAAAAATAATATTTAAATTTTAGGGGAATAAATATAATTTACAAGCAATGGGATATTTATGGTATTTGAATATTAAAATTTGTTAAGATAAACTTTTGATTTAAAATTATCATTTTCCTAATAATGAAATATACTGCCTCATTTAAGATATGTATTTTCGGAGATGCCGGTGTAGGAAAGACATCCTTAACATACAGATATATAACTAATCGATTTGATGCGGACACTAAATTAACATTGGGAGTTGATATCATGGCCAAGGATATAGAAATAAATGGCTACCGAGTTAAACTTCAGATTTGGGATTTTGGAGGGGAGGAAAGGTTCAGAGTTTTTTTACCTGTCTATGCCCGCGGTTCTTCGGGGGGAATATTTATGTACGACACTACAAGAAAAAACAGCTTGGATAAGATAAGAGATTGGATCTCGATTTTTAAAAAAGATCTAACTAAAGAGGAGAAAAATATTCCTGTATTAGCCGTCGGGGGAAAAAAAGATTTATCTAATGAAAGAGAAATCAATCTTGAAAACGCTAAAAATTTATTTAGCAATTTTAATATTTATGATGTTATTGAATGCTCTGCCAAAACAGGGGAACATGTTGATAATATATTTCAATCTATAACTAATAGGATGTTAGAGAGCAGAAATCTAATTTAAATCATTTAAATTAGAATCTATTGATTAAACGAAAAATTATAATAAAGATTTTCAACTTATTAAATTAGTGGTATAGGGATATTAAATAATTAGATTATTTAAAAACTCGACTAAAATAAGTCAAAGTTTGCAATATGAATTGTACTGCCTCATTTAAGATATGTATTTTCGGAGATGTGGGTGTTGGGAAGACCTCATTAACTTATAGATATATAACCAACCGCTTTATACAAGATACCAAGTCAACACTGGGAGTTGATATTGTAGCTAAAGATTTTCAAATAGAGGGGTACAGCGTCAAGTTACAAATATGGGACTTTGGAGGAGAAGATCGTTTTAAAGTATTTTTACCTGTGTATGCCCGTGGTTCTTCTGGTGGAATATTTATTTACGATATTACAAGAAAAAACAGTTTGGATAATATAAATACATGGGTCTCAATTTTTAAAAAGAATTTAACTGAGGATGAAAGTCAAATTCCAATTTTGATAGTTGGGGCAAAAAAGGATCTATTTAATCACAGAACCATTTCTATTGAAACTGCTATAGATTTAGCGATAGAGCATAAATTGTACGATGTGATTGAGTGTTCTGCCAAAACGGGGGAAAATGTAGAAAAAGTATTCAGTTCAATAACACAAACAATTATGAAAAATGTTTGCTTTATTTAAATTATATTTCCCAAAAGAGTTTCTTTAATAGCCTTTGGAGGATTTTAAGAAACCATTACTAATTCTTTAAGATTATATTTAAATCATAAACATTTCTTAATTGCCTTTATTAAATTCTGAGCAACCTGATCAATTTCATCTGGACTACTAGTGATTTTAATGCCATAAGCCGATCCTAAACCGGCATCTGAAACACCTACGCTTATATTGATTGCTCTCTTTAATAAATCATCCGTCTGTGGTAACATTCCTTTATAATAGCTAATTTCGGGTCCTTTATAATATGGACATGTAAACGGACAACCTTCGCTCGTTACAGTCATTTGACCCAAAAAATGTTCCATGTTATTGTAAACATGCCAACCAGATTTAGCAACAGTAGTACATCCTATTTTATTTGCCAATTTTTCGGCACTCTCAATAGTCGGCATAAAAAATGTTAATAAAGTCCCAACATCGCCTTGTTCATCTAGAACTTTACGAAATTCGATTTCTTTAATCTGAGAAAGTGCAGCTTTAAGTTGCTTTTTATTCTTTTGCAGAGTGTTTTTAATGTAATCAAGCTTTTTTAGCTGTGCTTGTGCAACTGCTGCAGTTAATTCATTCATTCTAAAATTTAGGCCTAATATTGTTCTTTTTCCTTGCTCAACACCTTGCCGTAAGGGCAAATGTCCTTGATCGTGAATTGCAAAGGCTCTTTTATAAAGCTCATTATCATCGGTAATAACTATACCGCCATCACCGGCGGTTATAGTTTTATAAACATTTAAGCTAAATGCTCCCACTTTTCCAAATGTACCTACATATTTTCCGTTAAAAGTAGCACCTAAAGCTTGAGCACAATCTTCAATTAAATAAATATCATTTTCTTGGGCAATTTTAGTAAATTCATCTAAATGACCTGGATTGCCTAACATATGAACAAGCATTATTGCTTTCGTGCGTGGAGTGATCTTTTTTCGAACATCAGCAGGATCAAGCGTTAAAGTTTCATCCACTTCCGCAAGAACCGGAATTGCTCGTGAGAAGATAATTGAAGTAATGCTGGCTATGAAAGTGTATCCTGGAACAATTACCTCATCACCAGGTCCGATTCCTAAAGTCCACAATGCTGTTAATAAAGCAGTTGTTCCTGAACTTACAGCTAAAGCATGTTTAGATCCGATTTTTTTACTAAAATCTTGTTCTAGATTCCAAACTTTTGCTTTAAATTTAGGATCAGATAAATCTCCATACCGGTAAAGATAACCTGACTCAATAACTTCCATGAGGGCTTTTTTTTCCTCATCACCAATTATATCCATTCCTGGGCCGGGCATAATTATTAATAGTATTTAGTTAATTTTTAATTTTTTTATAGCTCTTAAATTAATATTAATAACGAAGCTTAGGCTTATAGCTTAAGATAGAACATTATTTGAAAAAGCTTTTATAATAGTTATCATAGTTATCATAGAGTTATGGACGAAATTAATGACAATATAGATTTTCAAAACCCATCAGAGAATACTATATCAACTAAAATTTATGTTTCAGCCTCTATGGGGCAAATGATGTTTAGTTTTTTAGTTATGGTAAGCGGAACCCGACTTTTCGATTTTTATGAAAACGAGATTGGTTTAAATACGGGTTTAGTTACAATCATCTTTATCTTTTATGCTTTATGGAGTATTGTTACCACTCCATTGATTGGTTATTTTGTCGATAAACGGCGGAAATTTTGGGGAAAATATGGAAAAAGATTTTTATGGATTGTTATCGGTGGAATTTTATGGTCAATAAGCCACATCCTGCTTTTTGCTATACCAGACTTAGATCCAAATAAAGATTGGGTAATATTAACGTTTTGGTTCTTGATAATTATATTAATTTATAGTTTATTTTTTACAATTTATGACGTAAGCTATGGGGGGTTCATACCGGACAAATTTCGAACGGATAAACAAAGATTGCGCCAATCAGCATTCGGAATTGGTCTAGGTGTCATCGGTACTGTGCTTGGTGCCGTACTACCTCCAATGATTATTGAATATGGTAATAGATCCACTTTTGTTTTAATGGCGGTTATAGTTTCGATAATTGGAGTTGTTATGGTAATTACTCAAATTCCTGGTGTTAGGGAGGATCAGTGGATGATTGACCGAATTCTTAGTGCTGATACCGAAAAAGAAGTTGCCGGTTTTTCTGAAATGATGAAATTAGCTTTTAAACATAGGAATTTGGTAGCATATTTATGTATTTTTACTGCTATTCAAGCATTAGTCTTTATTATGACAGCTTCAATACCCTATTTAGTTAGATTCATTTTAAATGAAGAAGCGATTGTTGAGGCCTACCTATTATTAGGTTTTATAGTAACGGGTTTAATCTCGGTTCCTCTATGGGCTATGTTAGCAAAAAAATTAGGTGATTTTAAAAAAGTATTAATAATTGGAACGATACTAACCATATTATTTACCATACCACTCTTATTTGTTAATACTATATTGTTTGCTATATTAGCTACTGCTTTATTGGGCGTTGGAATAATCGGTATGAATATAATGGTCTTTCCAATGTTCGGAGATGTTATAGACGAGGCTACTATAAAAAATGGAACTAGACAAGAGAGTTTTTATGTTGGTTTCCGATCGATTTTTGCTCGTTTTGCCATTATCATTCAAGCCGTATCCTTCGGTTTGATTCATATTTTCATGGGATTTGAACCAGGCTCTTCCACACAGTCACCTAGAGCAATCCTAGGACTCCGCATTCAATTAGCCATAATACCTATGCTTATAATAACCATCGGAATAATATTATTCTGGAAGTTTTATGATCTTACACCAAAAAAGAAAGAACAGATCAAACAACAATTAAAACAATTGAATCTTTAATAATTAAAAAAGACAAATCCAATAAATATAGTTTTATATAGTTCTTTGAATCTCTATTTATCTACATATTTAAAAATTCTATCTAAAAAGAATATTATACATATTAAGAAATTACTGAAAAATAGCTGGAAGTGAAAAAACTTGTCAGAAGAGGAAGTGATGCCTAAAAAATTACTTGTATTTATTCTTATAAATGCTTGTATTACATTTATAGTCGGTCTGATCTTATTACTACTAGGATATAACATTTATTTTAATGAGCTCTTCTATAATAATAAAGAAATATATCTGATTTTTTCCATAATCACTGAATTGGGAGATATCATAATATATATCATAATTATAACTTCCTTATGGTATGCTTATGATAAAAAATTCGCTAAAAATCTAGGTTTTTCTCTTTTATTAGGAGGTGCATATGCTCTCGGAATGTTAAAAGATACTATCCAAGACCCAAGACCGTGGACTCGTAGAGAAGCGTCAGATTACGGATTTCCCTCGGGTCACACCCAATCAGCCACTACGGTGTACCCGTATATTGCCTATGAAGTACGAAAAAAGAACAAAATTCTTGCTTGGATTTTAATAGGCATAACATATTTAGTCGCAATTTCGAGGGTCATAATTGGGGTTCACGATATTCATGATATTTGGGGGGGTTTATTATTTGGTATGTTCTTTCTTACGCTCTTTATTATTCTCGAACCTAAAGCTTCTAAAATAGTAAATACTCTGAGTTTTCCAATAAAAGCTGTGATGATAGTCGTTATCCCAATAGTCTTATTTATTATTGCTATGCTTCTATTTCCTAATAGCGATCAGGATTATGGTTTGTGGTGTGGCGCTATGATTGGGCTTGGTTTAGGATATTTAGTAGAATGTGAGAAGATTCAATATGATCCAACAATACTCAGTAATAAACAAAAAATCATAAATTTAATTCTTGGATTAATAATTACATTCGCTTTATATTTTGCGTTATCGTTTATTCCATTAGAATCTCAGATTTGGGACCTTATTCAATTCTGTATATTTACGGTTTTAATAACCACTTTAACTCCGTGGATTTTCACCAAAATACAGAAATAAATTGGATTTAGATAAAAAACAAAATAAAAAATTAAAATAACTTTTTTTTCATTACTTTTTCTATATTATAGCTCTACTCGAAAGGATAGTTAGGTTTAGTCCCACATAGAGTTATGGTCTCTTCAATCCATTGTGATAATTCCTCATCAACTCTACAATACGTGACTATTTTATCTAATTCTTGAAGCTTGGTAAATGAGCATTCGACAATTACATCCCAACCCCCGTATATGGGTGTCGCATAATTTATCTCCCAATCCTCACCTGCTTCAGATGACTTTAGACCTTTTAATTTATTAACAATTTCCCATTCTTTCCCAATAATTCTTAACCTCATGAGTAGATATCCTCGATAATAAATTCTAAATACACCTCTCTATTCTTCTTTTTTCTAATATTTATATTTAGTTTTAATTGTTTTTTAAAAAATTTTTATTAGGATTTAGTTTTACCTTATCACCAGTAGATTTCTTTTAATTCTGATTGATATTCATTAAGAGATTTCACTACCAATGGTTTTTGGCGTACTATTTCAATAGCGTCAACTATAGCTTCAGCAAGTTGTAAGTTAATTATCACTGGAATATTAAAATCGACGGCCATACGTCGTATTTGATATTCATCTTCTATAATTTTACGGAATTTTTCTTCTACGGTTGTTGGAAGAGGAATATTAATAACCATATCAATTCTACCATTTACTAAGCACTCCCGTATATTTGGTTCCATCCCCCGGTCCGATACCTTGTATAATTTTACAGCAGGAATTGCATTCTCTTTTAGTGTTTCAGCTGTATGTTCTGTCGCAAAAATAGTGAACCCCAGATCTATAAGCTTTTTAGCAATAGGTATAATCTGTTGCTTTAATTCATCTCCACCTACAGAAATCAAGATATTTCCTCCATCAATAGGGATGTTTTGTTCAGCAGCCTCTAATGCTTTCATTAAGGCATCTGGTAGATCTTCGCCTATAACTCCTACCTCTCCAGTACTATTCATCTCTACACCGAGTATAGGATCGGCGTTATCAAGACGCATGAACGAAAACATAGGGGATTTCACAGCAACGAAATCTCCATAAGGCAAGGTTAAAAGCCTTTCTGGTATTTTTTTTCCCATCACAACTTCTGCGGCTAATCTCATCAAATTGATCCCTCTTACTTTAGACACATAAGGCATACTCCGACTCGAGCGCAAGTTACATTCTATTACGTATACTTCTTCATTCTTAACAAGGTATTGAATATTAAATGGCCCTTGGATTTTGAGTGCTATTGCAATTCTTATGGTATAATTATTTATATCTTCTTTTACCTTATCAGAAATTGTGATTGGAGGAATAATCATAGTTGCATCTCCACTATGGACACCGGCGTTCTCAATATGTTCTACAATAGCTCCAATTAACACCTTTTCACCATCACATATTCCATCACATTCCACTTCCCGGGAATCAGTGAAAAATTTGGTAATAACTACAGGATATTCTTTTGAAACCGCAACTGCTAGGTCAAGGGTATCTCTTAACGTTTTTTCATCATAGGAAACCCTCATAGCAGCTCCACTTAATACGTAAGAAGGTCTTACCAAAACCGGATAGCCTACTTTTTTAGCAAATTCAATAGCCTCTTCTGGAGTTGTCAACATAGCCCATTCCGGTTGTTTAATTTTAAGTTGATCTAAAAGGGAACTAAATTTAGCTCGATTCTCTGCCATATCAATCCTTGAACCATGTGTTCCTAAAATATTAATACCCGCTTTACGGTAAAATTCAGAATATTTTGCAAACTTAGCTGCAAGATTTTGTGCAATTTGGCCACCGGCATTTAAAACAACTCCTTGCGCTTTTTCAAGCTCACATATGTCAAGAACCCGCTCTCCAGAAAGTTCTTCGAAATATAATCGATCAACAACGTCATAATCAGTACTTACTGTTTCAGGGTTATAATTTATCATAATTGCTTTATCAACTCCTAATTTTTGGAGCCCCCATAGACAATTTACGCTTGCCCAATCGAACTCGCAGCTACTACCTATTCTGTAAGTCCCGCATCCTAATACGATTACTTTTTTGAGATTATCCTTCGTTTCCTGCTCATAATCAATATCATGCTTGGTAGCCCAATAGGTAAGATATAAGTATTGTCTTGTAGGAACAACTTGCCCTGCCAACGTATCAATTTGTTTAACATAGGGAACTATATTATATCTTTTCCTTAACCGTCTTATTTTTGGAGTGTCAATGCCTAAAATGTGGGCAATCTGACCATCTGAAAAACCATATTTCTTTGCTCTTAATATCCAATATTGCTTATCTTCCTCAGAGGACTCGAGTAAATTGATTTTTTTAAGTTGCTCTTCTACGTCAACTATATTTTTTAACTTATAGAGGAACCATTTATCAACCATCGATCTTTTATAAATCTCATCAATACTAATTCCTCTTTTTATTGCTTCTCCAATTCTTAGGAATCTTAAATCTGTTGGATTTCTTAACTCATATTTCAATTCATTTATATCTTCAATCGGTTTAAGATCGTTTCCAACAAAGCCTCTAAGTCCAATATCTAACATGCGAATTGCTTTTTGACAAACTTCCTCGAAACTGCGTCCAATGCTCATACATTCTCCAACGCCTTTCATTTGTGGTCCGATGCGTCTATCCACCTTCTCAAATTTAGTCAGATCCCATCTTGGGTATTTCAATATCATATAATCCGTTGCTGGTTCGAAATTCGCAGTAGTTTTAAGCGTGATCTGATTTAATAATTCAGGTAACGTATAACCGATGGCGATTTTTGCGGCTATATATGCTAAGGGATAACCAGTTGCTTTTGAGGCCAAAGCAGAGGACCTGGACAATCTAGCATTAATTTCGATAGCTCTATGCTTTTTCGAAAATGGATCAAGAGCCCATTGGATATTACATTCCCCACAAACACCTACGCCTTTGGTTGCGCGTATAGACGCTGAGCGGAGCATTTGTAATTCTTCATCTGGTAAGGTTTGAGCGGGGGCAACAACAATTGAGTCCCCTGTATGAATTCCACATGGGTCCACATTCTCCATGCTACAATTAATGAAACAATTATCTTCAGCATCCCTAAGGATTTCAAATTCAATTTCTTTCCAACCCCAAACACTTTCTTCAATTAAAATTTGGTTAATTCTTGATTGGGCAAGCCCCCTTTTTGCTAACTTTTCAAATTGTTCCCAATTATGAATAAATGCAGAACCTAATCCTCCCAAGACATACCCTACCCGCATCATAATAGGAAATCCAATTTCCTTTACTGCTTTTAGGGCATCTTTATAATTATTTACCGCTACACTTCTACACACAGGGCAATCCGCATCATTCATTGCCTTGACAAATAAATCTCGATCTTCGGTTGCTTCAATAGCCTCAACAGGAGTACCGCATACTTTAACATCATATTTTTCTAAGATTCCTGCCTCATTTAATTCAACACCTACATTAAGACCTGTTTGACCACCGAAAGCTAGGCAGATTCCATCTGGCCTTTCTTTTTTAATTATTTCTTCGCAATATTTTACATTAATAGGGAGTAAATAAACTTTATGGGACATTTGAGGGTCTGTTTGAATTGTGGCTATATTAGGATTTATCAAAATTGTTTTAATTCCCTCTTCATTCAAAGCTTTTAGAACTTGAGAGCCACTATAATCGAATTCTCC
>Ga0209976_10000734_pt1 | contig 20285 bp, 15 predicted proteins | sample SumtaG_FD_182806 | JGI IMG/M metagenome (GOLD analysis project Ga0209976, IMG submission 182806) | Deep subsurface microbial communities from Indian Ocean to uncover new lineages of life (NeLLi) - Sumatra_00157 metaG (SPAdes) (version 2) | ecosystem: Environmental > Aquatic > Marine > Oceanic >...
TTTTTTTTTTCTCTCCACTCTCCTTCTTCCCTGATTTAACATTCGTTCTTTTCCTTTTTTATAAATGGAAACATTGTGAATTTTATGAGCTCTACAGGTCGGGCAGTATCTATTCAGCATTCGAGGATATTTCAATTTTCACAGACCTTTCCTTTCTTAGTTAAAATAAATAGTTAATTATAAATTTTAAATTTTATGAGTTCTGTTTTTCTCTAGGCTAAAAATTAATTTTTATATTGATAAGTAAGTATGGCTTAATAAAAAATAATTTAAGCAAATTTTTACATAATTTTAATAAATACATATTTAGAAGATGTTTAATGTTTAAGGACAAATTTAAAGAAGGAATTATTAGTGCTAGGCAATTCAATAGAGAAGACATTGGATATATTTTGAAAAAGAGCAGAGAAATGATAAAAAATACTAATTCAAACTTACTCAGAGGAAAGATATTAGCTACATTATTTTTTGAACCATCGACTCGTACTCGTCTTAGTTTTGAATCTGCGATGTATAGATTAGGAGGAAATGTCATTGGTTTTCACTCAGGGGATGTATCCTCAATTAAAAAGGGGGAAAGTATTGCAGATACGATTAGAACTGTAGAAAATTATTGTGATTGTATTGTAATGAGGCATCCATTAGAAGGTTCTGCCAAACTAGCATCCAACTTTGCTGAAATACCAATAATTAACGCAGGTTCGGGCAGTGGTGAACATCCAACCCAAGGTTTGCTTGATTTACTTACTATTTCTGAAGAGTGTGGAACCCTAGATGGATTGAATATTGGTATTATGGGAGACTTAAAATATGGTAGGACAGTTCATTCCCTCTCAATTTTATTGTCGAATTATGAGATTAACCTTTATTTTATCAGTCCCCCTGAATTAAGGATGAGAAATCGATATAAAGAGTTCTTAATTAATGAAAGAGGAGTAAAGTTTAAGGAAATAACGAAATATAGAAAAATACTTGAAGTGCTAGATGTACTTTATATGACAAGAATTCAAAAAGAAAGATTTGTTGATCTAGAAGAGTATGAACGAGTTAAAGAAATCTATGTATTCAAAAAAGATGACCTAAAAGAAACGAAAAGAGATTTCAAATTAATGCATCCTTTGCCTCGAATTACCGAGATATCTCCTGATATAGATGATTCGGAAAAAGCAATTTATTTTAAACAAACAAATTATGGTCTGCATCTAAGGAAAGCACTTTTAGCTGAATTACTAAAGGATTAATCGTTTATAGTAAAGGCTTGTAAATTAGATTTTAATAGGAAATTCAAATCTTCTTTATTTAGACACTGAGTTGAATTAAAATTAAATAGATTTCCACCATCCAGTATTCTTTGGAACTTTTTGAATAATGATATTTTTTTATCTAACGATAAGTTAGAGTTGTTATTAATTATTTTTAATGGATTTTGATTCTCAAAGTTATATGGAATTCTTATACTTTTAGCACCATTTAAGAATTTAATATTACAAGGTTGACTTAAATTATAATTAGTATTTTCAGTTTCATTTTTTTCCTTAATTAAATCTCTTAGAAATGTTAAAACACTTAAAGCAAAATCTTGACTTTTCTTAACTTTATCAAGTTCTAAACCGCAATGATGTTTAATTGCTTCATTTAAACCAAAAAAACTAATTGATTTCAAGGAATCCATAACCCAGCTATCTAAATTTTTCCCTAAAACTTCGGTTATTATAAATTTCCAATCACTTATGTGATCTAATTTTTTAGACACTAAAGTTTCTTTGTAATCGAAAAATTCAAAGACCAAGTTTAATTTATCTTGCAATAAACTGTAAAACATGTCATCATTTTGATTTGCCTTAAGCGCTATTAGATGTAAATTTATTAATATTTTATCTAAGATTATTCTATCTTCATAACAATCCTGACTTTTAACTTTAATAATTGCTGAATTCAACAAATTTGAAGTTTTATCATTGTAAAATATAATATTTTCTAAACGAGTTAGTGAAAGTAATTCATTTAAAATATTTTCATTTGAAATTGATTTAAATAAATTGAAATAATCAAATAAAATTAAAGGTATTATAAATTTACTGTTTAAGCTTTTTTCTCTCTGTAAAATTTTTAAAAATAAGCTATCAGTTTGAAATTGAGAATAAGTTTCATAATTTGCATTACCACCATTTTCATAACTAAAATTTAATGTTATGTGCGGTTTGTTGTCTCTGAAAAATTCACTGTATCCCATAAATTGAGAAGCTAATATAGTATCAAGTTCGGATATATCTTTATTTTTAATATTGTTAAAATAAGTTAGAAATTTTAAATTAAATTCACTCAATAAAATATCTTCAGAAAAGTAAGGTCTAAATACTTTTAACAAATCTGTAAATTTTATTATCAATAAAGTTAAATCTCTCATGTTTTTGAACTCTTTTGGTAAGGTTGAATTATTTTTATAAAGTTTCTCTAAAATTGTTTCTGTTTTTAAACATATACTTAGCGGTTTTAAAGCCCATTGGTTTAAATGAAGAAGGGCAACCTCTCCAGACAAATACATATCAGCAAAAGGTTTTGGTAACAAATTTAAAAGTAAATATTGTTCGGAGACATCTGAACCTAAAATTTCAATAAAATCTAATGGAGAAATGTCATTTTTTTTAAAATATTTTGTGACTTCATAAGGGGGTGTCCCTAATCGAGTCAACCTATGCCTTACTTCTTCTAAGTTATTTTCTAAGAGAATAGCATTTACAAATTCTCGCATTAAAGGTGCTGTTAAATAATTGATTTTCGTAGTTTTAAGGCGTTCTTTAACTTGACTAGCTATTTTCTTTGCTAAATTATTATTTAATTCGCCTTCTTTAATTAAGTATTCTTCGATTTTACTTATATCAAACTTCTCTTTGGAGTATTTAGAAGTTCTTATCATAACTGGTTCTTTATTCTGATTAAGAACTTGCTCCATATTTAAAATGAGCTTTAATATTTGTTTACCTAAATTTGTGATTGAATACCCTCCTTCTTTAGATGAAATTAAGGCTAGACTTTTTAGGGGCTTTAAATAAAATGAAAAATTCACCGAGTTAGAAATTGTACCTAAAACTTCTTTCTGAAGCTTTGAAAATGAAATAGGATTATCATTTAAATTCAATTTACTTAAAATATCCCGTCTAATAGGTTGCTGTAAAACTTTTAAAAAATTTCCTAAATCTTTTATCTTTTTGTCGGAATTCATTAAATTGTTATCTGACTCATTTTAATCAGTTAAATCTTATTATAAAATAATAGGATCATCAATTATATAAAAATTTAGGAAGTATAGATTCTTTCAACAATTAATAATAATACGTAGGTGATATTGAAGTGATATAATAAAATCAGAATTCAAAAAATAGAGATACTATCTTGCAGAAACAGCGATTCTTTCAATTTCATCTTTCCTTTTTATAGCTCTTGATTCTTGCGAATTTTTTGAAGCCATTATAAGCTCTTGTGCCAGATTTTCTTCAAAATTATGTAAACTATTATGAGTCCTTAAACCTACTGCTTGAACTAAGTATTTAAGTGCTAAATCTACTCTTCTTTGTGGAGCAATATCAACGGCTGAAGCATAAGAAATACCACCCATAGCAATTCTAGTTGTTTCTTCTCTTGGAGCAGTGTTACATATTCCGTCTACCAAAACTTGAATAGGATTTCCTTCAGTAATATGTTCTATTAATGTAAATGCTGTTTTTATACTTTTTATTAATTTATTTTTCTTTCCGGAGTTGTATGAACTTTTATGTCCTTTTATTTTACTAGCAATAAAACCTGGCGCTAAAAGTCTATTTAATAACCTTTCTATAATCGAAATATTTGACTTCCAGAACCTTTTATGTTCATGTCGTCCGCAAGATGATGGTACGATGATGGGCCTCAAATTAATGTAATTTTCTAATGTAAAATCTCTTACTTCTATGTTTTCAAAAGACCATTGATTGAAGAGTTTTACGGCTAAACTGCTTTTACTCATCTTATTTACCTCATTGGTTTTTCTTTCTTTCCAGTTAATAACGCTTGTAAGCTCACACCATTCACACTAACTACCTTCCATCGGACACCTGGAAGATCGCCTACCGCACGACCTTTGGCCCCGCCAATACCCTCAACAATCACACGATCGTGTTCTTCTATGAAATTGAGAGCACCATCTCCAGGTAAAAAAGCAGTGACACTTTTTCCGTTTTTCTTTAATTGAACCCTTACACATTTTCGAATTGCAGAGTTAGGTTGTTTACTTTCTCTTCCTACTTTTTGTAAAACAATTCCTAATGCTTGCGGGGCTCCTTCAAGTGGATCTGCCTTTTGTTTTAACTTTAATTTTTTCCTCTTATATTTGGTCTTGCTCCATCTGAATCTTTTGCGATTCTTTTTCAGTTGTCTGGCTGCGTATAACCCTTTTGGCTTTCCTATTTTAATACACCAAATCTCTTCTTTTTAATAATAATAGTAATTATTAAAGAAATATTTCCTTAAACTTAAAATTTATGATCTAGTTGTTCTTAGTATTTATAATTACATTATCTACATCAAAACGACGAAGAACTAATAATTTGATTTTTCGAATCATGCTTCCATCTTTTCCGATCGCTTTACCCCTGTCTTGCGGACGAACACTTATTATCACTGTTTTCTTTTGGTTTCTACTTTCCTTAATTTCAATGTTTTGGACTTTTATTGAACTTTTTGTAGTATTTAGAATCGATTGTATAAATTCATTAAGATTTTCTGAGAACGGTATGACATCTATCTTCTTTTGAAGTTTTGCCATTAGATCTTTTACATGTTCTCCAGCTTTACCTATTGCTTTTCCAACATCCTCCTTTTTTACTAAGAAAATTATTATCTCCGAGTGATTTTCTGGAGATTTAAATATCATACAATCTTTAATAATCGCTCCAGAAATATTATTAAATAACGAGATAAGTTCCATTGAACTCCTATCAATTTTAATATTTTTTTTTAGCATTTCTTAATTTCCAGATTAACGTTAATTTCTTTTAGTTTTTAAAGATAACAAATCAGAATCTCCCTGATCAATAATACCAATCACAGAAATCATATAAGGCTTAGCACAAGCAAGTCCAAGATCCCAACTTGAACCCTTATACTTATAAATGAAAAGTTGGTTCTTCATTAAGGAATTATAATAATTAAATTGACTTTCCAACTCTTTAGGACAATTATTCGCAATTATTAACATCTTAAATGGATTTTCCCTTAATCCACTTAAAACCTGATTTTTCCCGTAAACAACTTTTCCTGTCTTGTAAGCTACTTTGATATTTGTATCAATATCAAATTCTTTTTCCTTTTTACGGGATAAGTCAACAGAACTATCAGTCTTTTTGCTCTTATTTTTCTTTGCCATTAGTTGCCAACTTTTTAATTGCTAATACCGTCTTTTTATTATACATTAATAAAGTAAGTAATTAAAAAAATATATTATCATTTTAATTTTTTGTTTAATATCTGTGTCATTATAAAGTTAAGAAATAAATTCCTCCGATCTATTTATTTCCTTTTATAATTTCGAGATTTTTATCTAAATCAAACATTATTGAAACTCTACCCGTACCAATGGGAGAGATTTGCCCAATTATTACGTTTTCAGGGATTCCAAGCAATCTTTCCTCTTCTCCATATAAGCCCGCGTCAAGCAACTGGTTTACGGTCACTTCAAAGGCAGCTCTGGCAAAAACACTTGATTTTGAACCAGAAATTCCATGCCTTCCAATCGATTGAATAGTCCCGGTCACACACATGAGATCAGATAATATAAGCAAATGTCGTAAATCAACATCCAATCCTTGTTGGTCAAGAACTTTTTGAGATTCTCTTATTATCATGTTTCGAGCAGCCTCTATGCCATATAACTTTTCAACTTCATGGATATGATTTGTAACTGTTCGTGTTGCGTCAACTCCTTCAATTTGTACTACTCCTTGTAGATTAGTTCCCTCAGTTTTAATGACCCATTCTTTTTTACCCTCTTCTAAAGGCATTAATAGTCCTCTTTTAACACCTCTTATGCCCTTTACTACTTTTTTCAGAATTTTTTCTCTGATTTTTTGTAAGCTTTGCAAATCCTCAATTCCAGGGTCGATAATTACAGAATTTCCTTCTCTTTTAATTGTTCCTTTTTTCTTATATCTTTTTAAAATTTCAGGAATTTCATCGATATCTATTCCTTTCTTTTCACAGATTTCGGGTATAAGGTTAATTATTATTTTCCAGTCTACATAGTCTAAATCCACATCATGGGTAATATTCTCTATTCTGATTTGTTCTATACGATTGTGAACTTTAATAGCAGTTTCTTCAGATTTATTATATTCTTTTTCTAAAAATACTTCCATTTGGGGAGTTGATGGGAATCTTCTAGCATCAACAATCTCGATTAAACGGGGTAGTCCTTGCGTTACGGAGAACTCCTCCACTCCAGCATAATGAAAAGTTCTGAGAGTCATCTGAGTTCCGGGTTCTCCAATGCTTTGTGCAGCGATTACTCCACAGGCCTCCGAAACTTCTATTTTTGCATTATTGTAATTTATAAATATTTTATTTAACAAGTATTCTAGTTGTTCTTCTTCTAATTCTTCATCTTTTATTTTTGCTCGAATTTTTTCAATTAAATCTTCTGGAATCCCATCATCCTGTAATTGTTTTAAACGATCTTCTAAAATTTTTAGAGTAATTTTTACCATTTTTAACACACACTTATTTTATTATCCATATTTTTCTACTTTCCATTCTACATAACCTTTTGTTACTTTTCCTCGCCATATTGCATTTTTTCCAGTTTCCTCTTTATATTGCGCTTGAAGTGCGTCTTCATCCTGCTCATCGGCACTTGGCTTACTTTTTTTTTCTTTTTCTTTAGTCTTTTTGGCAGGAGTCTTTTTGGCAGGAGTCTTTTTGGCAGGAGTCTTTTTGGCGGGGGCCTTCTTAGGCGCAGCTTTTTTTGGCTTAGATCCACTTTTGATTTCATCCTGAATTTTTTGAACATCAAGAGCTTTTGCCTTAAGTAATAGAACATCCAAATTAACAGCATTTCCATGGTCAGTATGCATTGGATCTATCCCATCATCACCATAACTAAACTGTATTATATTTTTATCAGAATTGCGAACAGTGCCATCGTTTTCAATGACCAAATCTTGTAAGGCATTTACTAATCTCCTTTGCATATATCCACTTGTAGAAGTTCTTACAGCTGTATCAACAAGACCCTCACGACCTCCCATCGCATGAAAAAAGAATTCTGCAGGACGGAGACCATTTCGATATGAGGCTGTAACAAAACCTCGTGATTTCGGACTAAGATCCTTTATTTTGAAATGGGGAAGAGTTCTTTGACTATATCCCCTATTAATTCTTTCACCTCTAATTGCTTGCTGTCCTACTACAGCAGACATTTGCCCTAAATTTAAAATGTTACCTCGAGCACCTGATTTTGTCATAATAACAGAATGGGCTTCATCTCCAATATAATGTGCCGCAGTTTCTTCTGCTTGTTTACGGGCTTCTGCTAACACTTGTCTTATCCTTAACTCTAATGTTTCTCTCATAGAGCGCCCTGGGGCTCTTTTTAATATTTTTGTGTTATTCTCATGAAATGCTGTTATGAGATTATCAGCTTCTTTATTAGCATCATACAATATTTTTTGAATCGCTTCATAAGCCACACCTTTTACGTAAACCTCATCTAAACCCATTGTCATCCCGTTTTGACGAATAACATACAGAAGCATTCTAGTAGCATTATCTAAAAATTCTCTTCCCCTTGCATTGCCATGATCTTTAATGATTCGCGCTAATATACTATTTGATTGCATAGCGCCAAATGAATTTTCGTCAATTGTTCCGGTAATCAATTCACCATTTTTAATCATTACATAAGCATCAAATTCGCAATCCTTTCCTTTACATTCATCACATTTTTTACAAAATTTAGATTTTACTCTTAAATTTAAATCATCTGGAAATAATGAACTAAAGATTGCCTTTCCAGAATACAGAGGCTCGGGATCAGTAGCAATTGTTTTTAAATGATCTAATCGAAAATCGGGATTAGTTTCAAAAATTCCACCCATATATAATAATTTCAAGGTATCTTTTTTGTTGTATAATGACTCCATACTTGTAAATTGAAATACAGATGAGATAAAATCTTGAATTCCTCCTAATATGGGACCTCCAAATCTAGGTGATAAGATGTGTTCTTGAACTTTAAGCAATAATTCCGCTTCTGTACGAGCTTCTTCACTTTGAGGTACATGCAAATTCATCTCATCACCATCAAAATCTGCATTATAGGGGGGGCATACAGTCAAATTTAATCTGAATGTTTTTCCATCCATTATTTTTACTTCATGGGCCATAATTGACATTCTATGAAGAGATGGTTGCCGATTAAATAAAACTAGATCTCCATTATTTAGATGTCGTTCAACTGTAAATCCCGGAGCTAGCATATCAGCGATTATTTTTCTGTTTTTTACATATCGAAGATCAATTCTTCTTCGATCATTTCTAATTATATAGTTTGCACCAGGATGTCTAAGAGGACCATTTAGAACTAACTGTTTCATTTCTTCAATATTCCAATCATTTACATTAGTTGGAATTGTTAATATTGTAGCAACTTTTTGTGGGACCCCTACGTCATTAACACTAATATATGGATTTGGCGTAATTACGCTTCTTGCTGAAAAATCTACTCTTTTTCCACTTAAATTACTTCTAAATCTTCCTTCTTTACCTTTAAGCCTTTGAGTCAAAGTTCTTAACGCTCTGCCTGAACGATGTCTAGCGGGTGGGATCCCTGAAACTTGATTATCAAAATAAGTAGTTATATGATATTGCAATAATTCCCATAAATCTTCAACGATTAAATGAGGAGCGCCAGCATCAATATTTTCTCTTAAACGTTGATTAATTCTGATAACATCTACTAATTTATGGGTTAAATCATCTTCAGATCGAATTCCACTGTCCAAGGTAATTGAAGGTCTCGCACATACAGGAGGAATAGGTAATACTGTAAATATTACCCATTCAAGTCTAGCATTTGCAGGAGAAATACCTAAAATTCTAAGGTCAGGATCTTCTATTTTTTTAAGACGCTCTAATATTTCTATAGGGGTTATTCTGCGCGACCCCCTATTTTCTTCTTCTTCATAAAAGGTTGTTGGTTTTTCAATTACAATCTTCTTTTTAATGGCTCCACAAAAAGGACAATTTTTTGTTTTTCTTGCCTTTTTAAAAACAATCTTATTAAAATCGTTTTCACCCTCAAACGAAACTAGAAGGAGTTTTGCTTGTTCCTCTCGGAATTCTTCTTTTTCATCTTCTGTTAGCATTAATTTTGAGCATTCTGGACAGATGGAACGTAATACTTTTAATACTTTCTTCGCATATCCTACATGGATTACGGGTCTAGCTAACTCAATATGGCCGAAGTGACCCATGCAGTTGCTTACAAGATTACCACAAGTTTGGCATCTCTGCCCAGGTTCTATTGTTCCTAATCTTTGGTCCATCAAACCACTCGGAATAGGCAGCCCATCCTCGTCATAGGTGTCAGCTGTAATAATACGAGCAGCAGACATCTTTCTAATCTCATCCGGACTTAATAATCCGAATTTGATTTTCTCAATCATTTTAGTTCTAGAAAATGTATAACTCATAGGAGATAACATCCACTAATTTCTATTTGAAATTCTAATAATTTAAAAAAATAAGTTGACAACTCTTGCACTATGAGATAAAAAATACATTAAAAAATAAAAATTTTTTGGTTTTAGAGCCAATATTTATCTTTATTTTTATTTTTTATACGTGTAAGTATTAATGAATTTAAAAACCCTTTTCTAAAAGGTTTGATTTTAAGCTTAATTTCGATTAAGGTGAATTATACTGACAAAAAAATTATTCTGGACACAACCTTACGATAAAGAATTATTGCTATGAATTTTTAATTTTTAATTCAAAATTCTCTATTTAAGCGCATCAAAATAAATAGAATATAATTTAAAAGAATTTAATTTAATGTTATAATTTATACATTTATTATGGATAAACTTAGCATCCTCAAAATTAAAGTAATAAATTTTATTATTCAGTTTTTAATTTTAAGTTTATTCATTTATATTTTTGACTATAAATTTAAGATAAATTTTGATAATGATATCTCAAAAGAACGGCAAGATATTATTCAATTCCTCGCAAATTATATAATATTTGATATAAATGATTTAACTAGCGTTTATTTTATCTATACATCTTGGATTATCGTATCTTTTATCCCTATAATTAATTTTGATGATTATAAAACTTCATATTCTATGAATTTATACACATTTTTCTTTCCAAATTACTTTTTTTATATCTTCTTATATAGATATTCACCTAACTATTTTCATTCGCATTTTTCTACTCTCTTTATACAAACCTTAATTCTTGGTCTTTTTATCGTGGTTTTTTCAATTGGAATATCTTTCATATTAAATAAAACCATAAGACATAGAAGTAAAGCTCAATTTGAAGATTTTAAAAAAATTGTGGAGAAAATTAAATATAAGTGTCCCAACTGTGGGACTGAGTTTAACTCAATTCCTGTATACTGTTATTCTTGCTTAAAAGAATTAGAAACAAATGAGAATTTTCATGAACAATAATAACGATATTAAATCTATTGACGGCTTGTTTAAGCCCCAGACTGTTGCTATTTTTGAAGCAAAAGAGAATTTCTCCTTTTTCATAGAAGGATTTAAAACGCAAGGTTTTAAACTAGAAAATTTATATTTAATTTCTCCATCGGAGGAAGAAATATTAGGTATAAAATGCTACAAATCTTTTAGTGATATACCTGCTGATACAATTGATCTATTAATCTTAGCTGTAGGAAGAGATCGACTTATTCAATCTTTAAGAGAGATTTTAGCGACTAAAATAGTAAAATTTATTCACTTTTTTACAGCCAGAACCGGCGAAGCTGATGAAATAGGTGTGAAAATTGAAGATGAGATAAAGCATATATTAGGTCATGAGTATCCTAACACACGAGCAATTGGCCCCAATTGTATGGGGGTTTATTGTCCACAATATTGCTCATATCTTCCAGATTTTCCTACAGAAAAAGGGTTTATTGGATTGATTTTTCATTCAGGTGATTTATGTTCAAGAACGATAAGGTACGGTTCCATTAGACATAATCTAACTTTTTCTAAGGGGGCGAGTATTGGCAATTGTGTAAACTTACAAGTTTCTGATTTTTTGGAATTCTTTAATCAAGATGAAGAAACTGAGATTATAGTTATTTATTTTGAAGGATTTTCTCGCTACGGAATAAATGAGGGGAGAAAACTATTTAACATATTGAAAAATATGAGAAAACCCGTTTTATTTTTAAGAGGAGGTAAAACTAATAGGGGGCGGTCCGCCGTTTTAACCCATACTGGCTCACTTGGAACAGATGAGAAAATATGGAGGGCAGTGTATAATCAAACACCTTTAATCGAGGTTGGAAGCTCTATAAATGAATTAATTGATTTCTTATTCATATTTAACAGATTTTATAAAAATAATCAAAGATTATCATTAAAAGACCAACTAAATCTTTATCCCAAAGGAAAAAATACTTTAGTAATTATCTGGTCGGGTGGTCTCGGAATCCTTGATACGGATACTTTAACAGAATTAGGGCTGAATTTACCCCTATTTGATGATAAAACGATAGAAAAGTTAATGAAAATATATCCTATAAAAGTTGGATCGCTTTCTAATCCACTTGATATGCCTTGGATTTCATCAAGAAGGCATCAACAATACCTTGATCTATGTAAAGCAGCAATCTCAGAGGATATACAGCTTGTAATAATGCATACAGATGCACGACATCGAGATAAAAAGAGCTTTGAAACGATGTATAATAACTTAATAATAATGAAGGAATATATTGAGTCATTAAACAAAATTCTTATCCTTATATTGCCCGATTCTCCCATCATTATTAGAAAAAGATATTATAAAAAGCTTGTTAAAGATGGTTTTATAATATATCCAGATCTTCGAAGAGCAACAAAAGCTTTTTTGGCTTTTTACGAACATGGGAAACAATTAAGGAGAATGTTAAAGAAAAAACAAGCATAATTATCAATTTGAGAAATAATAATGTCGAGGATAAAGAAAGAATTCAAGATGAAAGCATCTAAGAATAATAATAAAAACAAATCGTTAGATTTGCTGTTTAAACCTCGAAATGTGGTTATTTTCGAAGCAAAACAAAAAGTTGCTTATTTTATAGAAGGTTTAAAGTCACAAGGCTTTAGCTTAGAGAATTTATATTTAATTTCTCCATCTAAAGAAGAAGTGTCTGGATTAAAATGTTATAATTCATTTGATGATATTCCTATCGATACGATTGATCTATTAATCTTATCTGTAAGAAGAGAATTGGTTGTCCAATCTTTAAAAGAAATATTCGCTAAGAAAAACGTAAAATTTATCCATTTCTTCACCGCAGGAATGGGCGAATCTGATGAGGAAGGATTAACTATTGAAAATCAAATTAGAGAAGTTCTCGAGAATCCTGAAATTAGTACTAGAGCGATAGGACCAAATTGCTTTGGTATTTATTGCCCTAGTGGAAAAAATGCTTATATGCCTTTTTTTCCAACTAATAGCGGAAATATTGCTCTAATTTCCCATTCTGGAGATATGCATTCAAGAACCGTCGGATATGGTGCTTTGATTTATAATCTGAGATTTTCTAAGGGTGCAAGTATTGGTAACTGTGTAAGTTTACAAGTCTCGGATTTTTTAGAATATTTTAATCAGGATGATGAGACAGATATTATTTTCATATATTTTGAAGGTTTTTCTCGCTATGGAAAAAAGGAAGGGAGAAAAATATTGAACTTATTGAAAGAAATGCGAAAGCCAGTTCTAATTTTAAGGGGGGGTAAAACTAAGAGAGGGCAATCTGCGGTATTAACTCACACGGGATCATTAGGAACTGATGAAAAAATATGGCAGGCTGTATATAAACAAACATCATTAATAGAAGTTGGAAGCTCTATAGAAGAGATAATTGATCACTTATACATATTTAATGAATTTTACAAGAAGCATCGAAATTTATCATTAGAAGAACAAATTAACAAATTTCCAGAAGGAAAAAATGCTTTAGTTATTATATGGAGCGGAGGTATAGGCATCGTTGATACAGATGTTTTAACTGAATTAGGTTTTAATTTACCTTTATTCGAAGGGAATGTGAAAGAAAAATTGATGAAGATATATCCGGTTAAAGTGGGATCACTTTCAAATCCATTAGATTTGCCATGGGTTTCGCGATCTGAAAAATATCTCGAATTATGCAAAGCAGCAATTTCAGAGGATATTCAACTAATAATTATGCATACAGATGCTAGATTTGGGCGTAGTTATAAAAAACGCATTGAGAATTTAACGAAAATTAAAGAATATATAGAATCTCTAAATAAAATGTTAATCTTAATATTGCCTGAAACTCCTGAAAAGAATCGAATAAGGTATAACCGCGCACTCGTTGAAAATGGATTTATCGTTTTTCCTGAACTTAGAAGAGCTGGAAAAGCATACTTAGCTCTATATAATTATGGAAAAAAAATTAGAAGAATAAAAAATAAATTTTAGATTTTTTAAATTACTCATCATAATATATAATTTAGAGGTTAATAATGTCTAAAAACAAAAAGAAAGATAAAAATTTAGATCCTTTTTTCAAACCAAAAACAGTAGCAATTTACGGTGCCAGCGAAAGGGGCTCAACAAAACATTTTGTTGGAGGAATGGAAATCCAGGGATTTGACAAAAGTAAACTTTATTTAATTAATCCTTCAAAAGAGGAGTTATTTGGATTAAAAGTCTATAAATCGCTCAAGGAAGTTCCGGAAGAGGAAATTGATCATCTCATTTTATCAATTAGAAGAGACATTTTAGTTCAAAGTTTAAAGGAAATTTTTTCACAGAAAAAAGTTAATTCAATCCAAATATTTACCGCAGGAACCGGAGAATACGATGATGATGGAATACAAATTGAGAAAGATATTAAAGATATGCTAGACGATGATAAAATTGAAACTAGAATTATTGGTCCTAATTGTATGGGAATTTACAGTCCAACTGGGCATTTGGCTTACTTGAAAAGCTTTCCACAAGAATCTGGTAATATTAGCTTGATATTTCAATCCGGGGATTTACATACCAGATTGATTAAATTTGGAAATTTAAGATATGATCTAAAATTTTCAAAAGGAGTCAGTATAGGCAATACTGTGGACCTTCAAATATCAGAGGTTTTAGAGTATTTCAATAATGATGAGGAAACTGATATAATCGCCGTTTATTTTGAAGGTTTCTCTACTCTCCATCCAAATGAGGGTAAGAAATTATTAAAAACTTTAAAAACTATTAAGAAACCTGTTCTTTTTATGAGAGGTGGTGAAACTAAACGCGGACAAACGGCGGTTCTAACACACACAGGAACAATTGGAACTAAACAAAAAATATGGGATGCAGTATTCAAACAAACATCCATCATTAAAGTTCCTAGTTCTCTGGATTCAATATTAGATTATATTTATATTTTCTATACGTATATTAATAGATATAAAAAACTCGGAATAAACATTAATGAAATTCCATATCCAAATGCGAAGAATACTCTCGTAGTTTTATGGTCTGGAGGATTTGGAATACTTGCTACAGATACATTAACTAAATTAGGATTAAATTTGCCAACTTTTAAAGGTAAATCTTTGGAAAAACTAAGAAAAATATACCCAATTAAAATTGGAAGCTTATGCAATCCTTTAGATATGCCTTGGATTGAAAGTAGTAAAGAATATTTAGAGATAAGTAAAACAGCAATCGCAGAAAACATTGATCTCGTTATAATCGAAACAGATGTTGCTAAGAATTTTAAGCAAACCAAACATTTCCCGGGTTATTACTCAAATTTAAAGAAAATTAAGGAATATGTAGAATCTTTAAACAAAATTTTAATCTTGATATTATACCAATATCCCAGTCCACACCGAAAAGAGTATTACGAAATGCTCATTGAAGAGGGATTTATGGTATATCCTACACTTCCACAAGCAGCAAACGCCTATTTAGCTCTTTATGAGTATGGCCAAAAGAGAAAATCCTTAAAAAATCAATAAAATGGTTTATTATCTCCATATTTGAATTTAGACATATTTTTTTTTAAAAATCCTAAAATCTAAAGATAAAGTTTAATTTGCTTATATAAAGTTAACACACATAAATGAATGATTCTACCTATGAACAGTAAAACTATCGAATCTCTTGATGCTTTATTTTATCCAAAAAATTTGGCTATTTATGAGGCTAGTGAAAAACTATGGTATTTCATGATGGGGCTTGAAGAACTTAAGTTTGATAAAAATAAATTATATTTAATCAGTCCTTCGATAGAAGAAGTAGCAGGAATAAAGTGCTATAAATCTTTAAAAGATGTTCCAGAGGATACAATTGATCATTTAATATTGTCAGTTGGAAGAAATAGAATAGTTGAAAGTCTTAAGACAATACTATCTCAAAAAAAAATAAAATCAATTCACATTTTCACTGCAGGAATGGGAGAGTCTGATAAAGATGGTGTGGAAATTGAGAAACAGGTTAAAGATATCCTTAACAACGATACAGACACACGTGCAACAGGTCCAAACGGAATGGGCGTATATTCTGCTAAAGGACACTTAGCATATGAACCTCTATTGCCTAAAGAACCAGGTAATATTTCTTTAGTATTTCAATCAGGTGATCTTCATTCGCAAATGGTTAGACTGGGGTCCATTCGCCATGGTTTACGATATTCAAAGGGAGTTAGCATTGGAAATTGTATTGATCTTCAAATTTCGGATTTATTGGAATATTATAATAATGATGACGATACTGATTTGATTTTAGTTTACTTTGAAGGATTCAACTCACTTCACCCAAATGAGGGAAGAAAATTATTAGATGTTTTCAAAGGTATGAAAAAGCCTGTATTATTTATGAATGGGGGAAGTACAGAGAGATCACAAACTGCCGCATTATCTCATACAGGCTCAATTGGTACAAACCAAAAGATTTGGAAAGGAATCTATAAACAAATGCCTATATTGGAAGTTCCCACTTCTCTTGATGACATGATAGACTATACATATCTCTTTTCTAATGTAATAAATAGATATAAAAGTAAACAAAAAGAGGTTGCATACCCAAAAGGAAAAAATGCCTTGATAATGCTCTGGTCTGGAGGTTTTGGAATCGCCGCGACAAATACTTTAACAGAATTAGGAATTAACGTACCCGTCTTTAAAGGAGAGGCATTAGAAAAATTAAGAAAAATATATCCCGTCAAAATAGGGAGCCTTTCTAATCCTATAGATTTGCCGTGGATCTCCTCTTCTGACAAATATCTTGATCTTGCATTAATTGCCATCACAGAAGACATAAATCTTGTTATGATATTAACCGATGCTTGGGAAGAGTTTGAAGGTGCAGACCATTTTCAAAAGTATTATAATAATTTATTGAAAATCCGAGAGCATACAGAATCAATGAATAATATTTTTGTCTTGATTTTGCCTTCTTATCCAGCACGAAGACGTAAAAAATATTATGGCAAGCTTATGAAGGATAATTTCGTGGTATATCCTTCTTTTCGAAGAGCCGCAAAGGCATTCTTAGCTCTTTATGAATATGGTAAGAAAATTGAAAATTTAAAATCGTGATATGGCAATATTACATGAGTATTTCTAATTTTAAAAGATTTGATCCTTAAGAAATATTGTCATCGGAAAGATAATAAGAGGAGATATTAATAAACTCATCGGCGAGTTTTTCAGTTTATTACTAATTTTACGGGGTGTTTCAATATAAATGAAACAAATTATATTGAATTACTAAATTACAACGTGACTAAATATGGCGATCGCAAAGACAACTAATCGCATTGAATTAAAGTCGGATAAACAAATTAACATTCAGTTCATATGCCCAGTCTGCAAATCTGAAAAAGAGCTGTCAATAAATAAATCAATCATTAATCAAGCAAAACAATTAACCACAATATCGATACCTAGAAATAAAATCTGCCAACACCATTTTCAAGCCTTTGTGGATAAAAATTTTAAAGTTAGAGGATACCAAAAAGTCGATTTTACTTTTGACTCTGATTCTATAGACGACAAGAGTATTTTTGTTTATAACGTTAAAAGAGATGATAATAAGCTCTTTAAAAATTTGAAAATGAAAGCAAACTATATCGAATATTGTCCTGAAGATGCGGAAAAACATAAGAGAGAAATTCAAGACAAAAATAATCGTCAAAAGAAAAAAAATGAAACTTCAAAAGTGAAAAAATTACGAATAGAAAAAAAAGAAATGACTCTTGAAGAAATTTATGAGCAATTTTGGGAATTTATCGATGATGACAACCGAGAATTTCGAGAATTTATTATAAAAGATCAAAGAAGAGGGAATAAAATTTAATGACAGAAAGTATTCTTAAAGAAGGTATCATATTGGATGATTTCATAAATTGCGCTTTTTATGAAAAATGTACTCTACCAAAACGGAACACTCTATGCGACCACTTTCCAGATTATACAATTTGCCCCGAATATCAAGCAAAAAGATTCAAATTAACACATCAAAAATAAAATTCTTAAAATTTATTTAATCTCTTTTTTAATAATAAATGACTTATTGACAATTCTCCTTAAATTTATAATACATTCATATTTGAATTTTAAAGAATAAGAGTGTATTCCTTAGGATTTATAAAATCAATGAAAATCTCTTCTATTTCTTTTTCAGAATATTTCTCCTTTAAAGTATTGAATAAGTCTTTTCTGTTAATATCAGCAGCAACAACTTTATTTTTATAAATTGCAATAAATTTGCCTGCGTATAATTCTTGAATTTCCTTCTTATTTCCATACATCCATTTAAGACTTTCATCATGCATCTTTACAATCTCAGTTAATCGGTTCTCGTCTACTCCAAGCTCATTTAAAATACCCATAAACTTCACATTTTCTTTTTTCTTATGTCACTATTCTTATGCTAAAATGAATATTAAAAACTTACTATTTTTTTATGAGCCCTTTATCTTAAATCCATTTATTCATTTATAATTTAATATTTACGATTATTCAGGTTTATCTAAGTTAATGCCTTAAAATTACTCCTAATTGTTTGGTTTAAGATTCATCATTCGTTTCTAAAATAAATATTTCAAATTATGACTTGGTAAATTAAATACTTCTTTATCTTGGATTATTAATACTTAAAAAATTCATCTCATGAAAGATTTTTAATTGATTAATCAATTATCATCATCCAATGCATTCGAAGTAACCCAATTGAGATCATAAACTGCCTCATATGATCTCAAATGTTGATCATTTCTATTGATCGGATTTTAGTACTAAAAAATTTTAATTAAAAAGTTGTCAATCTTTTTTGTCGATTGGATCTGGTTGATCATATTGCTCGGATTTAATGTGATCAACCAACATATTTAAATATAAGTAATGTTAATCTTAATATAAGTACTTAATTTTTTGAAGGTTCCGAAAATTAAGGAAATTAATATATACCTATAAAAAATTAAAAATATAAATTAAAATTTAGTGGAGGAATGAAAAGATATGGCAGCTTTCGCATGGTCTCCTTTGCGCGCTTTGATGAAAAAAGCAGGTGCTGAAATCGTAAGCCGCGCAGCAGTAGACAAATTAATGGATTATCTTGAGGAATATGCAAAGGAATTAACTGGATGTGCCCTTGATATTGCCAAACACTCAGGAAGAAAGAAAGTAACTCAGCAAGATATGAAGATTGCGATTAATTTGATTTAAACGATCAATCTTGCCCTTCTTGAGTTTGGTAAATCCTTATGGGCTTAAAAACTAAATAATTTTTTTTTTATTTTTTATTACTGGATACCAATAAATATTTTAGAATTTCTAAAATTTCTTAATATAAGCATCTTTGCCATTTAATTCGATAGGTGAATTGCTTTCTATTAATTCTAAATATTTTCATTATACTCACCTAAGACAGTTTCATAAAATTTAATCTTACTTTTAGTATTCTTCCATTAAACAATATTATCAGTATTAATAATTTTAAAAAGGATTTATGTTAAGATGAAATATATTTAGAATTTATTGAGATTAATTATGACTTATGATGTAGTAGTTTCGGGAGCAGGTCCCGCAGGTTCTAAGTGTGCTGAAGTCATAGCAAAAGCAGGATATAAAGTTGCGTTAATTGAGAAAGATATAAAATTCCGAAAGCCGTGTGGTGGGGGGGTACTACGAGCTAGTGTATATAGATATTACCCGCAATTGAAGAAATTAGATCTCATTAAAACTAACTATATTGCATTTTTTTCTGCTGATGGGCATAAACTCGAAAACACTTTTGAAGAAACTGATGTTAGCCCATTTGTTATAGATAGGTTAGAATTTGATAATCTAATAAGAAGTGTAGCAGTAGAGGCAGGTGCAGAGCTTTTTGATAAAAACATATCATTTGATTTCGTATATAAAGATCAAAAAAGAGTAGGGATTAAAACAAAAACGTCCTCTGGGATTAAGGAATACCTAGCGAAGTTAATAATCGTAGCGGATGGAATGAGCTCCAAATTGGCCAATAAATCAGGGATTAGAGATAAATGGAGCCCATTAGAGATAGGTATAGGGAAAGTAGCGATTTTAGAGGGTCAAAACAATTTGAATGCGAAGGGTGCGTATTTCTTCTTTAAAAAATATGGATATAGTTGGATATTTCCAATAGATAAGTTAAGGTTCAATATTGGTACAATTACATTATATGAAAATAATTTGAAATATAATGCAAGTAGTCTATTTAAGGAATTCCTTCAAGAATCGCGTAATAGAAAATTTTTGTCAGAAAAAGATTATAAAGTAATTTGGTCGGCATCATTTCCTGAACCTGCCACAGGAGTTTTAGAAAAAAGTCTTTATGGAGATAATTTAATCCTTATTGGTGATGCAGCCGGATTTGTAGCTCCAATCAGCGGAGAAGGTATTCATGGAGCGATTGTATCGGGTCAAATAGCGGGGGAAACTGCGATAAGTGCTTTAGAGCGAGAGGATTTTACTGCTAATTCTCTTAAAGAGTTTAAGCAACATCCAAAAATTAAGCAAATTATTAGAATG
>Ga0209976_10000735_pt1 | contig 20257 bp, 22 predicted proteins | sample SumtaG_FD_182806 | JGI IMG/M metagenome (GOLD analysis project Ga0209976, IMG submission 182806) | Deep subsurface microbial communities from Indian Ocean to uncover new lineages of life (NeLLi) - Sumatra_00157 metaG (SPAdes) (version 2) | ecosystem: Environmental > Aquatic > Marine > Oceanic >...
CTGACATTATAATTTTTATTAATTCATCCTTGATTCTTTCTTTTGAAATTGCCTGAAGCCAAATAGAGTTTTTCTTAATAACTTGAGCAGTATTTTTTTCAATTTTCCAATCTTTTCCTAAAGTTGTAGTAAATCTTACAGCCCTCATCATTCTTAAGGCGTCTTCTGAAAATCTTTTTTCTGATTTTCCAACAGCTTTAATTATTTTGTTTTTTAAATCCTCTTGTCCGTTAAAAGGATCAATGATGTTTATTTTTTCATTCTTTAACTCAATAGCCATAGCATTAACAGTAAAATCTCTTCTTGCTAAATCTTCTTCAATTGTTTTTGCAAACTTGATTTGTTCTGGATGGCGCTTATCAGTATATTTTGTTTCTAAACGATAAGTAGTGATTTCAACTTCCTTTAACTCTTTTTCCTTGTTGTTGGTTTGAACAGTAACAGTGAAAAACTTGTTTTTATAAAAACTCTTTGGAAATAATTTTTGGATTTCTTTTGGTTTGGCGCTGGTTGCAATATCCCAATCCCTTGGCCTCACATCTCTTAAAAAATCTCTTACACAGCCACCAACAATCTGTGACTTAAATCCGTTTCTCTCCAGCTTTTTAATAATAGATTTTACTTCTTTGGGCACTATCATATTTAAAGATTTTATCTTAAAAACCTGCTTTTTTCAATTCATTAAAAAGTTGTTAAAAGCTCATTTTAGTGTTATAATTTTTTTGCCCCTGTAGCTTAATGGATAGAGTGCTGCGCTTCGGACGCAGTGGTGAGGGTTCGAGTCCTTCCAGGGGCACTTAGTTGCTTGTCAGCAACTTGATTATAGAGTTATAATAAAACTGATGAATAAAAAGTTTTTCATAATTTTATTACTCTTAGTTTTATTGGTTCCAGATAAGATTTTTGCAATTTATGAAGCTGCACTAGTTCCTTGTGGTGGTTGTGAAATGTTTGATCCTAATGACAGAACGGTGTGTTTAGTAAGACAGCCGCAGTGTTCATTTTGTCATATTTTTACTCTTATCGATAACATCCTTGTCTTTGTTTTAACTCGTGTGGTTACTGTCGTAGGAGCTGCAATGTTGGTCTGGGGAGGATTTGTTTTTCTTTCAGCTGGTCCGTCTCCAGGAAAAATTGAACAAGCTAAAGGTATTATTACTGCAGTGGTTATAGGTATTGTTATTATTTTTATTGCTTGGGTATTTTTAAATAGTTTCTTAGCTAGCATTGGCGTTGCTGAATGGACTGGATTTATGGACGATCCAGCTACTGTCGAAGAAGAGGGCTGGTGGAATATTCAGTGTCAATAAAATTTTCTCTAAGTGAGCCCCTATAGCTCAACTGGCAGAGCAGTGGCCTCTTAAGCCATTGGTTTCAGGTTCGAATCCTGATAGGGGCACTTGTTGATATTAAATATTTAATATATTGTAGTTTATATATGGTGGCTATGGTGTAATGGTAGCACTAGGATCTGTGGAGTCCTCGGAGCGGGTTCAAATCCCGTTAGCCACCCCAAATTGTCTTGAGTTCGGTTCAAGAAATAAAGGCTCTAACCTGATCTCCTAGGTCACCATTTTAATAATCGCTTAATGAATGGTTTTTTGGTAGAATTAAAAAACATGGACAAAAAAGATAAAAAAATAAAACAGCTTGAAGTAGAAATCACCCAACTTAAAAAAGTGGAGCAGGAATTAAAAATCTCAGAAGAACGTTATAGAATGCTTTTTGAAGGAGCAGAAGATGGTATTTATACTTTAGATTTAAAAGGAAAGTTTACTTCAGGCAATAGGAAGGCAGAAGAAATTACTGGTTATAAAAGAGAGGAGTTAATTGGTAAATATTTTACAACACTTCTTCCCAGTAAGACAGAAATACTTCGTTTGCTAAAAATATTTAAAGACATAATAACAAGCAAAGGTGATGCATATAAATTTGAAACAAAGTTAAAGAACAAACAAGGCAATTTAGTACCAATCGAAATAAAAGGATCAATTCTGAAAGATGGCGGGCGCCCAGTTGGTCTTTTGGGGATTGCCCGTGATATTAGTGAACGTAAAAAAGCAGAAGAAGAATTAAAAGCTAAAAATGAAAAGCTTGAAAAATTTCGGGTAATGGCAACAGGAAGAGAGCTTAAAATGATTGAACTAAAAGAGAAAATCGAAGAATTAGAAGCAAAATTAAAAAAGAGTTAATAATATTATTTAAAAAGGTCGCACGTTTTAATTAGTAATATATTTTTTAAAAAACAATGTTAGGTCTTATTATTTTAATTATTGGTATAACCCTACTTCTTAGAAACTTGGGTTATCTTAGTGTAGAGCTTTGGAATATTGTCTGGCCGTCTGTTTGGATTATTGTTGGTTTAAAATTCATGCTTAAAAAGAAAGGGCATGGACACGGAAATGGCCATTGGTGTTGTGGTCAGGGGGATAAAAAAGAAGAACAATAAAATATTCTTGAAAAAACAAAAACACACCAGTATACAGGCTGGTGTGTTTTTCTAAAAATCTTTATTTCCTTTCTCCCAATTTCACCTTTGCATCTATTTTTTTTCCTTCTCTTAAAATTTTCAATGTTATTTCATCTCCAATATTTTGCTCTTGAAGTAAGTCAGCCAAAGGAGCGTCTTCATTTATTTTTTTACCATTGCATTCCAGAATAATATCATATTCCTTTAGCCCTGCTTTATCAGCAGGAGAGTTTTTAACAATCGCACTTTCCCCCAGATTTTCCCTAACAATTAAAGCTCCATAATCAACTGGAAGTTTATTGGCTCCAGCTACTTGTTTATCTAAGATGAAATACCTTACTCCTAAGAATGGTTTTTTGATTTTCCCGAACTTCATTACTTCTTCTAAATCTTTTTTGGCATAATCAATCGGAATAGCAAAACCAATATTCTGGGCCCCCATAACCATTGCCGTATTAACACCTATTACTTTTCCTTCCATATTTACCAAGGGGCCACCGCTGTTCCCTGGATTAATAGCAGCATCAGTTTGGATTAATCCTCTTAAGCTAGTTGTCTTAAATGCTGGGCCCTGGTAGGCCTTGATTTTTCTGCTTAGTCCTGAAATAATACCTGCTGATATTGTATCCTCAAATTCTCCCAAAGGATTTCCTACTGCTATTACTGATTCTCCTAATTCAATTTTTGATGAATCACCCATCTCTATAAAGGGGAGAGAGTGGTCTTTAATTTTTAAAACAGCAATATCAATTAATGGATCTTTAGCCAAAACTTTAGCCGGATATTTTTTATTTGGTTCGACAATGACAGTATAATTGGCTGTTGGATCTCTAACAACATGGTTGCATGTTAAAACATAACCATTTTTGGAAACAATAAATCCTGAACCGCCTCCTATTTTCACTTCTTCTTTTTTGTTTTTTCCAACCCGAGGAACAATAAATTGTCTTCCTCCAAAGGGGAAAGAATAAAAACCTTCAATTTTGGGCAGGTCTTTGGAAACAACAATAGTTATAACAGCTGGATTAACTTTTTTTGCGATTTCAACGATTGGTGATTTTTGCATCTTTTTATTATTTTAAACTGATTATATTTTTGATTTTATCATTAACTCATATTGTCAACAAGGCCAAAAACTGATAGAATTTACCTATCTTTGTAAAAAAAGTGTACAAAAATTTGTCCCCTTTGTCCCCGTAGTTCAATGGACAGAATAGTGATCTCCTAAGTCACTGATACAGGTTCGACTCCTGTCGGGGACACAAATTAATACTCAGGGGCCCATAGCTCAGTTGGCTAGAGTGTCGGTATGGCATACCGAAGGTCGAGGGTTCGAGTCCCTCTGGGTCCACAAAATAAGCCGTGGTAGCTCATTGGTAGAGCATTTCTCTGAAAAAGAAAGGGTAGGTGGTTCGATTCCACTCCGCGGCACATGCGGGAGTAGTTCAGCTGGTAGAACGTCTCGTTGCCAACGAGAAGGTCGCGGGTTCGATCCCCGTCTCTCGCTCATTTTTACTTATCCACAGTCACTAAACCTTACTTTTTGGAGCGTTTTTTTTGACTCTTGACACTAGTTTTTGAAAGATGTAGCATATCAAAACCCTTCAAATAAGAAGGTTTTAATATGACAAATTTAACTAGTAAGTACAACAAACGCCTTTTGATTGAGGCAGCTAAAATAACAATACTTTTAATTCTATTTTCAACCTTGTCTCAGTTATATTCTCAGACGGGACAAGAAAAGGACATTTCTCTTAACATAATGCCCAGCTTTTCATTTGTCCAAGGAAACACCCTAAGCTCTCTTTCTAATCCAGCTAATCCTCCTCCAAAAGTTGTAAAAGAATTACCAGTAATTATTACTGCTTATTCAAGTACAGAATCTCAAACAGACGACACGCCTTTTATTACTGCTTCCGGTTCTTATGTTAGGGACGGAATTGTCGCAAATAATTTACTGCCCTTTGGAACAAAAATCAGAATTCCAGAAGTTTATGGAGATAAAATCTTTGTTGTCGAAGACAGAATGAATAGAAAAAAGGGATATTATCATGTTGATGTTTGGCTTTCTAGCTATTGGCAGGCAAAAAACTTTGGAGCAAAAAGAACTACGATTGAGGTGTTAGAAGGATAAATTTAATATTGAGTTTAACCAAAAACCGCCACTAAGGGCGGTTTTTAATTTTGATTTACGTGCCGCGGGTGGGACTCGAACCCACACAGGATATAATCCCAAGTGATTTTAAGTCACTCCTGTAAACCAATTCCAGCACCGCGGCTCACTTAGGCCTGGATGGGAATCGAACCCATGTTATTGGTTTTGCAGACCAATGCCTCAGCCACTTGGCTACCAGGCCATAATTTTATTCTTCATTTTGAATACTATCTGTTTTTCCCTTGTTTTTCAACTCATCTAACAGCTTTTCAATTCTATCAGCTTCAGCTGTTTTTGTTTCCTGTTCAAATATTATTTTAGGAACACGCTTCATTACCAGCTTCTTATTCATTTTTTGCTGCAAACGATAGATATTTCTGTTTAAAGAACGCATAACTAATTCAATTTTTTCTTCTGGCATCACGCTAATAAAGACACGGGCTTTGCTTAAATCAGAAGCAGTTTTCACCCTGGTGAGCGTGATTAAGATATCTTTTTCAAAATCCAATTCTCTCAAAAGAAGATTGGAAAGAGTTTGTTTGATTAATTGATTAACCCTATCTATACGTTTAGACATTAGAGTTCTCCTTTTTTTCTTTCTTTTATAAATATTATTAATTCATCGCCTTTTTCAATCTTTTTTTCTCCTTCGTAAAGTATTCCTACCTCATCTCCTTTAGAGGCCTTTTTAATATCTTTTTTATTTTTTTGAAGATTTATCAATTTGCCCTGGTCAACTACTTCTCCATCTCTTGTTACTTCGATTAAAACACTTTTTTTGATTTCTCCTTCAGTCATTCTTCCGCCAACAATTTGGCGTTTTTTCTCGCTCCAAAAACTTACCAACACTTTAAGTTTTCCCAAAATAGTCTTTACAACTTCAGGCTCTAATATTTTTTCCATGTATTTTCTGATTTCTTCAACCAAATCATAAATTATTTCAAAACCCATTATTCTAACCTTTTTCCTTTCAGCTAACCTTTGAGCAGTGTTGTTTGCTTTAACTCTGAAGCCCAACACTAATGCTTTTGAGCTTTCCGCCATTTTAATATCATTTTCATTAATCTGTCCTACTCCTGATTTTATGATTTTTAGAATAACTTTTTCTTGAGGCAGATTATTTAAAACATTTTCTATTGCCTCAATAGAACCCAAAACGTCACTTTTAATGATTAAATTAAGCACTTTTTGTCCCTCTTTAATCTCTGTCTTTTCTTCAACACTTTTTTGTTCAGGAGCTTTAATCTGAGCTTTTGCTGACTCTAAATCATCAAAAAGCTTAAAGGTTTCCCCAACTTTTGGTGCCTGGTTAAATCCTAAAAGAATTGCTGGATCAGAAGGTAAGGCTTGAGAAATCTGTTCACCTTTAAAATTCTCCAAGCCCTTTATTTTTCCAAAAGCTGAAAAAGTAGCAATAATGTTGCCTGGTTCCAATACACCTTCATTCAAAATCAAAGTTGCTATTGGCCCCCTTCTATTGTCTAAATATGATTCAATAACTACTCCTTGAGCTGGTTTTGAAATATCAGTTTGAAAATTCTCTATATCAGCGATTAGAAGTATAAGCTCTAAAAGCTCTTCAACTCCTTGTCCTGTTTTTGCTGAAACATTAACTGAAGGGATTTTTCCTCCTACAGACTCAACAGCAATACCTTGCTTTTCTAACTGCCCCTTAGCTTTTTGGGGATCAGCTTCTGGCCTGTCAACTTTATTAAAAGCAACTATAGGAACAACTTGAGATTTTTTAATATGGTCAATAGCTTCTTTTGTTTGAATTTCTACTCCCTTAGTACTGTCTATTACCAAAACAGCAATATCAGCTGTTTTTGCTCCACGAGACCTCATTTGAAAAAAAGCTTCATGACCAGGAGTGTCAATAAAAGTAATTTTTTTATTATCTTTTTCAATCTGATAAGCTCCAATATGCTGGGTAATTCCACCAGATTCTTTTTCAGCAACTTTTGCCTTCCTTATTTTATCAAGCAGGCTTGTTTTTCCACTGTCAATATGACCTAAAACTACCACAACCGGAGGCCGGCTTGTCAATTTGTTTTTAGTATTTGCCATTAAATTTCTTTTCTGTTAATTCGGGTTTTTTTAGCTTTTTCTATTGCACTTTTTTCCTCTTCAGACAAAATATAGATAGAATGCCCTTTTCTAATTGGTTTTCCAAATATTCTGTTTCCGTTTCTATTATAAAAACTGGTAATTATTATCCCGTCATTATTGCCGTCAAGCAGTGCAACCGAAAAACTTTGATTGCCACCCAGGTTTTTAAAAGGATTAAATCTTACAACGCCAACTTTTTGAACAGAAAATTTAGATTCTTTTTTCAGGTTATTTAATTCAATTGACATTTCTTTAAAATCTTTTTTTAGATTCTTGAATTGAGAAATAACCTGTCGTAAATCTTTTGGATCCATTTCATTTTCTTTTTTAAATAGTTCAAACATAGGATATATGTTGTTAAATTGATTATATGGCTTATATTTGATTTAAATAAACCAAAGCGGAGAGGGTGGGACTTGAACCCACAAACCTATAAATAGGCTCAGGTTTTCGAAACCTGTGTCTTGCCAATTCGACGCACCTCTCCAGTGGTTAATTTAAACAAAATATGTTTAAATTTATCATAAAATTGAACTGAAATCAATTTATTTAGAGTTAAAACAATGATATACTTTATTAGATATGGGTATTAAAATCGTTATTATTGGCATAGGAGGAAGGACAGGAACAATGTTTGCCTATGAATTAGAAAACTTCGCTAGTGTTTTAGGTGTGGGAAGGGAAACGGATGTAGGAACAATAAGACAAAAAAAACTCTTTGTTCAAAAAAAAGATAAAGAGCCCGAATTATTTAATGTTAAAGTTGTAAAAGACAGTGATTTTAGTCAAGGAATTAATCCAGACATTATTTTTCTAGCAACAAAAAACCCAGTCTCTTCTGTTATTAAATATTATTTCGAAAAATTTAAAGGTAAAAAAATACCTATTCTTTTTCTTTCTCAAAATGGTATAGAGGCGTTAGAAGATTCAAAAGAAGCTTTAGAAGAGATTTTTGGCGAAAAAGCAAAAGATATTAAAATTATTAGGGCTGTTTTATTTAATCCAATAGATAAAAAAAAGGAAAGGGATAATACATATATAAAATATTCTTTACCAATAAGGCTCGCCGTTTTGAAAGCTCAAGGTGAGGGCGACATAAAAGATTTAGTTGAAATTTTTAAAAAAGCCAGCATTGAAGTTAAAGAATTTTCTCAGAAAGAAGCAAAGAATTTAGAATTTTCAAAATTATTTTTAAATTTAATTGGTATGGCGTCAGCCTCAAGGGGACTTTCGATAAAAGATGGTTTCAAAGATAAAGAAATATTTAAAGAAGAAGTGGGAAGTTTAAAAGAATATATCAGAGTCGTTAAGGTGGCAGGTGGAAGATTTCTTAATTTCCCTCATTATCAAGTAGGAGTTTTGTCTATAGTATTAAGCTTGATACCAACAATTTTTTTACTACCTTTTCGAACTTTCTTAGCTGAGGTTGTAAGCAAAGAAAGAGGAGAAAAACCAAAAGTTTTAGATGAAATTAATTACTATAATGGAGCAGTTGTTAGTCTTGGAGAAAAAATAGGAATTAAGACGCCGGTTAATAAAAGAGTATATGAAAGAGCTTTGGAGAAATTAAATAAAGTTTAAATTTATTAACATTCAAAAAAGAGCTTTATGAGGCTCTTTTTGTGTGGGCACTGAGGGATTTGAACCCCCGACCTTCGCGATGTAAGCGCGACGCGCTAGCCAACTGCGCCAAGTGCCCAAGCTGTGCCCAGAGTGGGACTCGAACCCACAAGGAGTTGCCCCCACTACCACCTCAAGGTAGCATGTTTACCAATTTCATCACCTGGGCATGAGTTTAATAGTTATTTTTCTTCTGACTTTGTTTCAAGCTCTTTCTTTTCTGCTTTTTCTTCAGTTGCGCTTTTCTCTTTTGTTCCTTTTTTAACTTCCTCAGTTTTCTCTGAAACTTCAGCTTTTTCTTTTGTTTCCGCCTCCTCTTTTGGTTTTTCCTCTGCTATTGCCTCAACAAACTCTTTTCTCTTCAACCTCGCTCTTTTACCTTTAGCTGTTCTTAAAAAGTAGAGTTTTGCTCTTCTTACCTTACTCCTTCTTAAAACTTCTATTTTCTCAATTGACGGCAAATGAAGAGGAAAAATTCTTTCAACCCCAACACCACCAATTATTTTTCTTACTGTAATTGTTGCTCCTATCTCGCTCCCGTGTTTTTTGGCAATTACTATTCCTTCAAAGATTTGAGTTTTTTCTTTAATTTCTCCCTTTTTCACAACTTCTTTGAATTTCTGATAAACTTTAATTGAATCGCCTGGTTGAACATCAGGAATTTTTTTCTTTAAAAATGGTTGTATTATTTCTTTTATTTGTTTCATTTTTCCAAGATAATTATTTTTGCTTCATCAGATAATATGTCCTTTTTTTTGATTGATAGTTTTTTAAGAGAAGGTAATGATTTTAATCCAAAAGCCTTTAAGAATTTACTGATTGGCTCTAACTTAATTTTTAAGTTTGGCAAACCATAATGCATAGGAATTGTAATTCGCGGTTCAAGCTGAGACATTATCTTAGCTGCCTCTTGAGCTGAAATCGTATAAGTTCCACCTACTGGAATCATTAAAATATCAACGTCACCAATTTTTTCCAGTTGCTGTTCAGTTAATTCTTTTTGTCCAAAGTCTCCTAAATGACAAATCCTTATATTCTCACTTTCAATAACGTAAATAATGTTTTCGCCCCGCTTACTGCCTTGTTCTTTATCATGAAAATTGGTAATCCCTTCAATAAAAACATTCTTTATATCATACTCTCCAGGGCTTTCAATCAAAAAAGGATTTCCCGAGACAGCTTTAATATTATTGTGGTCATAATGCTGATGAGTGACAAGTAATATATCAGCTTCAAGCCTTGGGACCCTTAGTCCAATGCTTTTATCATAAGGGTCGATCACTATTTTAACTGCACTATTTTTCTGGGGATTAGTCGTTATTTGAAACAAAGAATGACCATGCCAAACTATATTCATAGAATAATTTAATGGAATTAATTAATTTTCACGCCATAGGCGTGGGGATCAAGAAAGGAAACGAAAGCGTTAAAGACCATACCCTTCTTATATTAATATCTATATCATAACTATTGAAAAAATCAATAAAATGTGTAAACTAAAGCTATACTTATAAGAACCTGAAACGTTTTACGTTTCAGAACCTTGAGTGTTACATATTTATGAAACAATTATTAGAACAAAGTGAATTATTAAGACCAATGAAGATCGGTGAGTTGGTTGAAGGAACAATTATAGGAAAAGGAAGATCTTCGGTCTTTGTTGACTTGGGACCAGTTGGAACTGGGGTGGTTTATGGTAAAGAGTTTTATGATGCCAAACATGAGTTGAAAAAGCTTAAAATTGGCGATAAAGTTTTTGCAAAAGTAACTGACCTAGAAACCGAAAATGGTTTTATTGAATTGTCTATGAAGAGAGCTTCAAGAGAAATGACTTTTGAAGAGCTTAAGAAAAAGAAAGAAGATGGTGAATTGATAAAAATTAAAATTTTTGGGGCAAATAAAGGAGGACTAACAACTGAGATTTCTGGCGTTTCTGCTTTTTTACCTGTTTCCCAGTTGTCAAATGAGCATTATCCGAAAGTAGAGGGGGGAGAGAGAACAAAAATTCTACAAGAGCTTCAAAAGTTCGTGGGCCAAGAGATGGAAGTTAAGGTCCTTGATTTATTCGAAAAAAAAGGACAAATTATTTTGTCAGAAAAAGCAAAGGACCTGGAAAAAACAAAAGAAAGATTAAAGAAATATAATGTAGGCGATACAGTTAAGGGAGAGATTACAGGAGTCACTGATTTTGGCGCTTTTATTAAATTCCCTTTATCGGTTAAAAAAGAAAATGAGCAGGTCGAAGGTTTGGTTCATATCTCTGAGCTTGACTGGAAAATTATTAATGATCCAGCAGAGGTTGTTAAAACAGGAGACAAAATCAAAGCAAAGATTATTGAAATTTCAAATAATAGGGTCTGGCTTTCTCTAAAGGCGCTGAAAAAAGATCCCTGGGGAGGAATTAGCGAGAAGTATAAAAAAGATGACCTTATTACTGGAAAAATTACAAAGCTTAATCCTTTTGGTGCTTTTGTAAAGCTAGATGAAGAAATTCAGGGCCTTTGCCACATTTCTGAATTTGGAAATGAAAAAATGGAAGATGTTTTAGAGGTGGGTAAAGAGTATAAGTTTAAAATTCTCTCGATTGAAGAAAAAGAGCATAGGATGAGCTTGAAGCTTGTCAAAGAATAAAAATTACTTGTTAAAATGAAGAGTTTAGCTAAAAATTTCATAACAATTTTGTTAATTTTTTTACTTATATCAGCAGTTTTCAGCTTGTTTTATCAGCCTTTCGACGAGATTAAAGAGCTTTCACTTTCTCAATTAGCTGATGAGATCAATAAAGAGCAAATTAAAAAAATAACTATTGCCGGCAGTGAACTTAATATTATTTTTCAGGATGATTCAAAAGCAACCTCGCGCAAAGAAGATGAATCTAGCCTTTCTCAATCATTACTTAATTACGGTACAGAAAAAGAAAAGTTAGCAAATATTGAGGTTGAAATAAAAGATGCTGGCGGTACTTGGACTTGGTTGGCACCCCTTCTCTTTTCAGTTGTTCCAGTTGTAATTTTAGTTTTCTTTTTCTGGTCAATGTTCAAACAAAGTAAAGCTGGTTCTATGCAGGTCTTTGATTTTACAAAGGCAAGAGCTAAGTTGTTTGGAGCCGGAGGCGACAAGAGACAAAAAACAACCTTTAAAGATGTTGCAGGACTCAAGGAAGCAAAAGAAGAATTAATGGAGGTTGTTGATTTTTTAAAACATCCAAAAAAGTTTTTAAAAATGGGAGCCAGAATTCCAAGAGGAGTTTTGTTGCTAGGCCCAGCTGGAGTGGGGAAAACATTACTAGCCCGGGCAGTAGCGGGAGAAGCTAACGTTCCTTTTTTCCATACATCTGGTTCATCTTTTGTAGAGTTATTTGTCGGAGTTGGAGCTAGTAGAACAAGAGATCTTTTTAATACTGCCAAAAAAGCTGGAACTTCAATAATTTTTATTGATGAGCTTGATGCTGTTGGAAGAATGAGAGGGGCAGGTGTTGGTGGAGGTCATGATGAAAGAGAGCAAACCTTAAATCAGATTTTAGTTGAAATGGATGGTTTTGAAAGAAACGATAAAAGAATTGTTCTTGCAGCTACAAATAGGCCTGATATCCTTGATCCAGCACTGCTTCGTCCAGGCAGGTTTGACAGAAGAATAGTTTTGGAGCTACCTGATATAAATGACAGAGAGGCAATTTTAAAAATTCATGCAAGAGAAAAACCATTAGCTCCTAACGCAAACTTAAGAGAAGTTGCCGAAAGAACTCCTGGATTTTCTGGAGCTGATTTGGCAAATATTATGAATGAAGCTGCAATATTAGCTGCCAGAAGAAGCAAGACTCAGGTTTACCAAGATGAACTTTTAGAGTCAATAGAAAAAGTATTGTTAGGTCCAGAAAGAAAAAGTCATATTTTGAACGAAAAAGAAAAAGAAATTACCGCTTATCATGAAGCAGGCCATGCCTTAGTATCTGCATCTTTACCAAACACTGAGCCAATAAGAAAGATTTCAATTATTGCCAGAGGTATGGCAGCAGGTTACACTTTACAGATGCCGGAAAAAGATAAAAGGATGAAAACAAAGAAAGAGTTTTTATCAGAAATGTCAACGTTTCTTGGCGGTTATGTTGCTGAAAAATTAAAGTTCAAAGATATTACAACCGGAGCTAGTAATGATTTGAAAAGAGCATCTGATTTGGCAAGAAGGCTCGTTAAAATTTATGGTATGAGTGATTTGGGTCCAATATCATTTGGCGAAAGAGAAGAATTGATATTTTTAGGAAAAGAACTGGGTGAACAGAGAAATTATTCTGAACAAATAGCTGCTTTAATTGACAAAGAAGTCGCTAAGTTTATAAAACAAGCTGAAAGCAAGGCTAAAAAGATTTTAAAAAAAAGAAAAAGGTTGCTTGATAAAATTGCTGGAGTTTTGATTAATAAAGAGATTATTGAAAAAGAAGAATTTGAAAGCTTGATTGGAAAGAAAAATTCTAAAAAAAGAAGAATTTTAAAAATAAGACCAAAAGCAAAGCAAAAACAAGTTAAACGAGTAAGAATAAGTGTTAAGCGTGTGTAGTAATTATGGTGGGCGTGTAGTTCAGTGGCAGAACGCTACTCTTATAAAGTAGAAGTCCCAGGTTCGATCCCTGGCATGCCCACAGGGTAAAGTTGGGGCGATTGGCGCAGCTGGCTAGCGCGTCACATTGACATTGTGAAGGTCATAGGTTCAAGTCCTATATCGCCCACATGGAAATCAATATTGTTTTTGAAGACAAGAGCTTGCTAGTAGCTGATAAGCCAGCAGGAATAATAGTTTTCAGAGAAGATGAAGGAGGTGAAAAAACATTAATTGATTTGCTTTTAGAGAAATTTCCTGATTTGAAAAATGTTGGTGAAGCTCCAAGGCATGGAATAGTTCACAGATTAGACAAAGATACCTCAGGATTACTATTAGTGGCTAAAAATAATGAAACTTTGTTTTTTTTACAAGAGCAATTTCAACAAAGGAAAGTTATTAAAAAGTATATTGCTTTAGTTAGCGGTGAAATTAAAAACGAAAAAGGAATTATCGATACTTTAATTGGCCGTGGATTAAAAGATAGAAAAAAACAAAAAGTATATTTACCCTTTGAACCGAACGCGAAGGGAAAAAGAAAAGCAATCACAGAGTATAGGGTTTTAAAAAGACTTGTTGATAAAAAACAAAATAAATATACTTTAATTGAAGCTGATATTAAAACTGGAAGAAAGCATCAAATAAGAGTTCATTTTCAGTATTTAAACCATCCAATTTGTAAAGATAAAATGTATAGTTTCAAAAGCCAAGTTATGCCTGATGGCTTGAATAGACAATTCTTGCATGCAACATATTTAAAAATTAAGATACCTGATGGCAGTGAAAAAGAATTTGAATCAAAACTGCCGCAGGATTTAAATAGCGTTTTAAATAATTTAAAAGAAGTTTCTAAACAGTAAATGAAAAAAGCTGAAAAAGCTGAAAAAGGTAAAGATACATCTATTGGAAAGGTTCAACCAAGAGAAATTGTTAAAGAAATGAAAGAGTCATACATTGACTATGCAATGTCAGTGATTATTTCTCGTGCCTTGCCTGATGTTAGAGATGGATTAAAGCCGGTCCAGAGAAGAATTCTTTATACTATGCTTGAAGATGGGTTGAGGCATAATACAAGATTTAGAAAATTTGCAACTGTTGTTGGATCAACAATGGGTCGTTATCATCCTCACTCTGACCAAGCACTTTATGGTGCTGCAGTAAGAATGGCTCAGGACTTTTCCTTAAGATATCCATTGATTCAGGGTCAGGGGAACATGGGCTCGATTGATGACCCTGGTGAATATGGTGCCATGCGTTATACAGAGGCCCGATTGTCAAAAGAAGGAGAAGAAATGTTAAAAGATATTTCAAAAGACACAGTTGATTTTGTTGATAATTATGATGGAACTAGAAAAGAGCCTGTGGTTGCGCCTTCACCTCTCCCTCAACTTTTACTTAATGGTTGTTTGGGTATTGCTGTTGGTATGGCAACAAATATTCCACCTCATAATTTAAATGAGGTTTGTGATGCTTTGATTTATTTAATTGATAATCCTAAATCAAATACCATAGATCTGTTTAAATTTATTAAGGGACCAGATTTTCCTTTAGGAGGATTTATATATGACAGAAAATCTATTATTGAAGTCTATTCTCAAGGAAAAGGGCCAATTTTAACTCGTGGAAAAGCTGAAATAATTGAAAGCGAGGCAAAAAGATCAAAAATCTTAATAACTGAAATTCCCTTTCAGGTTCAAAAATCAAACCTGCTTAGACAGCTGGCAAAACTGGTTTCAGAAAAAAGAATCGAAGGTATAAAAGATATAAGGGATGAATCAGACAAAGAAGGAATGAGAATTGTTATAGAGCTTCAAAAAGATATAATTCCTCAAAGAATTCTAAACCAGCTATATAAATTTACAGATTTACAGCGCACATTTCATTTAAATATTTTAGCTTTAGTTGATGGGCTGCAGCCAAAAGTTTTAAATTTATTAGATGTTTTAGCTTACTTTATTGTTCACAGAAAAAAAGTGGTTGCAAGAAGAACAAAGTATGAACTAGAAAAAGCTAAGCAGCGCGCCCATATATTAGAAGGTCTTAAAAAGTGTCTTGCCAAAATTGATGCTGTTATTGAGATAATTAAAAAATCAAAAGATAGGCAAGATGCTAAAGAGAATTTAAAAAAGCGTTTTAAATTAACAGAAATTCAGGCAAATGCAATTTTAGATACCAAATTGTCAGCTTTGGCGAAATTAGAAATAAAAAAAATTGAAGATGAGTTAAAAGAACTGCTTGAAAAGATAAAAGAATTAGCTGCTATTTTAAATAGTCCAGCAAAAATAAAAACTGTTATTAAAAAAGAACTGCGTCAGGTTAAAGAGACTTTTGGAGATGAAAGAAGAACAAAACTTGTTATTTCAAAATTGGGCGAAATATCTGAAGAAGATTTAATTCCTAAAGAAGAAGCAATCATTACTTTAACTCAAGGAGGATATATTAAACGAATTGACCCTAAAACATATAAGATACAAAGGAGAGGCGGAAAAGGCATGCTTGGCATGAGAACAGTTGGTGATGATATTGTTGAGCATTTTTTAATTGCCAATACTCATGATGAATTATTATTTTTTACTGACTCAGGAAAAGTGTTCAAAACTCTGGTCTATGAAATTCCCAAAGGCTCAAGGGTTGCAAAGGGCCGTGGTCTTTTAAATTTCTTGGAATTATCAAATCATGAAAAAGTTTTATCAATTATTCCAATAAAGAAGCAGGATAAAAACGGCGAAGAAGCAAAGTATTTAGTAATGGCAACCAAAAATGGAATAGTTAAAAAAACAGATCTTAAGGAATTTAAAAATGTCAGGCGCTCAGGACTAATAGCCATATCTTTGAAAAAAGGAGATTTGCTTGAAAAGGTTTGTAAGACCAGTGGCAATGATGAAATAATTTTAGCCACTCAAAAAGGAATGTCAGTTAAGTTTAAAGAAAAAGAGATAAGAGCAATGGGTCGTCCAGCTTCTGGAGTAACGGGAATAAGGCTAAAGAAGGGAGATGTGTTGATAGGAATGGATGTCATTGCAAAATCAGAAGATAAAGAAGCAAAAGCAAAAAAATATCTGCTGGTTGTAAGCGAAAATGGTTATGGAAAAAGAACAGATATTAAAGAATACAGGCTTCAAAAAAGAGGAGGGATAGGTATAAAAACAATAAGCATTACTAAAAAAACTGGCGAGTTGATTGCCTCCAAGGTCTTGAATCAGGCAGAAGAGGACTTGATTGTTATTTCTCGTCAAGCTCAAGTAATAAGAATTAAAATTGGCTCTATATCAAAACAAAAAAGAGCAACTCAGGGTGTAAGAATCATGAAGCTTAATGTGAATGACAAGGTTGCTTCTGTAGCTTGTATTTAGTTTTGAAAAATTCCTTTAACAAGGTACAATAAACAAAAAAGCACTATGGCATTTCTTGATCCCAATAAAGTATTAAAAGAGCTTAATTTGAAACAAGACTTAGTTGCAGCTGATTTTGGATGTGGTTCTGGCGGCTGGGTGATACCTTTAGCTCAAATATTAAAGGATGGGAAAGTTTATGCCATCGACATTTTAGAAGAACCACTTTCTGCTTTAAGAAGCAAAATGAAAACCTTTAAAATTTCTAACATTGAATTTGTTAAGGCAGATATAGAAAAAAGTTCTAAGCTTTTTGATAATTCCTGCAACTTAGTGTTAATGACAAATCTTTTGTTTGAAGTTGATAATATTAATAATGTCTTGGAAGAAGGAAAAAGGATTTTAAAGGATAAAGGCCAGCTTTTGATTGTTGACTGGCAGGCTGGTTCAAATTTAGGGCCTGTGGAAAAAATTTCAGTAGATGATATTAAGCAGGCTGCTGAGAAAATTGGTTTTCAATTTAAAAAAGAATTTAAAGCAGGTATTTATCATTGGGGTTTAATTTTAATAAAAACCCGTAATGACAGCTTGACTGCCTTCGGTAAATAATGTTTTATAAAGTAAAGCATTTGTCAAATTTCTACTAGGGCGTAAAATAAAATATATGAGAAAAAAAATATTTTTTAATCTTTTAATAGTAATATTTTGCTTATCACTTATTTTTTCAATGGCGAGCATTACAAGAGCTGGAAATGGGGGCGGAGGGTCTCTTAATATTAAAAATCCTTTAACAGAAGGTACACAATTTGAAGATATTATTGACAACCTCATTGATTTTATCTTTAATGTTGCCATTGTTCTGGCGCCTTTAACGACTATTGCGGCTGGATTTTTACTTGTTACAGCAGGAGGCAATTTAGAACAGGTTAACAGGGCTAAAGCAATGATTATGTGGTCAATCGTTGGTTTTTTGATTATTTTACTTGCAAAAGGTATAATGGCAGTAATAATGAACTTATTGGGAGTTAGTTAATTTTTAAAAAACAAAAAGGTCGAGAAAAAAAACAAGAAAGTGGTAATCATACAATTTACAAATTAAAATGAAGAAAAGTATCTTAATAATACCTATTGCTCTAATAATGTTTTCATTGGCAATGCCTGTCATGACTGTGACTGCTCAGGAATCACCAGCTACAAAGTGTGTTATAAGTGAGGACCTTTCAGGTTATACTAATATTAATTGTCCTGCAGCTGGTAATGATTGTGATTTTGATGATCCTGATGATGACTGTGCAATGTGCTGTACAGTGAATACAATACTAAAAGCAACTAACTGGGTATTTATCGGAGTGATGGCTATTTCGGCAATCATGGCAATAATGGGAGGTTATTTTATACTTACAGCCGGTGGAAATGCTGACCAGGTGACTAAGGGAAGAGATTTTATAAGGAATTCAATAATTGGCTTAACGGTTGCTCTTTTAGCTAATGCTATTCCAGCAGTAGTGAGGAACGTCTTAGGGTTAGGATAATAAGGATTTTTATGATTAGTTATTAAATCAATCCTCTTTTGAATTGAGGATTGATTTCTTTTATTAAAAGATATAATATTATTGACACCTTGTTGAGGTGGTGGAATTAACAGATATACCTTACTCCGTTTGTTAGGAGTAGCCATAAAGCCGTTTTTGCGGACGTAGCCAAATTGGCAGAGGCGGCAGGTTTAGGACCTGCTGGGGAAACCCGTGTGGGTTCGACTCCCACCGTCCGCACAAACACAAAAAATAGACTTAACAGCGCTTTAAATAAAAAAATTACACAGAATGAATAATTGTCTTGCTTCCAGAAAGAACTCTTGATATTATTAAACAATTAGGAGTAATATAACTTAAAGGTTAGAAGGGTCGTAAAATAGGATAAAATATTTTTAAATATAAAATGAAAAAAAATCTTTTACCATTAATTTTCATAATAGTAGTTGTTTTAATGGCGCCTATTTTAGCTCAGGGACAATATGGACCAGCTACACAATGTACTACAACTGAGATGGCGCTTAACGATTTTACTGGCATTAATTGTCCTACGGTTGTTACTGGTGGTACTGCTTGTAAATTTAATGATCCTGATGAAGATTGTGCAATGTGTTGTGCAGTGAACACAATACTAAAAGCAACTAACTGGATGTTTGTTGGAATAATGGCTGTTTCAGCAGTTATGGTAACACTAGGAGCTTATTTTATACTTACAGCAGGTGGAAATGCTGATCAGGTAACTAAAGGAAGAGATTATTTAAAGTATGCAATAATTGGTTTTGTAGTTGCTATTTTAGCTAATTCTATTCCAGCATTAGTAAGGAATGTTTTAGGAATGTAATAAAGATTTTAGATGTCTTTGTTTAGATAAAATAAAAGCGCCCCAAGGGGCGTTTTTTGTTTTAATATTAAGTAATTTTATCCCTTTATAACTATCTTTGATTTTTTGTGTCTTAAAATCTTGGGAATTCTGATTGTTAAAATTCCTTTCTTTAAACTTGCATCAACCCTGCCAGAATCAATTTCAACAGGAGAAATTATTTGGCGCGAAAATGCTCCCCAATAACATTCCTGGTAAAAATAATCACCACCTTCATCAGTTAATTTATCCCTTTTTCCTTTTATTGTGATAACATCATCATCAATTGAGACATCTATATCGTCAGGTTTTACTCCAGCAATAGCTGATTGAATAACCAGTTCTGTATCGGTCTGATAAACATCAATAGCTAACTGTCCTTCTGGTTGCGGCCATTTTTCTTTTTTTTCCTTTTCTAAAATTGGAGCAGGTGATGGCGCTTCTTTTTTTATTTCCTCTTCAACTTTTTCTTTTTTCGGAGGTTTTGGTTTGAGAGAGATTTTTTTAGTTTTTATCTTAGTGGTTTTTTTAACAACCCTTTTTTTCTCTTTTTTTTCTGAAGTTTTTTCCTTTTTTTCCAATTCTTCAGCCCCCATTCCTTTTTTAAGTTTTTCTAAAAACGAACTTACCATATTTTTTAAATTATTTGTTTTGTTTTGGTTTTAGCTAAATTCTTTAGTTTTTTAAATGCTGACGAAACAAAGACAGCTGTAATTATTAAAAGAGTAAATGCTATTAAAAGGTTAAAACCCTTTTCAAGTTTAATTATAAATAAATTATAGAAACCGTGCAACATTACAGCTAAACTAATGCCAACAAAAACTAATTTATTTCTTTTTTCTTTTTCAAAAAAGGAAAGTCCAATAAAGTATCCAACTATAGCAGAGCCTAAAGCATGAAGAAAGGTGGCTCCTAGGAACCTTAGAAAAGAAATTTCAAGTATTTCTCCTAAAAAAGGGCTTTGAAGCGGAAATAAAATCAACAAATTTTCAGCTGCCGCAAATCCCAAAGCAGCAATTATCATATAAATCATTGCATCGATTGGCTCATCAAATTCGGGATCATTAAGAACTTTTGTTTTAATTACTAAAAACTTTAAGGTTTCTTCAATTAAACCCACTCCTAAAAATACGTTCAGGTAAAATATAATTATGGGTGATAAGCTTAATTGTCTTGTTCCTTCAAAAAATATTGTTTCTAGTAAGATTGCAGGTACGGTTGAGAATGCTCCATAAAAAAAGATTTTTAAAATCATGCCTTTTGGTTCAGGCCTGGCATCCTTTTTTAAATAGAACCGAAGCCACAAAATACTTGGCAGTATTCCAAAAAAGATATAAAGGGGGTAGTTTAAAAAATTATTCATGGGCTTATATGAATAATTATATAATGAAAATGATAAATAACCAATTTTTAAATTTTCCCTCTTTCTTTTTCAGTTACCCAGAAACCCAGGTATTTTTTAAACATTAATCTGGTTTGTGCGTCCAAAGAGGGAATACTGCCAAAAGCAAGCAAGGTTAAGGGTAAGAGCAGCCACTGAAGAACTATTGAAAAATTTTTGAGCCTGCTAATTTTTCAATAGTTCTT
>Ga0209976_10000737_pt1 | contig 20225 bp, 21 predicted proteins | sample SumtaG_FD_182806 | JGI IMG/M metagenome (GOLD analysis project Ga0209976, IMG submission 182806) | Deep subsurface microbial communities from Indian Ocean to uncover new lineages of life (NeLLi) - Sumatra_00157 metaG (SPAdes) (version 2) | ecosystem: Environmental > Aquatic > Marine > Oceanic >...
GCTAAAACAAAAGAAGAAAAAGAAGCAGAAGAAAAAGTTAGTGATATAACAACTCAAATAGAGGAATTGGTAGAAGAAGGAAAGAGCAAAGGAATAATACAATTAGAGGAAGAAAAAAAAAGGGAAATAGAAGAAAAACAAACGGCTGTTGATGACGCTGATTCTAACTTAGCAATGAAATTGGCGGAGATAACAGCATTAACTGCTGACTACTATTTAAAAAACCAAGAAATAGCAGGCAGACCGGGTTTTACTATGGCTTCTGTTCAAGGTCAGCAACGACAAAATTACCAAATGTTTCTGGTTCAAAAAAATGTTCTCGTAGCGGAGGCATCTATGCTCCAAGCAACAAGTTTGGGATTAGCTGGAAAGCTCAATTCAGCTATAAAGGCAGCAAACCGAGCAACAGATTTGCGTTGGAGTAATTACGAACACCGCCTAAATAGCCAATTAACTCTTCTTGATATGGCAAGTAAAGAATTAAGCGGGGAACAAAAGATTAGGGTAGATGCTTTAAATGCCTATTATGAGCAGCTTCAAGAAACATTAGATACTCAAAAAGATTTAGAAAAAGCAAAAAATACAACCCTTCTTTCTCAAATGAAAACTTACCCTGACGCATTTATCACTTTAGATGATACTTTAGAAATAGCGAACCAAAAGATAACTACTCAATCAAGGATTTATTCTGAAAAGGTAAGACCACCGCAATATGTAACAGACCCAACAAGAGTAGTAGATACCAGAATATCAGATACAGAAATAGAAGGGAATCTTAATGAAATCTTTTCTAATGTTTCTGTTGGTGAAGGAATAGAAAAAGCAGAAGAGGCAGGACATAGCAAATCTGATGTTAAAACATTTTTAGATACTAATACTAAAATGACTATTTCATCTATCAATTCTGCTCTTGATGAAGTGTTTGTTGGGAAGGGCGGACTATTTGATATTTTCACTCCTGATACTCAAATTGGTAATGGCATAAGAAAAGCAAGGGACGCTGGACACAGCAGAGCTGATATTAAAGGTTTCTTGGATTTAGAAACTGATTTGAATGTATCAAGTATTGATTCTGCTCTTGATGAAGTGTTTGGTTCTGAAAAGGTAGCTACGCTATCTGATGAGAATCTAAGAGATATTGCTATTGCTCTTGTCAAAAAGACAACTTCTGTTTTTGGTTCAAAGACAACCAATGAAGCGAAGGCATTAGCCAGACAGGGTTCAATTACAAGCGGAGGCAAAAAGATTGAATTAAGTCCAGACCAAGTGGATAGAATTATTGAATTGATTGATGAGATATATCCTGGCGGTGAAAGAAGTTTAATCAGAACGCTTTTGCCATTTGGAAAATAATCTATGGCAAACATTTTAGGACTATTATTTAAAGATGTAGTTAAAACTACTGGCAGAATCCCTGCTAAATTTCCACCAACACCTAAAAGATTTACGCCAATAGAGGAACTTCCTGGAACTATTGGAGGAGGACTTTCCGTAGCTGATATTATGGCTACTCCGTTTAAAAGATTAGCCAAAGGGAAACCAGTTTTTAGAGAACCGATAACAGCTCCAAAGATAGAACCTGTTTTGCCAGAATTAGCTCCTAAAAAGTTTATTGGCGACCCAGAAAAGAAACTGGACTTAATTAAAAATACTATTTTAGGATTGCCAGAGGCAGCACTTCAAACATTGCCATTTGTTAAGCTATTAAGACAGCCAGCACCTGAAACTTTTGCTGGCAGAGCTAAAGCGATTGGCAACGAAGCAATAGATTTTATCAGAGGGCTTGGTCAGTATGTCGTTAGTGTAGGCACTTCAGCAGTTTCATTATTAAGAGATGAGCCAATAGAGGAACAAATAAAAACCTTGCCATTTTTAGGGCAAGTTCCTACTTATGAAAAAGAAGCACACGAACAGCTAATCGCTGGAGTTAGTCCTCTTGAGGTTGGTATTAGTTTATTTGCTAAGGCGGCTATCACGACCAGTATTCTTACCCCGGGGGCTTTAAGGATTACCCGGGCATTAAAACCAAAGATAACAATTAAATCCACCAAGACATCTTTATCAAAGCAAGATGTTTCTGACATTACCAGAGGAGCAGAGATAGCACCTGAAAAACTTAATGCTTTCAAACAAGCTGTTGATGAAGGAATTAAAATTGGACAAGAATTAAGAAGAGGCAATGAGGTTATTGTCAGGGTAGATACGCCAAGAGCCACAGGCGAATTATTATATCAGCCGGTCAGCAAAACATTATTTAAAAAAGTTATTCAAGAAGTTAAAGCAAAAGAGTTTGCCCCGGGTCTGACTATTAAAGATATTTCAAAAGAACTTCAACCTTTAGTTAAGGTGGCAAAGAAGTTTAAGACAGCAGAGGATTTTGTGGCAAGTTCGGTCAATATAGATAAAGCAGTCAAAGCCGTTACTGGCAAAGATATCCCTGAAGCTGGAGTTGGCCGTAGAGAGTTATTAAAAGAAACCCAAGACATATTGATTAAAAATGGATTCAAGGATTTACAAGATTTTTATAACAAAGTAGTTAGACCAACAGAAACTCCCGGTGGCATACCAATTAGTTATATAGAAGAAGCTCCGCCTGTGTTTGGCGAGGCAAAGACCATAGCTGATTTAAAGAAAGTTCAGTTTGGCGAAGTTGTTAAAAAACCAGTTAGAAGAAGAGAGCCAGAAATTCCAATCACGCTCCGAAAGCAAAGAGAAATGGTTTTGACACCTGAAGAATATGCTGAAACAGATTTATTCAAACAAATTGAAAAACAGGTTGAAGACCTAACACCAGAACAGGAGCAGGCAATTTTAGAGGCAGATGTTCAACGGGACTTAGGCGATATTGAAAGGAATGTTAAAAAGCAGTTGTTTGATGATATTTTATTGATTGGTGGAATTAAAAGTTTTAAGGGTGGATTCTTAGCAGAGGAGTTGGCACAAGTTCCATTGAGATTAAGAAATAATAAAACTGGCCAGCCATTAGACGAGGTTTCTTCATCATTAAACGAAAGGGGATATAATTTTGAAAGCGATACTGATTTATTAGAAGCTATCTTGAAAGTTGAAACAAGAGGGGCAGTTGTTGCTCAACCAAAGAAAGCTCAAGTTAGGGCAATACTCAAATCAATTCAAACTATTAAGAGAATTACACCAGAGGCCATTATCAAGAAAGCCACAACAGGCAGAAACGCAACACTTAGGCAATTACTGGCCAAAGTTTCCAAGCTCCCGTCAAGGATAGGAGCAAGGAAGATAACTAAACCAGAACCAGTCCTATTAAGAGGAAAAATCAGAGCAATAGCTAAAGGAGCTAAGATTGGAGCAAGGGCAGGACGGGCAGAGGCAAGATTATCCACGACCAGAGCTTTAATTGATAAGTTCACAAACAGAATAACCTTAATGAAAAGGCAACAGGAGCTTGGAAAGCTCAAAGGCAGAATCCTTGAAAGAGAGATTGCTAAAATAAAACAAGAAGCTGAAGATATTATTAAAACCTTTTTACCTAAAGCTGAAAGAGGAACATCAGATTTATTGACCAAGTTAAGAAAAGCCAAGACCCTAAAAGATATTGAGGCATTAAAAACCAGAGTTGGCAATTTAGCAGAAGCAAAAGATATCAGAGTTTTGAAAACTTTAATCAGGAAAGAGGTAAAAGTAATCAAGCCAAAAAAGGTAGCTGGTAAACCAGTTGGAAGGTTTACGCCAGAGATTCAAAAAGTTCTTGATACTTTTAGGAAAACGATATTGTTAAAAGCGTCTGATGTTGAGTTGAAAATACAAGAAAATTTATTGAAGTTTGAGGAGCAAATAATGCCTTTAGATATAGCTTTAGAGAACAGAATTTTGAGTTTATTTCAAGGTAATCCCCAACAGCTTCAAACATTATTGAATCAGATTATTGAAATGAAGAATACCGGCCGAATGTTGTCAGAACTAAAGGCCTTTAATTTAGAGGAAGACCTAACGAGAAAAAGAAACCTTGTTGTTGACCACGCTACCGGATTTGCTGGGACTAAGGAGGGATTACAAACAACAGGAAAACCAGCTAAGACGACATCAGAGAGATTGAAGCAATCCTTGAAGTCCTTAGGCGACAAGTGGATTGTGAGTTGGGAGGGCTTAATGGATATAGTTGACTTCAATGCTGGAGTTGAGAATCAGGCATTAGCCAAGACCTTTTCAGTTATCAAACAAGAGAACAGATTTAAAGAATTAGAAAATGCCTATATTGATGACTTCAATAAAATGATTTCTGATGTCTATGGAATTGAGAACAAACCAAGCAAGATAAATAAGAAAATAATAGACAATAATCAACCAATCAATCTTGGCAAGGTTAGTAATTCAGTTGGCCAAGAGGTTGAGCTTATTTTTACTAAAGATGAAATGATTAAGATGTGGCAGGAGTTTCAAGACCCAACATTAGATTTATCTTTTGAGCTTGGCAATAATTTCACTCAAGAAATAAAAGACAAGATAATTTCTCAATTATCTAAAGAAGATATCGTATTAGGCAAAGCAGAAATGGAGCTTTACCGAGAACAAGGGAATAAAATCAATGATATCTTTAGAGATATTAACGGAATTGATTTACCTTTTAATGAAAATTACTCTCCAATTAGACGAGTTGGATTCCGGTCAAGCACAGAAAAAGGACTTGGGGAGTTCATTGAGGAGGCAACCTATCGCAGAGCCGTTACTACTGGAAGCGTAAAGAGCAGAATCAAAACATTCTTGCCTCTTGAAAAACAAGGGAGCTTAGAAGTATTAGACAAACACTTTCACGAAACCAATTATTATATCGCTTGGGCTAAAAAAGTCCGGGAGCTTGATTTGGTATTTAAGAACGCAAGAGTTAGAGATGTTTTAAAAGACCAATATGCCAATAGCACTATTTCGGCCATAGACGCTACAATCAATGACTTATCAACGAATGGAAATAAGTTTGCCAGAAGATATAAGACCGTTGATTACTTCAGGAAAAACTTTACCATTGGAGCTTTAATGGTTAAGCCGGCGCTAACGGCTAAACAATATGTATCCACGATAGCTTATATGGAAAAACTGAATCCTATTGATTTTGCTTTAGGAGTAGCTAACTTTTGGAAACACCCTATTGCTAATACCCGGATACTAAACGAGGAAAGTATTTTTATAAAAACAAGAGGAAAGTTAGGAGCTATTGAAAGAGATATCAAGTCGGCTATAAGTTCTGATGTCGGAAAACGATACTCAAAGAAACAAAACTTTATGAATACTTTTATGATGAATGTCCGGCTTGGCGACAAAGGAGCTATCCTGACAGGTTCTTGGGCTATAAGAAAAGCAAGATTAAAACAAGGCATTGGAATTAAAGATATTATTGATGAATACGAGAAGTTTGGAAGCGAAACCCAACAATCAGCCGACCTCTCTCAATTATCAGAAGTTCAAAGAGGCGGAAGTTTAGAACAGCTTTTTACAATGTTTAAGTCCAGTCAAAGACAATATCTGGCCAAAGAGTTAAATGCTATCAAAAGCGTATTTCAAAAAGGTGGAGCAAGCAGGAAAAACATCAAAAGGGCTGCGAGGATATTTACTATCTATCATATTCTCTTACCGGTTATATTCCAGTTGATTGCTAACTTTGGAGGTTGGGACGAAGATGACCGCAAGGATTATATCCGGGCAGGGATACTTGGTTCACTCAACGGCTTGTTTATTTTTGGTGATATTGTGGATAGCATAGTCAGGACGGCATTAGGTTTGAGGGTTTGGGATATGGAAGTCCCGGTTGCGACAATCGCTGACGACATCAACAAAGGAATCAGGGAAATAGATTTTGACGATATTGAAATTGAAGATGTCTGGGAGGCCACTAAAGAAATGACAGAGGCCGGGAATAGTTTAGGAATACCAGTTGAGCAGACCTTTGGAATAGCAAAAGGAATCCAAAATATAATGGATGGCGATATTAAGCAAGGTGTTGGTTTGATATTAGGTTGGTCAGAGTTTATCTTGAAAGAAACAAAAAAACCCAAAGATGATTTGGGTTTAGACCTTGATTTGGATTTAGATTTGGATTTAGATTTAGATTTGGACTTAGACCTTGATTTAGATTTGGAATTATAAGTTAGCGGTTATTTTTCAAAATATCTTTAATGGTTTCCTGAAATAGTTTTTGATATTTTTTCCTAAATTCTTTTTGTTCCTTCTCTGATGTTGGCAGAGGATACGAAACAGACATTTTGATTATTGGCGATTCTTTTACCTTATAATAAAAATTCTTGTAGTAGCGATTTTCTACCTTATCAAATGTCTTGGTTGTTTTGGTTAATTTATAAGACATATTTTTTCTTTCTTGATTTAGATTTAGGCCTTTAACTTTTTAGCTACAAACAAAAATATAATTCCACCTATAAAACCAGATGTTATTGTTGATGGTTCACGCGTGAACCAAATCAAATCTATTATAGCGGAAGCAATTAAAAGCACTCCCAATCCAAATAGAATATAATATAAAATTGTTTTAATTTTTTCTTTCATTTTAGGTTACTGGGTCGTCTATCATAACCTTCGGAAGAGAGGAAAATAGACGGACATATTATTGGGCAGTTTCAAAACCCACTCCCGAAATTACCAGTAGTCCTTGCGGATTCTACCGACCCAATTATAAATTAAAAATCATTTTGTCTTTTATCTAATTTTAAACCGATTGATAATAATTAGCAAGGGAATAAACTCCTCCTCTTGACAAGCATATCCCATCTGAAGTATGATTAGGACAGGTCGGTAAAACAATTTAATTAAGTTAATCTTAATGACATTTCACACAAACATTTCACTACGGATTAAAACCAACCCTTTTGGCAAGGGTTTTTATTTTGGGCGAAGAAAGCCAGTTAATTGTTCCGCTTTATGCGGTGAAAAAGTTTTTGTGAAATGGAACTTTAGATTAACTGGCTTTTTATGTTGGAAATAATAGTTAGAGATTTACTCTTCGTTGTTCCCCTATTGGTCTTGATAGCTTGGCCGGTGTGGAAACTGACAGGAGTAATACATAAAAAATTAAGCTAAAAAAGAGGGGAAAAACAATGACCAAAGGATTCAGAAAAAGAAAACAAAAGATATTTGACGATATTCAAATCGTATTAGCTAAAGACCCTAATCCAATGACGATTAGACAGGTCTATTATCAACTGGTAGCTTGGTTCAAATACAAACCAATAGTGGCAACCTATAATGATGTTTTGAGTGTCCTTATTGATGCCCGTAAAAAATATGGGCTTGACTGCGATAAAATTATTGACGCTGGTCGGTCATTAGTCCAATGGTCTGCTTGGAATGATGTAGCTGACTTTATTGATACAGTCAAACATTCCTACAACAAAGACAAATGGACTGACCAGAAAGAGTATCTTCAGGTTTGGATAGAAAAAGACGCTTTAGCTGGTGTTATTGAACCAATCTGTAAAAAATACAATGTTCCTTTATTAAGTGGCAAAGGAGCATTTAGCATAAGTTGTATCAATGAAGCTCAAAAAACATTTCCAGTAGCTAAGCGGGTTCGTATTCTTTATTTTGGCGATTTAGACCCAGCAGGAGTAATAAAAATTGAGAGAGGGGCTGTTGTAAATAATCTTAATGAAATCTTTAAACAATATCCAATAGTTGAAAGGATGAGTTTAACATTAGATGAAGTTGAGAAATATAAACTTCCAAAAGGAAAATGTAAAAGGTCAAGCAATACTAAATGTGGATATGCCGATACTTCTGCTCCAGAATACATAAAAGAGTTTAGCGATATAGTTGTTGAGTTAGACGCTCTACCGCCAAAGGTTTTAAGACAGAAGGTTGAGCAAGCTATTTTGAAATATCTTGATGTTGAGCAATTTAATAAAGACCTTAAAGCTGAACAAAAGGATGTTGAGGAGCTTAATAAAATAATAACGAAAGGAGCAAAATAATTATGACTAAAAAAAGAACAGCATTATATTTGAGAGTATCAAAAGCCGATGATAGCCAATCCCCTACTAATCAGCTTGAGCCATTATTAAAAATGGCAGAGAGTTTAGATTTAGAGGTGGTTGCCAAATATGTAGATATGGCAAGCGGTGGTTCAGCCAACCGGCCACAATTTCAACAAATGCTCAATGATGCCAACAAAAGAAAATTTGATATGATTCTTGTTTGGTCAATGGACAGATTTAGCCGTTCTGGGATTTTATCCTCTATGAGTTATTTAGAAATACTAAAAAGAGCAGGTGTAGCAATTAAATCATTACAAGAACCTCTAATTGATACAACTATTGGTGGAGCTGGTGAACTAATAATAGCTGTTTTGGCTTGGGTAGCCGAACAGGAAAGGCAAAGAATTAGTGAACGAACTAAAGCCGGACTGGCAACGGCAGTAGCCAATGGTAAAAAGTTAGGCAGACCTAATGGTTCTAAAGATAAAGGCCGTAGAAAAAGAAGCGGCTACATAAATCGCTGGCTAACTGCTAATGCTTAAAAAAACGGGCTTTATTTAATTAGTTGATACAAACCCCACCTCTTGCCTATTCTCTTGTGTATGGCGATTCTGTTAAGCAGAAACCGCGCTAATAGAGGGTTAATATCATTGATTTTATGTTAATTTCTTACTATGGATAAAGTTTTAGTGATTTGGTTAGGAATCATTATATTTCTATCTATCAAAAATCATAGGGCTTAATCCCCTCTCTTTATTATCCACAGGCAAGCTATTGTTAGATATGTTATAATAACAGCAATGGAATTTATCTCACTCAAAGAAGCCAGCAAACTTTACGGCTGCTCCTCAATGTCTGTCAGGCGATTAGCTTTTAAGATTCGGGATAACGAAAATCCTGAAGTGGCTAACAATTTTAGGATTGTCCTTGATAAAAACCCGACCGGGCAACGATATGAAATAACCAAAGAGATTTTATCGGAAAAATGGGGTGAGCCAAAAGTTATTGAGGAAGTGAAAGAGGAAGTTAGACCATCAGATAACGGGGAAATACCACAAGATAACAGACATATAAAAGGTCTAACAGGTAATTTAACAATAACAATAACAGCTCTAACAAAGGAATTGGACAACAAACAAAGGACTATTGACGGATTAAATCAACGGCTTAAAGAAACTCATATTTTATTGATTGACCAGCCAAGAAACTCTAACCCGGCGCCAAACAAGCCCGCAGAAGCTCCCACAGAGGCCGTAGGACAGGATAGAATAGGATTTCTTAAAAGAGTATTTGGATAAAATGGAAACAATAGAAAATACAATTCAAAGGAAATATCCTAAAGAGCCAACAAAATTTGAGGGTTTTCCTAAAGAACCACAAACTAACTATTGGCCTTATCCAAGAGAAGTTGATGGGTGGTGGCATAAACTAACTGGAGGCGAACAAAAAGTCCTTGATTATATTTTAAGACATACTTGGGGATATAAAAAAACAACTGACAAAATCAGCTTTAGCCAATTTGAAAAGGGTATTTACTCAAAAAGAACAAGAAAATGGATTGATAGGGGAACTGGATTAAGAAGCCAAGCGATAAGCAATTCAATTAAATGTCTTGAAGAAAAGGGCTTTATTATTGTTAATAGAACGAAAGGCAAAGCAACAGAATTTAAACTTAAAACAAAAGAACAACTACTTTGAAAATCAAAGAACACTACTTTGAAAATCAAAGAGGTCGCTACTTTGAAAATCAAAGACACAATAACAGATATTACAACTAAAGATTTACAATAGGGAATTTTTTAAAAAATAAAAATACTTTTAAGAAAAAGACCTTGACAGATTTAGACAAGAGAAGTAAGATAAAGAAGTAAGTTTAAAAATTAAAAATTATATCCATTTACCTTTAAGAACTCTTTAGCAGTTTCCTGTTCTCTATTTAATTAAGGTAAATGGAAAATGGGAAACAGGGGACTGCTTGAGAGTTTTTTAATTAACAATTTAATAGGAAAACTACCTAAGCTACTTTCAATTATTGAAAGTTGTATGGTAATAAAACGCATAAGGGGTGGGAAGCTCTCTATCGGAGTCCTTATGCGTTATATTCTGAAAGGAATATAAATAGCTTTTCAAAGCTATTCTCTGGATAGGGAGCTTTTTGTTTTGAAAAATAAGTAAATTAAAAAATACTCTTAGAATATCTGGTCAATTTACTCTGATTGGCTGGTGGGTTATTCTAAAGAGATTATAAAACAGAGAAGAGTATTCTTGATAAATCTAATAATTGATTTCACTTAAAAAAGAAGTGGAATACAAAAGGTTTATTTACATCGGTGGAAACTTTAAACGAAAGACGAATAAATTAAATGTTTAGAGAAGAATAGCGCATAATGGTTTTTTTATGCCTTATTTTGATTTGAACATTTTTTTGATTAGGCGGCCGTTATTGCGGTCGTTTTTTTTATTTATTAGAAACCAAATTTGACGGGATTTGGTGGGGGATTCGGTGGAAAATCAAGTGAAAGAAAATAACTATCAAGCCAGTTTAAATTTAAAGGAAGAAATAAAAAGAATAATAAAAGAAGCTCCATTTTTTCTTCAAGATAAATGGGCTGGGATTTTTATTGGTTTTTTAGTGAAGAAAGCGAATAGAAACAGATATTTGTTTGATGGATTTGATGATGCCCTGATGTGTTTCAAGATTAAGATTTGGGAAATTGGTCAAAAAATTAAGAGTGGTGAAATAAAAATAAATGGTGGTGCTTGGAAAACTCGGTCAGATTCTGAACAGGTTATTAAACAAGCATCTCAAAAGATTGCTTATGCTTATTTAAAAATAAGCATTAACCGTTATATTGAGAAGGTGGAAGACGAATTAGATACACAGAAACGGAAAGACCCAAATGGTCAACCGCTTTCGTTAGATGAAAAGGTTGGTGATGAAAATGGTAATAAAAATAAAGGATTAGAGAGGAATGAGATAATCCCTGATAAGAAAATCCTCCGACCAGACCAGATAGCAGAAACAAGAGAAAATGAACGGGAAATCTTAAAAATGATAAAGAAGCTAAAAGAAACAATCGGAACAAAGCCAGAATGGGAAGTGATTAAATCTATTGTTGATAAGAAAAATGTCAAGCCAGAGGATATTATGACTGATACAAAACAACCCGCCAATGGATACTCATATTCAATAGAGAAATTAAAAAAACAACAAATACTTAAAAAAATAATGTTCAACCTTCAATCAAGAGGAACAAAGGGAAACAGATATTTAGATGGTGTTATTAGAGAAATTAAGAGATTATCTGAAGGGGAAACTGACCTTGAAAAATTAGCTTATATAAGAAAATTTACTTTATCAAAACCAGACAGCTTTAAGCTCCCACAGAAGGAAGCATTGACCATTTTAAGCCGTTTACGGAAATATAGAGAAGGGAAATTCAATAAAAATCTTTAAATGTCGTCTATATTAGATAGAGCGGCTGCGAACCCACTTCGCCCAGACATTACTTAACCATCAAAACGGGGAGGTCTTATCTGATTGACGGGGGGTTGGCAACTGCTTAAAGAAATCAAACAAAAAAATGATAGACGAAATAGAAATAAAAAAATTAAATGAAACTTACTGGCAGGAAAAACCAAGATATAGTTCTGCCGAATTGCTTGACATTTTTGGTAAAAGTGAAGTCCGAAAAATTCTGGCAAGTAAAGAAAAAGAAAAAGAAGTATTGGACAAAGAAATTACCAGTGATTTAAGATTACTTTACCAAAAAGCGATTGATTCTTTTAGCGCTTGGTTTTGGAAAATGTATCTTAGAGTTTTCAAGGGCGATTATCTTGACGGACTGGAAAAGCAAATTAAAAAAATGAATTGGATTCTTTATCCGCCTAAAGTTAAGTTGGGGCAGATTACAGACCAGATGGTTCAGCAAGCCAAGCAATATCCAATCGTGGAGTTGATAGAAAATAAAAAAAATATGGCAACTTGTTTCAATCACCAAGACAGAAGACCAAGTTTAAATCTAAAAAATAATTTTGCTTATTGCCATAGTTGCGGTTATTCGGCTGATTCCATCAAATTATTTATGGATTTGAATGGCTACGATTTCAAACAAGCTGTGAAAGCACTTCAGTAATAATTTCGTTTTTAATCGGGGTATGGTGAAAACAGGTATGGTGTAAATTCTTTGATGGATGGGCATTATATCAGTAGACACTATATCCCGACTAAGAATGCCATCCATCAATGAGTTATGAAGAAATTGAAAAAAAAACAAAAGAAGAAATTGAAAACCCCGAACTAACTTTCAAAAGAGAGTTTGAAAGGGACAAGAAAAAAGGGGTTCATATTATAGCGGAATATCTGGTAAAGAAACATTGCTTTCTAACTATCTCTGGCGAAAAAAATGACGAGTTTTATTATTATAAAAATGGTATTTATCTGCTCAAGGCAAAGAAACTTATTGAAACAGAAGTTGAAAATATACTTGGGGAGCTGATTAGCACACATTACTTGAATGAAATTGTAGCTAAAGTCAAGCGAATGACCTTGAAAGACCGAGAGGATTTTGAAGTCAAGGACTTAAACCTAATTTGCTTAAATAACGGAATCCTTGATATTAAAAAATTAAAACTGATACCGCATAGCCCAAAATACCTTTTCACTTCAAAGATACCAGTAGATTTTGACCCAGAAGCAGATTGCCCAGAGATTAAAAAGTTCTTATCAGAGATTTTACATAAAGAAGATATTAAAGTAATCCAAGAATGGTTTGGATATTGCTTGTATAGGCGTTATTTTCTAAAAAAGGCAATGATTTTGGTCGGTGAAAAGAATAGTGCTAAAACAACTATTCTTAATCTATTAGTTGATTTTATTGGTCAGGAAAATAAGGCAGGAGTTCCTTTACAGCATTTTACGGCAAGATTCACCTCAAGTTCGTTATACGGCAAGCTAATCAATGTTTATGATGAGCTTACATCTAAAGATTTGGTTGATGTTTCAGCTTTTAAAATAGCGGTTGGAAACGGACAAATGTCAGGGGAGTATAAATTTGGAGATAGATTTGAGTTTGTTAATTTTGCCAAATTGATTTTTGCCTGTAATGCTGTTCCAGCAATTACCGAAGATGATGACGCTTTTTATGACAGATGGATTGTTGTTAGGTGTGATAATAAATTTGAAGGCAAGAACCGAGATACAGATATTGGATTTAAGATAAGCACTAAAAAAGAATTATCAGGTCTGCTCAACATTGCTTTAAGGGGACTAAAAAGGATTATTAAACACAGCAAGTTTTCCTACCGGTTAGATTTTGGAGATGTTAAAAAAATAATGGAAAGGTCAAGCTCAAGTATTTCTGCTTTTTGTCAAGATGAACTAATACAACAAAGCGAAAATTGGATTTCAAAATCAGATTTATTTCTGGCTTATGAGGGTTATTGTAATGAAAAAAGTATCAAAAAAATTTCTGTTCTAAAGTTCAGCCGTGTCTTAACAAATTATGCCTTCTATATTACAGATGGAAAAAAGGGCAAAAACAGAGGTTGGCGAGGAGTTGCCTTGAAAAAAAACATACCGGGAACAATTCCTGACAACGAGTTAATCTTTCCAGAATAAAATCTAAGCAAAAAATAAAAAAACAGGCCAAAATAAAAAAACAGGATGGAGGAATGTAGTATTTAAAAACTCCATTATTCCTGAAAACCGCTTTTTTTTTAAATGGCTTAAAATAGCCATTCTGTCAAAAGTGATAACAACTATAACAAGTATTTTTAAGCTATAATTCAGAAATATATATTGTAATGAAGTAATAATAGAAATTAGTTGTTATACTTGTTATCAAAATTATAGATAAAATACAGAAAGTTTTTCTAAAAAAGTGTAGTTTCCGTTGTCAAGATTAAGGGTAAAAAGCCAGTCAAGAAATGAAATCAGCTTGTTTTAGCCAAAAGGGCTTTATGTGGCTTCACAGGAGGCAGTTAGAAGCGCTTAAATACTTGGAGTTGATATAATCATTAAAGTAAATAAAGGGGGTAGTAATAAGTCAAACAAAATTATGCCTCTGATGGTTTAAATGGGGATAAGAGGATTCGGGTAAAAAATAAATAACTGAACGATTTTAAGACCAATTAAAAAAAATATGAAATTACGACAAATTGAAAATAGTATTTTAGAACAAATTGATATTATGAGTGAAATGAATGTTATTGATGGAATTAGTTTATTGCCAGAGATGTCAGATATTTTTGAAGAGTTAATTAACGCTGAAAATTATAAAGCGAAGAAAAAGGCAAAGACAAAATTACAATATAGGCAAAATAGAATCAAGTTGGTCTTTAATCAACTCTACTTAAAAGGTTTAGTTAGAAGTAAAAGCAATGGTGAATGGCTAACCCTTGCTCAATATAAAAATCGTTATCCAAAAATGGATTCAAATTTATTTAGTGGAAAGAAGGATAGCGGGGAAATGGTGAAAAGTAAAGATTGGAATAAGTTAGTTGGTTTAAATGTTGCTAATGGTGAGTTGGTTTATGTGGGGTCAGAATTATGTCAATGTGTTTGGCCAGATAGTATTAAAAAATTAAGCTAACAATAAAGACCAGCTTAAAAATAAAAGTCGGAGCTGGTAAATAATAAGGAGATAGCAAAATGGGCAAAAAGAAAGAAGTTAAAAAAAACGAAGTAATTAAAAATTTTAAGGACAGGATAGAATCTTTAGAATCGCATTTATGGAAAGGTGGACTTTGGGGTAAAGAGAAAGCTGAAGTGTTTGATAGTTTGGCTCTTCATATTATTGATACTGACAAGTTACTTGAAGTAAAAAAATCTTTTGTGGAAGGATTAGATAAAGAAGGGATTGTCAGAATGTATGATGCTAAAGATAATATGATGGAGTTAAGGACTTTGAAACGGGTTGTAAAGGAAATAGAAGACCAAGAGTAAGTGATAGATGGTTAGCTATTGTTCACTATCCTGACCCGAAGTCAGAAAATAATGAAATGTAAATTTGTTAAAAAGTTAAAGAATGAAAAGTTTAGAAAATATGTTGATGTTTCAACTTTAATATCTACAAAGAGGGGATATCAAAAGCGGGTTGATAAAATAGAACGACATCAGGGGAAATTAGTAAAACAGCTAAAACATTCGGAAATGGAAAAGGAAAGGATAAATAAAGCGATTGAAGAAATTGAGCTTTTAATCCAAGAGAAATTTAATGAATAAATCTTTGCCAAAACTTATAAAATTGTGTGGTGATAAGTTTCATAAATTGGAACTATTACGAAATGGCAAATGGCGGGCTTGGTCAATTAAAGAAGCTGTTTCAGAAGAACATAAAACATTTGAAGAAGCCGTTGATGAACTTCGGCTTAAAATAAATAACGAACCACTATGGAAACAATAATAATTAAAAAAAACGATTATACACAAATCCAAATAAGTGAGAGCGAGTATCAAGGCCAGAAGTATATTCATATCCGGGAATACTACCTTGATAGGAATACAGACGAATATCATCCGACTAAAAAAGGCATTGCCTTTACTCTGACCCTGTGGGACGAGTTTTTGAAGAAGTTAAAGCAAAAGAAGCTACTTTAACCCAAGACCGCAAAAAACAAAGCCATAGAATCAATTACAGGGCGATTAGATGAAGAGGTTGAGTAATTGGTTAGCAGAAATTCCAGATAATTCTTTTTTTGTCGTCTATATTAAGAGAGGGAGTAAAAGCAATGAAAAATAAAGCAAAGATTAGAAGTCAAATCTATGACATTTTAAATAAAGAAGGCATTGACCATAAAAGAATTGAAGAGCTTGGTATCAGGAAACTATTAAGGGAATTGACTACCGAAGTAACTCCAGAACAAGTCAATAAGGTTAATAGAAAACAAAACAATCGTCCAGATACAATTAGGACTTGGAAGGAGGGGGATGATTCAAAAAAATAATTCTAAACCTAATCATTCAGTAGTTAGAGTATGGCAGGTTATCTGTGTTAAAACTGCGAAATATGTCAAATATAAAAACACTAAAATCATTCAAAAAAGGTAAAGACCCAAGAAGAAACCTCAAAGGCAGGCCTGTTGGGAGTGTTAGTATTACTAAAAAGATAAGGGAAGAATTAGCCAAGATTCCGAAGGGTAATAAGAAAACACAATTAGAATTGTTGGTAGAACAAGTTTTAAAGAAAGCGATAAAAAAAGGCGATATTCAAATGTTAAAAATGATATGGAATTATATTGATGGATTACCAATGGGGAGTTTAGATATAACTTCAGGCGGTAAAAGAATCAGCATCAAATTTGACGAGGCGTTTAATAAAGATACTAACCAAAAAAACAAAAAAAAGTGATTGAAAATAATACTAAGTTTATGGACTGGGCAATAAAGATTATGCGAAGCAAGAGTAAAACAAAAGAAACGTTGAAACAAAAGGAACTTGTTATTGAAAAGATATTGCCGACTTGCGTTCCACGACTAATTAAAGTTACCAGAGAAGATGGTCAACTAATAACTTTAGAATTTGATGAAGCGTTTAATGAAAATGATTTTACACCAGAAACAAAAAGATGTAATTAAAAATAATGCGAGATTCAAAGTAATCAGAGCCGGTAGAAGAAGCGGTAAGACAATACTTGAACGAGAGGATATGAGCTTTGAAGCAATATCTCAAAAAGATAGAAATATATTTTATATTTGTCCTACACAAATCCAAGCCAGAGAAATAATCTGGGAGATGTTTAAAAAGAGATTATCAGCAATGGCCACTTTTCACGAACAAAGGTTGGAAATAAAAGTCCTTGCTCAAGATGATGGATATTCTTATATCAAATTAGGAAGCTGGGAAAATAGAGAGAACTTTAGAGGTAAGCCAGCAGACAAGATTGTATTTGACGAAGTAGATACAATGCGTGATTTCTTTATTGGCTGGCAAGAGATATTTAGACCAGCTTTAATGGATTCAGGCGGAGGCGCTTCATTTATAGGAACGCCAAAAAAAGAAAACCCCAATTTACGAAGATTAGAAAAGATAGCCGAGATAGATAGCGACTACGCTGTATTTCATTTTACATCATTGGATAATCCTTACTTGTCAGACGAGGAGAAGAAAAAAACCAAAGATGAGCTTGATTTTGAAACTTACAGACAAGAGATATTGGCTGAATATGTGGATAGTCAAGGAGCTTTATTCAGATATGACGCTCTAATAGACATCTTTTCAAATACAATAACTAAGACAGGGAAGAAGTATTTAATTGTAGATATTGCTGATGACGGCTCTGATAAGACCATATTTAGCTTTTGGGAAGATTTAGAAGAATACAGACGAGAGGAGTATGCCCAATTAAATACCGAAATCATAGTCAATAAAATAAGAGAGTATGCTTCACAAGACCAAATCCCCTATTCTCAAATAGCTGTTGACGCTATCGGAGTAGGAGCGGGTATAGCTTCAAGTTCTATACTGAAAGGCATAATTGGATTTAAGAGTTCTTATCAAGCTATTAAAACCGAAAGAAGTATAGTTTATTTACCGGATGTCAGTTTTACCAAAGAAGCTCCGCTTTTAACAGAATACAGAAACCTTAGAAGTCAATGTATCTTTACCCTTGCTGATTTAGTCAACAATCATAAAATAGCTTCAAGATTAGATGGCAAAATGAAAGAGAATATTATTGAAGAACTGACAGTTTATCAAGACGCAAGCAAAGGAGATGGTAAGCAAATGGCTACTCAAAAAGAAGATGTTAGAGCTTTGATAGGGCGTAGTCCAGACCATTCAGATTGTTTTATTATGAGAATGTATTTTGAAGTTATGGGTAAAATGATTCCAGACCAGTCAGAAGAACAAGAAGATATTACCAGAAAAATGAAGGAACAGTTTGAGATAAATAAGGTAAACATCTTAAATGAATCTAACAAATAAACTACCGATTATTCCTTTTAAAAATTAGAATTAAAAAATAGCTTAATTAAGCCAAAAGAATATAACTAAATTAGACCCCTATTATTTATGAATAAACCACTTCTACAAAAAGATATTTCTAAAAACGGAACATTTTATAAATTCGTTGGTTGGTTTATGAAACTTCAAAAAATAATTGCTACCAGAGCAATCCTTTTGGATTTTATTGAGGAGCTAATCCACGAATTTGATTATCTTGACAAAGCCCATAACTTGCCTGACAGCTTCAGTAAGGTTGCTAATGAGTGGAAAGGAAAATATAACTTAAAAGCTGGGATAATAAAAAATAGCTTGAGTGATTTGAGAACCTATGAATCATTTATGACCTCTTTTCCTAATTGGGTGATACATCAAGATAAGGTTTGGATAAAGTTAAACTTAGAAGATGAATTTACTAAAAAGGAAATGGCAGAAGCCAGAGCTGATTTAAAAAAAATTCATAACAAAAAGAAAAAAGCGGAAGATTTTAATGAAGAAAAATTTAAGGATTTAATAATTGGCAACATTATGAAAAGTATAGGAACTACAAATCTTGAGGACTATATGAAAATTGAGCAGGCCTATGAGGTATACAAACACATATTCTTTGATAAGTCGCTTTTATAATGAAAAAAACAATAACAGCTAAACACAGGAAAGCAATAAATAAGGGCAAACAAAAAGCCAGAGAGCTTTACGGACTTATTCTGAAAATAGATGAGGATATTTCAATTTGGGCTGATAAATTTCAATACATTGTCCACTTCAAAAGCGATACTTGGTATTTGCCAACTTTGGAATCTTGTTTTGAAGAAATCTTTAAGACAAAAGTTAAAATCAATTTGATAGAAAATAAGAAAAAAGAAATTGAAACGATTATTGAGCAAATCAAATCAACTTCTGATTGGCTCAAAAAGATGTTTAGGAATCTTGAGAACCCCAAATTATAGTCAAAACCATTTCCTGTTCCCGCATTAAAAGGCATTTCTGATTAGATTCTCTTTGATAAAAGCGATTTAACCCCGATACTTGATAAATACTATGTCTTTTTTAAAAAAAGCTCTAAAATCAAAGGAAAATTAAAAAAAGGAATAAAAAATTGGTCAAAAAAATAACAAAAGTTAATCCACCTTTTGGGGATATTCCAGAACAAACTTTTTCTTACAGCATTCCTGAAGAGGCGGAAATAGTTAGGCAAACTGGCGACCCCGATAGTGATATTTATTTACGAAAAGCCGGTAGGATTTTTACATTAGACCCCAAAAGTTTTATGACCCCAGAGGAATTAGACCCTGCTTTTGGAGCGGCTGGTAAGTTTGTTGTTGAAAGCACATTAAGAAAAAGAGGCGCTGAATGGATAAAGCAGGCGGGAGTTCCTGTCGGGGAAATAAGTTTAGGTGATACTCTTAGAGAACTTGCCGAAGAGTTTGGATACAGAAGTCCGCAAGCAGCTGTTGGTGGAGTGATAGGCAAAGAGCAGTTTTTAGCAAGAACGCCAACTGCTCCATTAGCGGCTATTACTCCAGAAGTCCCTTCTGATTTAGCCGCTTTTAATCAGCAAATGGTAGCGGCTCAAGTAGAACCTGATATTTATAGCGGTTTAGTTGAAAGAGATGGAACTATTTTTGAAAAAGCGACTGGTAGGGGTTTTAAAACCGAAGCAGAATTAGCAACTTCATTAGGTATTCAACCTCATCAAATTGAATGGGGAAAGATTGCTAAACAACCTATTACTCCAACACCGCCAATTTCTCCAGAAGCTCCAGAAGTTATTACTCCTGAAGGGGATATTGCCGGTATCAGGCAGGTTCTTGGAGCTGACTGGACACCCAGCCCGGCCTTTACGACTGCTCTTCAATCTAAAGGGATATACGGGGCAATTCGCATTCAAGGGACTAATGAAGTGTATAGTATTGGAGTTGGAGGGCGAAAAGAAACGGCTGAAAGTTTTAAAGCAAGGTTTGGGACAGACAGCCAAAAAGGCATTGTTGATGTAATTTCAAGAGAGCAAGCTGCTAAATTGGGTATTACTGATACAGGACAAACTCCGGTAGCTCCAAGCCCAGCTATTCTGATAGATGGATTATCCAAACAACAGCCACAGCTTGAGATTCCAGATTTAGTAACTGATGATGGACAAACAGCGACAACAATAGCAGCCAGTATTGAGAAATACATAGAATTACAAAAAGCTGCTAAAACTAAAGAAGAAAAAGAAGCAGAAGAAAAAGTTAGTGATATAACAACTCAAATAGAGGAATTGGTAGAAGAAGGAAAGAGCAAAGGAATAATACAATTAGAGGAAGAAAAAAAAAGGGAAATAGAAGAA
>Ga0209976_10000739_pt1 | contig 20193 bp, 14 predicted proteins | sample SumtaG_FD_182806 | JGI IMG/M metagenome (GOLD analysis project Ga0209976, IMG submission 182806) | Deep subsurface microbial communities from Indian Ocean to uncover new lineages of life (NeLLi) - Sumatra_00157 metaG (SPAdes) (version 2) | ecosystem: Environmental > Aquatic > Marine > Oceanic >...
GTCAAACTCCGGAGTCTCTTTCGGCACCTACATCGCAGCCGGAGTACCGGACACCGGGACGTACGCATGGAACACAGGCGGAGGGTCGTCGCCGGACGGGTCGACCTACGCCGTCAGGATACTGCCCTCCGACGCGGCAGGAAACGCCGGACCCGCGGCGGACTCCGGCGTGTTCACCGTGGATAACACCGATCCATCTGCCACCGTCACTTACCCGACAGGCGGGGCTTACCTTGCCACCGTGGCAACTATCACCTGGACGACCACGGACGACAATCCCGGAACCGTGGACATCCTGCTTTCATCAAACTCGGGTACCTCCTTCGACACCTATATAGCGGCCGGAGTTTCCGACACCGGTACGTACTCGTGGAATACGGCCGGAGGAGCGTCACCGGACGGTTCGACCTACGCCGTCAGGGTCGTGCCCACGGACGCCACCGACAACACCGGGCCCGCGGCTGACTCCGGCGTGTTCATCGTGGACAATACCGCGCCCTGGGTCATGAACATTATTTCGCCCCAAAACAACGACGTGGTCGGTGGCACGACAAGCATCGGCTGGTGGATATTTGACGACAACCCCGGTAACGTTCAGATACTTGTCACGAATAATAATTGGGCCTCGTCTTCGACTGTAGTGGGTACCACTTCCGACACGGGCGCATACAGCTGGGACACGACCTCCCATGCTGACGGCACCACATACCAGATAAGGATCCGCCCGACGGACGCCGCGGGAAACGTGGGATTTGAACAGGAATCCAACGGTTATTTCGATGTGGACAACACGGCTCCCGTGGCGGCCTTGACCAGTCCCGCCACCGGGGACACCCTCGTGGGTACTGCCATGCTGGCCTGGGCCACCTCGGACGTGCATCCCGGCACGGTGAACCTTAACCTCTCGAGGGACGGGGGCAGCGACGGCTACCCGGTGGTGATCAGCACCTCCGCTCCGGACAGCGGCACATATTCCTGGTACTCGGGCAGCGAAACCAGTGGCCTAGCCTACCGGATCCGGATCACACCCACGGACCAGGCGGGAAACACGGGCCCCTCTTTTTACACCGGCAGCTTCATCATCGACAGTGACCCCAGGGTGGACAGGATGGCGCACTTTTACGACGAGAATGTCAACGGGATCGCTGACGCCGGCGATCTCCTGGTCGTACCGTTTACCCTTAACGTCACGACGAACCTGGCAGACCCCTCCGATTTCTCACTGCCGGTGGCGGGAGATTCCCTGGGTACGGGTGGCTCTATTATTGACGGACCCGACGCGGACACCGTAACCATTGTCCTGGGTTCAGCCCCATTTCTGAAATCGCGCCAGGTTTTCAGCACCGCGGACATCGGCGTGAACGGGGCCTCCGGTATCGACGTCAGTTCCTCTATGGGAGCGGGGGCGGTCCAGAACGGGGACAACGGCCAGGACGCGGTTCCCTCGACACCGGTGGACATTATTCCCGCCTACGTCCCCGGGGACTCCTTCGACAACAACACCCAGAAGGCGGTCCTTGGGGATTTCAACGGTGACGGGTACCCGGATATCGCCTCGCTGGGCTACCCCAGTGAGATCTCCGTCAACGACGGGACCGCTACCTTCTCGACCGTGCAGACCATATACGTCGGGACGTCCGCGAGTCAGGAAAGTGTCGTAGGTGACGTCGATATGGATGGAGACCAGGACCTCGTTATCGGGGTTTACAACGGCTTCCAGGTCTGGGGCAACAACGGTTCAGCTGTCTTTACCAGCATGAGCCCCATATACACCGCCGCAGGTACGATCTGGGACATGAGGCTGGGGGATCTTGACCGGGACGGCTACCCTGATCTGGTCGTGGGCCAGAACAGGCAGACGGATATCTGGATGAACCAGGGGGACGGGACCTTCACTGGACCGACCCAGACCTTTTCCAATATCTGGAGTCCGGCTGTTGCCATCGGGGACATCGACAGTGACGGTGACATCGACCTCGTTATCTCCGGCAACGGCAACTGCCACATCTACACCAACGATGGGACCGGAACATTCGGCCTGAAGGGAACGCTGTATGTGTCCACCAACCTGTGGGGTCTGGAGATGGGTGACGTGGACCGCGACGGCGACCTGGACATGGTGGCGGCCATACCCCTGGGAGAGAATACGGTTCTTTTAAACGACGGAAGCGGCAACTTCTCCCTGTCGGGCCAGGAACTGGGGGGAAGTTCGAGCTACGACCTCGCGCTGGTCGACCTGGACCGGGACGGGGACCTGGACCTGGTGCACGGGGGTAACCCCGCCAACGAGGTGTGGATAAACGACGGGACGGGCACCTTCCTCGACTCCGGACTCAGGTTCGGCCGGCACGCCATCAAGAGCCTCGTGGCGGGTGACCTGGACCGGGACGGGGACCTGGACTTCGTGGACCAGGTTTCCAACCAGCTCCATTACACGGACCAGATCAAGGTCTACCTGGGATCGCTAAGCGCGAGTTGGGGCGACACGGAGTTTTATGACTCTTTCCAGGTCTTCGGAAACTACACAGTCCAGGACCATGCCGTGGGGGACATCGACGGCGATGGCACCCTGGACATCATCACAGCCATGAACGGGGGAAACCTGGTTTATGTCAACAACGGTAACGGTACCTTTTACAGCACGGGGCAGGCACTAGGCTCCGGAGATACCCGCTCTCTGAAACTGGGAGATGTGGACGGGGACGGAGACCACGATCTGGTGACAGGTAACTTTTCAGGATCGAACAAGGTCTGGATCAACGACGGAACGGGGACTTTCAGCGACTCAGGTCAGAGCCTGGGAAGCTCCCGCACGTTATCGGTGGCCCTGGGGGATGTGGACAAGGACGGCGATCTGGACATAGTCAGCGGAAACTATTTAAGTGATGCGAGCCTCATCTGGGAAAATAACGGAAGCGGCTCTTTCTCAACCAATGGCCAGAACCTGGGGACAAGCGACACCCGCGCCATTGCCCTGGGGGACATGGACCGTGACGGCGACCTGGACATTGTGGCCGGCAACTATTCAGGACAGGCAAACCTGATTTGGGAAAACGACGGGACCGGCGTTTTTGCGACCAACGGTGAGAGCCTCGGGACCGTTCCGGTAGTGTCCGTTGCACTTGCCGACGTGGACGGCGACTCGGATCTCGACGTCCTTCTGGGCCAAGAAGGGGGCAACCCGAAAAAGGTCTGGATCAATAACGGAGCGGGCAGCTTTACGGACTCAGGACAGAACCTCGGTACTCAGAGTACCTATTCGATAGCCGTGGCCGATATCGACGGAGACGGCGACCTCGATTTTGCTGCCGCCAACGGGGGAACCGATGATCTCTGGCTCAACGACGGCAGCGGCATCTTTTCATCCAGCGGATTGACCTTTGGCGCCGGTTCGAGCATGTCGGTCCACTTCGGGGACGTGAACCGAGACGGGGCGCTGGACCTGGTCATTGGAAAGGACGGGGGCCAGGAAGACAGGATCTGGTTGGGACGTTAAAAGTGATTTGCGGATAAATTCTTTCTAACGCAGCTTGCTTAGACGTATTTTCAGCGAAGCCGGGAGCCGTCCTAAATGCCAGCAGTAGGAAACCCTGGGGTCGCCCGTTAACGGGTTGTTGCCCAAAAGTGTGAAAGGAGAGCTTGTCGGCTGTCTTGTCCGCCATAGCTTCAGCGACGGTGGAAGCCTCGGCGAAGGTGGACTTGTCACGGCGAAGTTCGAAGAACGAAGACGGAAGCTCTGGCCCAAAGGTTTGCCTTGAGTCCGAGCGCCATCGTCATGGTGATAGCAAACGATAACAGAAGCAAGCCACCCGCAAGATCTCGAGTGGGGGCCGGGCGCCTATTCAAATCCCTCTGACAGTCTTCGAGTTCTCGAATGCCTCGCGCACGTGTTCGATGGTGTACTCGCCTCGTTTCCTGGTCATGTTCAGAAGACCTTCCCAGTGGAGCTGAAGACCAAGGTCGGCACGGCTCGTATGGCTTGGCTCAACCCCGTCTCCAAGTAGTCTGAGAAGCTCCTGCGCAAATCTGCTCGGGTACAGAACAAGGTCCCGGTCTGCTCCCGAATCCGCCGGAAGTTGGTGCATCCAAAACGCGGGATAGGGCGGTTCGTCCTTGTCCCAGGTCACTCCCGGCGGGTAAAGGAAATAGAAGTCCCATGCCGTGGACTGAAGTCCCAGAGTCTTCGCGTACAATTCCCCGACCTGACCCCTCGGGTCCCAGACATGTACCACCGGTAGGCCTTCAAAAGGTGCCGCCTCGGCATCGGACCGCTCAAGGCTGTCCTTTCGCATCATTGGGAGCCAGACAGCAAAGCCTTTGAGATTGTGGGCCTGGAATTCCTCGAGCAGTTTACGGACAACACCTTGTCCGTAAATGCATACCGGTCACGTAGGTGAGTAAACGGCGACCAGCCTGACGGACCCACTGCTGTGATTGAATTCCTGTCTCAGCTTGTCGAGATCTAGAGTTTGCATCGTCCCTGTGCTCCCTTCCTTCTTCGCGTCCTATTTGTTTTCATTTCCTAACCTACTTTTGTGATTCTCGTAACAGTTTCCGGTGTTCGTCCCAGAATCTCTCAAATCTCTTTTAGACCATGCAACTAATATCGGAGGCATAGGTCGTGGGGGAATTTCCAACGGGGGAGTCACGTCTATTTCATCATACCGATCAATAATATATCGTCAAGGGATGTTGGGGTTATCAAAATCTCCCTGGCGTAAGCAGCGACATAAGTTTTGTCTGGACTGATAAGGGCTGTGATATCCAAGATCATCGGTGGAATAATATTACGAGTAAGAGTGCCCGTATATCGACCAAAATCAGGGAGATCAAGAGGGGCATTGAATCCACCGGAAAATGGGCCGTCCGGGGAGGTGCCGGAAAAGGTTAGATCGGGGTTCACCGTCATACTGATAAAATCTCCTTCCCAGTTCCAGGTACCAGAGGAGTCAATAAACTCATAGGCACCGCCGACAGTATAGTTCCCGACAATGTCGGAAGCCGCAAAGGCTGGAAGACTCGTAGCCCCTTTTTCGAGCACGCCAATGAAAAAACCCAACCCGTCAGCCGAGTCGCCATATGTGGCGTGAAGATAACTGTCGTCGACGATCATAATGCCGCCCCCGAGTGGACTGCTAATGCCGGGATTAAAATCGAAGATGACGTGGAACAAATTCTCGTCCCAATCTTCGTTGATTAAACCAGTATCCCCGGTAATGACACCTTCAATTTTTACCTCGACAATATTTCCCGAGCCATCAACCTGGAGGTTGAACTCCTCCAATTTACCATTTTCATCCTCGATCACCCCAAACCAGACACCCTGAAGGTTTCCAACACTACCTCCATCAGAATCACCTCCACCACCGCAGCTAAAATAAAAAAATGCCACCAACATTGAAATGCCGATGGCTAAAACAGACCTTCTCATAACAACCCCCCTTTTCTCCCCACGGTCTCTGACGCTGGGGGTTCCCTAGACCTCAATCACCAGATTGGATCTCGGGCGGGCGCAACAGAGGAGCACCTGGCCTGGATAGGGAGGGTCCAGGGGCTCGAAGTTATAGTCGACTTTGCCTTTCATAAGCTCATATTGGCAAGTGTGACAGATGCCGGAGCGACAGCTAAAATCCGGGAAGATCCCCTGATCCTCGGCAAATTCGAGTAGGTTTTCATATTCAGGGTTCCACTTTGCTGTAATCCCGGACTCTGAAAAGGCTATTTCAAAGGCCTCCTCTTCCGATGTCTTTTTCTTTTTACCCCGCCTGGCTCGGGTGCCCTCCTGCAGCAGGGCTGCCGGGCCGAAGAGCTCAAAACGGATGCGGCTTTCCGCTACTCCCCATCCCCATAACTCCTTTAACATTGAATTCATAAAAGGCGGCGGGCCACAGAGATAAAAGTCCATATCCTTATTGGGCAAAAGTTCTATTAGAAGGTCAACGTTCAAATGGCCGATGCTGTCGTAGTCCCGGCCTTCGACATCTTCAGGCCTTGGTTGACTGTAGCGGATGTGCACGGTGATGTTGTCATTTTCCGCCGCGACCCGGCGCATGTGTTTACACATGGCATGGTGAATACCGTTCCGCGTTCCATGTATAAACCAGGTTGGTCTGTTTTTACCGGAATCAACGATGGCGTTGAGCATGCTGATCAAGGGAGTAAGCCCCACCCCTCCGCTGATCAGGACCACAGGGGTTTCTTCCTGTGGATTGAGGAAAAAATCGCCCCGTGACGCCGCCACCTGCAGCCGGGTGCCGGGTTCAACCAGGTCATGAAAATAGTTGGAACCGGACATAACCTCCGGTTCCTCGGGATGCGGTTCCCTCTTGATGGTGACACGGTAGTATTCGGGGTGACTGGGACTCTCCGATAGAGAGTAGTTACGGATGACCGGTTTGGGATGTCCGGGGATGCTCAGTCTGAAAGTAAGGAATTGGCCGGGCATATAGACCGGCAGCGGCTCCCCGTCTTCGGGCACCAGATAATAGGAGGTTATTGTCTGGCTCTCCGGCACCTTCTTGTCTACGATGAAGTTCCGGAATCCTTTCCATGCCCTCTCCGGTGTTTTGCGTTTTTTACCTCTTTCCCCTGCGGAAGCCAGGATCTCTTCGAATGCGCGGATCCAATCAGGGGGAAGCGCAGGGATTTGTAAAAGTCTGCGAATTTTTTCACGGTTGTTGTAGTCGAAATAATAGAGCTGGGCCATTTCCCACACCGTTATCTTTTCCAGCCCTGTTTGAACCAATTCAATCGGGTCACCGGTGCCGACTTCCCCCTCTTCAATGACCCTGAAGTAAAACCCCAGCCGGCCACTGGTTATGAACTGCCGGGAAAAACCCGGCATATCCATCTTCATCTCCAGTTTGAAACAGGGAAGACGGGGTTGGGTCACTTCGAGCAAAGCGCCCCCGATCCGGAAGACATCACCAATGTGGATCCGGTCATCCGGCATGCCTTCAACCGTAAAATTCTCACCGAAATGTCCATAACCGAGATCAACCCGACCAAGTTTCTGCCGCCAGAAGTTAAGATTTCCAAGGTCATAGACATAAACGGCTTTATTGGCCCCACCGTGCACCGTAAGATCGGCCTGACCATCGCCGTCAACATTAAGTTTACGCACCATGACCCGGCCGGTCACCGGTTCATCGTAGATCCCCGTGCTCACCTGACGTCCCTGGTGGTCCACTGTCCTGGGCATCGATACGTTTACGGATACTACTTTCATTGTTCTACCCCTCATCTCCTTTTGAGATGCAGGATCATCCAGTTGTTAGGTGATAAAGTTAGCTTTTTTGGCCTTCAGTCATGGTTCAAGAACAAGTTGAGGTTCGCGGTCACCTGATATGTAGCGGACCACATCTGTGGTATCGATAATCAGCGAAATTGTATCAATGACGATCACGGAAAGGATCCAATACCTGAAAATACCGTCCTGAGGAACATGGTCGAGCCTGGTCCACAACCAGAACACCAGAGGAACCCAGGGAAGATGACCGATTCCAAGCAGTCGCACGAATCCTTTGGACCCGAAGATAGCGATCTGAAACGCTGCACCGGCCATCGCCGCCAGGATCACCATCCTGCCTTCCAGGCTTTTTATAAACACGATGGGCCCCACCATGTTTGCGGCCATCAGTAGGGCAAGCCAGAATAGCCAGGGTCCAGGCATTTTCAGCATAGTTCTGAAGAAATCAACCATCGCTTTCATAGGTATTCGGCCCCCCGCGGTTAAATCACATCAAGGAAAAAGAACAATGTACGAAGAAAATCTTTGTGAGCTTTGTCTGTCCCGAGTCTGTCGATGGGAGCCTGCCTGCCGTGAGTCCTGCCAATTTATCACGTCGTAGCTTCAGCGAAGACGGATGGCGAGATCGAGGAGTGAAACTACATAATCATGACATGCAGACTCGGGACATGGAGATAAGTATAGGAGAATAATGGTGTCAGCGTACGAATTTTAGCATAAGCATGTTATTCGGTCGGAAATGCTAAAACTCATACTCTCACCATTTAATCGCCCAATTTCCATCCTGACCCCCTCGGCGGCGCTAATCAAAATGCTTTAATTCGGGCCATATCGTGTCTGGATCCACCTGAAGACCCTTGCAGACGAAGATGGGGTTGTTGTCCTCATACGGCATACAGTAGGTGCAATCTGTTGTGCCTGCCTGCCATGTTTCCTCGCAAAGCCAGTTATTTTCACCGATACCTTCACCGATACTTTCACCGATACTTTCAAAAGATACACCCAGAATGATCAGGTTCTCAGGAGGTGGATCGCCGGGCCCCCAGAGCCAGTAATTGTTGTGCCCGGAGATGGCCGGCGGCAGGCCGTATTTCTTTCCAAGGAAATCCACAGCCCCGGCGACCCCGTAGTTACCGGTAAAAACAGCCCACCTGCCTGAACCATCGGATCGAACATCCCCCCTCACGTTCTTATAGACTTCGGCAACGGTGTCGACGATCTCTTCCCAGCCGTTCATGTCGGCGAAAAACTGGGGCAGGATCCCAGTTTGATGCTTTTCCTCCGTCTTCGGTTTTGTGCCCATAGCTGCCGAGTATTCGATGAACTTTTCCACCGGAAGCAACGGCACGGCCATGGGAGCTGCGACGATACCTACCTGCAGAACCAGCACAACGAAGGCTAATCGTGCCCATCTGAGCAGGCCGGTACCTGAAACCTTTTCTAATAATAGAGCCCCTGAGGCAAACAGCATTGGATATGCGGGGGCCAGGTAATAGGTTCTCACATTGCCCGAGATCACCAGCAGGGCGAACACCACGACATATATTATGCCCAGCATACGATACTGCTTTCCCTTGGCTGCAAACAGGTACCAGACAAGACCGGTAAACCAGACCGGGAAAAGTAGAGGGTTCATCTCCAGGATCTGGCTGCCCAGATAACGGAGGAACGTCACCTCGGCCATCTTGCCGGCAGCGTCGGACATGAACTCGAGAGTGGGCCAACCATTTGACACCTGCCAGATAATGTGGGGCAGGAATATCAGCGATGCGATCCCCGCCGCCAGCCACGGCCCGGGCGTGAGCAAGGTGCGCCTGTTCTCCGTCAGCAGCAATCCCACCGTGATTCCTAACCCCAGCCACAGGACACTGATCTTATTCTGCAGCCCGAGGCCCAGCACCATACCCAGCCAGAGCCATAACCTTGGGTCTCTCCTGTTGATCCACTTAACGAGGATCAAGGCGGCCAGGGTCCAGACCAGGAGGTCCAGTGCGTTCATGGAATAATAGCTGCCTAACGCCAGGTGAAGCGGAGCCAGGAGGACGCACAGGGCGGCGAAGAGCTGTGCGAAGCGTCCTCCTCCCAGCTCTTTCACGATCCTGCCCGTCAGGAACACCGTCAGCGCTCCGGCGAGGGCCGGAAACAGACGGATCGCAACCAGGGAGTCGCCGAAGAGGATCCGTGAGATCTTCAGAAGGAGGATGGACAGCGGCGGGTAATCCACGTACCCGAAGGCCAGATGATCACTGCCGGCGATGTAATAGAACTCGTCGCGGAAAAAACCGTATGCGCCCGTAATGTTGATGCCGAAATGAATCAGGAACTTGGCTGACGCAAGCGAGATGAGGAGGATAAGAGTTCGTTTTTCGCTTTCTGTCGACATTGATATCAGAACTCTTTGGCCAAATTTAATCTTCGGGCCCTGATCCCGCGTAATAGTAGGAAGTAATAGTAATAGGAAGTGCTGGTAATAGTAGAGAGTAATGGTAATAGCGAACTGCGCTTTATCTATTACTACTATTACTGGTTTTTATTATTTGCCTTCACTATTACTGGGTTTCCCAGTACTTCGCCTTCTCTGGAAAAATCCATCTCACTCCGCTCCTCGGGTCTTCCATATCTCCCTCGTATCGTGGGATCAGATGAACGTGCAGGTGCATGACCGTTTGACCAGCGGCCTCCCCGTCGTTGATGCCGATGTTGTAGCCGTCCGGGGAGAACTCCTTGTCCAGAGCCTCCTTCGCCTCGTCCAATGCCTGCAGGACTTCGGTCTTCTCGATGGCCTGAAGTTCGAAGAAAGACTTAACGTGGCGTTTTGGGATAAGGGTGAACTTCCCGGCAATATCGGAGGTAGTGAGCGTGTATAAAACGACGACCTCCCCTTTAGTTAAGCAGCGCCACAGCCTCCTGTAGAGATAACACAACGTCCGATAAATGGCTGGGCTGTTCCTCTCGGATTTTGCGTTGAAAGCGTTCATCAGCAGTCGTGAAATGCCAACCTCGCTCTAAGGCCAGCGCCAGATAGATGCAGTCGTAGGCGGGATGATCAAGCAGCACAGCGAGACTGGTTGCAGAACCAAGCAAGTGCCTTGTGGGAAGAATTTCGAGGTCAGCCTGTTCCAGGACACGCGCACCGATCAGAGCTTCCTCCTCGGAGAGTTCCTCCCGTCTCACCTTTTTCCAGAGGATATTGGCACATTCCGCAATCAAAAGATCCGGTGCGGATAATTTGGCCTTTTCGAGGATGGTGAGCGCCTCAGCTGTGCCCACTTCTTCCACAAGCCATTTGATCGCAACGCTTGCATCGATGACAAAATGGTTCACCGCTCGTCGCGCCCTTCGCGCATGAGCTTTTCCGACGGCGTGTGTTTACGTCCCTTGGTCATTTGGCGAAGTTGCGCCGCAAGTTCACCAAACGCGGGCTCGACCTCGGCGGAGAGAGCCTGTCGCAATATTTCCCGATGTTCAGCTTCGGTCGACCGCCCGTGACGGGCCGCGCGCCGTTTCAGTCGAAGGATTAGCTCATCTTCAAGGTTTCGTACATGCAGATTACCGGACATCAGTCGCTCCTTTGATATATTTGCTCTCAATGCTCTCATATTTCTTTCTCTTTATCAATCACCTTTGATGGTTCTCTCATAAGGTGAATTTAAGGCTCATTCATCAAAACCTGCCTGTCACGCCGTCTTGTCACGGCGACTTGTCACGGCGACTTGTCACGGCGTAGCTGGTCGGCAGGCGTTAGCGAAGCCGGAAGCTGGTCGGCAGGCGTTAGCGAAGCCGGTAGCTGGATAAGAGGCGTTAGCGTAGGCCAAAGCTAGTCGAGAGGCGTTAGCGTAGGTGGAAGAATGTGCTTGTCCGCCGTAGCCTCTGGCGAAGGTGGAAGGTCCGACCCAGGGTTGCCCACCAATGAACTTATGGAAAAGCAGAATGCAGAATGCAGAATGTAGAATGCAGAACGTAGAAGGAATCCTCTTCCGTCATTCCGGTATCATATAAGTCCCGTTCGTTACTCTTCCTCCCCCTGCTGAGGGGGGAGGATCGAGGTGGGGATGATTGAAAGGATCCGGAATCCAGTCACCTTTAAAGTGCAAAAAAACTTTTTGTATCAAGTACAACACAATTCAACCTCCGCCAAGTACGGCGCTAAGCACTAGCGGCCACGTAATACCAAAATTTGTCAGGAAGTGGATGAGCATGATGGCGGGCAGACTGGCAAGCGGACCAAAAATATAACCGCCAATAACACCTAGAGCTGTCGCATCAGCCACAAAGCGCCACCACACATAAACATGCTTGAATGTAAAAATAAGTCCGCCCGCCAGCCAAGCCCACTTGCCAAACAATCCGTTCAGTTTTGGTATCAGTGCAGCCCGGTAATAAAGATCTTCCCCCAGAATATTCATAGTTCCGGAAGAGAAAACCAATAGCAGAAAGAGATAGTTGCCAGAGAAAGATACACCGGGCAGAGCATCCCCAAGGGATTCGACCGGTTTGAATGGATGCTGGCTGGCGGGGAACCAGTCTGGCGGTGGGAGTACCGACGCTATTGTTGTAGTAATCGGTTGAAAAAGTTGTGTCAGGCCCAGTCCAAACACAACAAGCCCAATAATCAGCCCCCAGATTTTCCAACTTCGGGGCCAATGCCAGTTGATGCGTTCTCGTAATGCAGAGAACCGCAATTGATAACCTTCTGAACGGAATATATACAGGGCAAGACCGAACTCAAACAGGTAACATAAAGAGGGGGCTAACAGAACCATCCACCCGGTCAGTTCACCATCCGCTGTTGAGTGGGCAGGCAAGAGGAGCGGTATAATAAAGTAAAGAACAACTATCCACCAGCTGATGGGCAGTAACACATACAATGCCAGCTGGCCCCAGGTTAACTGTGGAACTTTAAGCAGGCCATCCCCCCTTGCCATCCTGACGGTTTCGTTTCCGGTCATGATAACTCCCGAATCCACAAATTACGAATTGGTGAATTGGTGTCAGAGCACTTTGTCGAACACTCTGGCAGAGCACTTTGGCAATGACTTTGCAAATCCCGGAGCATGGGACTTCCACTGCGAGTCATGCAGACAGTATTACCCTATCACCTGGTTTGCCGAACCAACAACCGAACGTTTAGGTTCGACCAAGGTACAGGGGGGTCTCATCCTGGGGGGCTGTTGCTCAAACTGGCACTAGGAGTCTGTCGGACTATCCGTTTCAGACTCCTAGCCGAAGTTTTTCGAAAGGCCATTTTGTAAAAAAAGGGCATTTCGAAAAACTTATCGCAGCATCCCCCTAAGATACGACCCATGGCCTTACCGCTCCCAGAAACCCGCTTGCCACAGCAAAGCTCGTTGAGCGTAGAAAGAGACTGACCCCACTGTTTTTCCCAGCTCTCAGTCCATTTCCATACCCGGCCAGCTCGATCCAGCAGCTTCAGCAAGGCGATCTCCCAGATCGGCATAGATACGTACTGGCAGATCTTCAGTTTTCCTGAACCGTAATTCCAGCATCCTTGATCTGGATATCTGTTTTTCAGTAATTGTAATGTCGCCCCACGGCACGAACAACGGCGGATGCCCGAAACGGAACAGGAAGCCGAAGGAAATATAAAGTCCCCTGGAGTCAGCTCCTACGTTTGTCCCCCCCTTGTATCCCATCCCCCACCGAGTGGCGATGGTCTGGAATCGCCATACCTTGCAGGTTATGCCGCCTGCGTTGCGGTAATGAGAGGCTATCCTGGCCCAGCCGGTGAGCCGGGAAACAATAAAATTGAGCAATAGCCAAAAGACCAGGAAGAAGATCGCGAAATAAAAGGGATTTATGTGATTTAAGGTAAACATGGGTATAATTTAGCTGTTTTGCAGGTGAATGGGAACAATCTGATGTGAATTTATCCTGATAAATTGAGAATCTGCCTGTCACGTCGTAGTTCGAAGAACGAAGACGGACCTGCCACCTCGACTTGTCACGGCGTAGCTTAATGAACGTAGACGGAAACTGCCCCCACGGTTTGCCGAACCACAAATGTTGAAACCTTAAACTCTAAGATACGACCCTAAGGTTTTCATATCCCTGAACACCATAACTATAGTCAGTGCCTATTAAACTGCACAATTATAACCTCTGAATTTGATTCAATGACTTCAAAAACCTCAAGCATGATTGACAAAGCTTCATGTCTGCTTCTATTCCCTGAGCCGGATCCGATAATTGGAAATGCAACAGAATTATAATGTTTGGTATTTACGATGTTCATTGCATTATTTACCGATTCCTGAATTGAATATCTTGTTGCAAACCACAACAAGTTAATACCTGCAACATGAATGATCGATTTATATTCTAAATTTCCAGGACCTGTTTCAACTGCTCCTCCAAGGGGAATTGGACCATATCTGGATAATTCAATAAATGGCTTACGGCCGCCACGCTTCTTTATTGTTCCTGAGACTCCCTGGGGTAATAAAAGCCACCAGGGGATAATATTTCTGTTCCATGAATTTACTATTACTTCAACCGGTTGATTTAAAATGTCTCCTTCAACAATTCCTGGTTTCATAATTATTTCTTCCGCCAATATATGTGTTTATCAGGCGAACTCGCTTAACCCTTCACTAAATTGCAAATATCCAAATTCCGATTTTTCAAGCTTTTCTTTAAGTGATGGACTTACAAATACATATTGATTATCCATCATTAAAATACGATCCCCGTCCAGATTAATGCCATTGATTTCAGCAAAGCTAAAGTGCTGACCAATGATAACTTCCTTATGGGAATGATATTCTTTATTCTCGCTGCTTTCCAATATGACAGCATCCCTGAATGTTGTTCCCTCAACGTTGAGATTTTCCAGGTATTCCGCAAGCTTTGTTTCTACCAGCAAATAATTGTATCCAGACATAAAGGGGCCAAGCTTTCCCTCCTGGATCATTTGAAATCTACCATTTTTTAAAGGATAGAGTTTCACCGGGGTTTTTTCAGTTTCTACGCAGTATGGATACATGTTTTAGAGCACCTTGATAGTCTAGCAGGTTCAGAGCACTGCAGTATTGTATCAAATATTTGATATTTGAGGACCGTCCCCCAGGGCGCGGCAGGCGCGCCAGGGTTCCGGTTTGTCAGGCATTGTCAAATTCCGGGCCTAACTCCCTTGGTTCCAGGTAATCTTCGATGGAGGTGTTGGAAAGAAGTTCATATGAGATTGATCCCGGAACAGATCGTTTCTCAAGGATCCACATGACGGCAGGTCTCTTATATTTTTCCGCGCATTCCACCGACTCGAACTAATAGATGCCCTGATAAACGCCACTTGCCTCACAAAAGCTCCAGATCTTTTTATGGAAGCCGGGCATCCCGGTAATGATTGGGTTGAATAACAGGAACAGACGGCGGTTTACTGCGTCGGAGTATCTGTCATACTTGAAACACACCCGTAACACCGTATTAGTTCCAGCAAGCCGGGAGCCAGAAGAAGTGACTTGTACATCGTTGAAAACATGGTACTTGTCACCATTTTCCATTGTGATGAGTTTCCCAATGCGCTCCTTGGTAAATTGGATACGCCCTGACAGAAGACGCCCGGCGGAAACAGCAAGTGCAATAGGCGGAAGATGTTGTATCGATGGCATTTCCCCTCCCCCAATAAGGCTATCTTTAATGATACCATAAGATCAGGGTATCGGATATCGAAGGAAAACTGAGGTTAACGGGGTCAGAAATTCCAACAACGAGGCAAGCTGCGATCCACCCTCGTTGTTATGGCACGGTGCACAAGGGTGTATTCCCTGTAAACGCCGTGCCCGGGGGGAATTTGATCCATGATAGTGGAACGCTGCAGCGCTTTTAAGCCATGGATAGCGGGAGACTGCCCGAGATGTTCGGCTGGCTGGGATGTTACCTCTGCTTCCCATCCAGAAAGGAAAACGGGAAGGGTGCTTCCCGTCTGCGAGCGGTGTCGGGAATGGCCGCTGCCCTGAATCCCCATAATTTTGCCGTTTCAGGCGAAACGCCTGCTTTGGCCTCAACTGGCACAGGCCTTGCCCCTTCCTGGGAAACCACCAACGAAGGGAGTAGCTATGGAAACAGCTGAAATTATGGGAAATAGACCCTTGGGCATCTGTCTGGGAGCCAGCACTCTGAGTATCGCTGAGATGGTCGATGGGAATATAAAGGGTTCACGTATCCCCCACAGCGGAAATGTAGGGGATATCGTACAGAGGGTCATAAGGGAGGCGCTTCCGGCCCGGATCGGTGTCACGGGACGAAAGTTCAGGGAGCTCATGACCCTGGGCAGCATCTCCGAGCCTGAGGCTGTGGAGCTGGCCTTCGGCCGCATCCGGTCCCAATATTCCGACACTGACTGCATCCTGTCGGCGGGAAGCGAATCCATCCTCCTGTACAACCTTGATCGGAAGGGAAGGATCCGGTCGGTCGTCACCGGCAACAAGTGCGCTTCAGGTACCGGGGAATTCTTCCTGCAGCAGTTAAAGCGCATGGACCTGGAAGTTCAGGACGCGGTTGATATGGCGGCTGACAGTGAACCCTACGACATCGCCCACAGGTGCTCCGTTTTCAGCAAGAGCGATTGTACCCACGCCCTTAACAAGGGAGTTGAAAAGGGCCGGGTAACAGCGGGATTGTGCAGAATGATGGCCATCAAGATGGTGGAGCTTCTCAGGTCCGCCAAATCCAGCTGTGCCATGGTCATCGGCGGCATCAGTCAGAACCCCGTTGCCATGGACTACCTGAAAGGGTTCTACCCGCAGACCTCCATTCCCGAGGAGGCGCCCTGGTTCGAAGCCATGGGCGCCATGGTATGGGCGCAGCAAAACGGGCCCGTCACGGTAGACCCAGGAAAACTCGTAAAAACCTCCTATCACCCGTTCACCGCCTTGCCGGACCTTAAATCAGGCAGAACGAAGGTGCGGCTTAAGGATGCCGAGCCTGTCACCATTACTGGAGGGCAGCACATCATCGGACTCGATGTGGGAAGTACGACCACCAAGGCGGTGCTCATGAGCAGCGATGACAGGGCCGTCGTTGCCAGTGTGTATCTGAGAACACTCGGCGACCCGGTGGGGGCTAGCCGGAAATGCTACCAGGCCCTGCGGGATCAGGTCCCCGAAGACCTGGCTGTATCCATAGAGGGTTTGGGGGTTACCGGCAGCGGCAGGCGTATCGCCGGGCTGCACGGTCTGACCGAGAATGTGACCAACGAGATCATCGCCCACGCGGCCGCTGCTGTTCATTACGATCCCGATGTGGAAACTATCTTCGAGATCGGCGGACAGGATGCCAAGTACACCTGCATTACCAACGGTGTGCCGACCGATTATGCCATGAACGAGGCGTGCAGCGCGGGAACAGGCTCCTTTCTGGAGGAGGCCTCCCTTGAGTCCTTCGGTGTAAAAACTTCGCAAATAGCCGATATCGCCCTCAAGTCCGGTTCCCCCCTAAACTTCAACGATCAGTGCTCGGCTTTCATCGGCAGCGACATCAAGACGGCGATACAAACGGGAGCCACCAGGGAAGACTGTGTGGCGGGCCTCATCTACTCCGTGTGCATGAACTATATGAACAGGGTCAAGGGCAACCGTCCCGTGGGGAAGAAGATCTTCATGCAGGGCGGGGTCTGCTACAACGAAGCGGTACCCCTTGCCATGGCTATCCTGTGTGGCCAGGAGGTCATCGTCCCACCCGATCCCGGTCTCATGGGCGCCTTCGGCGCGGCCCTCGTTACCCTGGACAGGATCGAGAAGAGTATCTCACCGAAACAGACCTTTGATCTCTCGGAATTGGCCTCACGGGAGATAGAGCAGGGCAAACCGTTCGAATGCGCCGGGGGCCGGGAAAAGTGCGACCGGAAATGCGTTATCAACAGATACTCCCTCCAGGGCCGAACTTACGCCTTTGGCGGCACCTGCGACAAGTACTACAACCTCGGGGCGGCTGGTGCCCACGGAAGCGGCCCGGATCTGGTGACCCTGCGCGAGGAGCTTGTCATGGACCGTTTCACACCGGACGGAACCGAAGTGGAGGAGAGAGCGGTGGGAATACCGGTTTCACTATACAGTTCCACAGCCTATCCCCTGTACAGCCACTTTTTTACCAACCTCGGGCTCAGAGTGATCAAGGGTAGTGAAGTGGATCCGGAGGGTATGGAGGAGGCTGCTTCATCATTCTGTTTACCCGTCCTCCAGTCCCACGGTTTTGTCAAAGCCCTGATAAGGCAGGAGCCCGACTTCATTTTCATCCCCCATGTGAAGAACGCCTATTTAAAGGAAGGCGGGGATGTCAACTGCACATGTCCCCTGGTGCAGGGTGAGCCTTATTACCTGAGAGCTGCCTTTCACGAAGAACTTGAGCAAAAGCTTCTCACCTGTGTGCTGGATTTCAGGCAGCCCGGGAAACTGAGAGAGGCTTTTGTCCATATCGGTATCCGTCTGGGATTTTCATATGAAAAATCCTCAGAGGCTTTCGATCTGGCCTGGCTCATTTTCATGGCTCTTCACCGGGAGATGAACGAGCTGGGACGGCAGCAGCTGGCCGAGATGGACAAGAACGAAATCGCCATCGTGGTGTTCGGCCGCTCCTATAACGCCTTTACGCAGCTGGGTAACATGGGGGTTCCCCGGAAATTTTCCAGCCGCGGCCACAGGGTAATACCCTTTGATTTCCTCACCCTCGGGGAGAACGGCAGCACGCCTGTGGAAAAGATGTACTGGGCTTCGGGCCAGGGGATCCTTCAGGCCGCCAGGATTGTCCGGGAAAACCCCAATCTTTTTGGAGTTTACATCACCAACTTCAGCTGCGGTCCGGACAGCTTTGTCCTGGAACGGTTCAGGAACATCATGGGTCAAAAACCGTTCCTCACCCTGGAGCTCGACGCTCACACCGCCGACGCGGGTGTGGACACGCGTATAGAAGCGTTCCTCGATGTTGTCCGTGGTTACGGTGGTTCGGGTATCGCTCCTGATGTTGACGACGAAAGCCGATTCGCACGCATCGAGATGGGAGATGACGGCCTGAAGGTCAGGACCAGCGACAACAGGTCGCTTAAGCTCACCCATCCCGAGGTCCACATGCTGATCCCCTCCATGGGTGAGACCGGTTCAAAATTCCTGGCTGCTGTGATGCGGCATTTCGGGATCAGGACAACAGCCCTCGATCCGCCGGACAGGGATGTCATGGCTCTGGGCAAAAACGCGACGTCCTGCAAGGAGTGTCTACCTTACACGCTCACCACTGGATCTTTGCTTCAGTACCTGCGGGAAAACGACACCATCAGGGAGACCCTGGTTTATTTCATGCCGGAGGCAGGAGGTCCGTGCAGGTTCGGACAGTTCAACGTATCCATGGGGGAATTGATCACGGGCAGCGGGATCCACAACGTGGCCATGCTCTCCCTCACCAGCGAGAACGGTTACGCCGGGATGCCGCTGAGTTTCACCCGGCGGACGATCCTGGCCATGGTCATCGCCGATGGTCTGGATGATGTGCGCGCGGGGATCCTGGCGCTGGCAAAGGACAGGGAGGATGCATTGGAAGCGTTTGAGCTGTGCCGGGACAGGATCGGGCACGGTCTCGAGACCAGGAGCAGATCCGGTATCTTGTCCCTCCTGGCCGATGAGATGAAAAAACTTTCCAGGTTTGCTGGTAGCACCTGTATCGAGGATGCCACCAGGATCACTCTGGCGGGGGAGATCTACGTCCGAAAGGACGGCTTCTCTCGGCAGAACCTGGTGGAAAAGCTGGCCGAAAACGGCATTGTAACGAGAACCGTACCTGTCTACGAATGGCTGCTTTACACACTTTACTGTACGGCGCTGGGGATCAACGAGGGGGCGACGTGGCGGGACAGGATCATGGCCAGGTTTAAGAGCCTCTTCGTAGTCTGGACGGAAAGAGCTGCTAATAACCGGCTCAGGCTTTCCGGTTTTTATTCCGGACACGGCGTGGACATGAGGCATCTTATGGAAAGCGGAGGCAGCCTCATAAACCCGGAGCTTACCGGCGAGGCGATCCTCACAGTGAGCACCGCCTTAAAGGAAGTAGGGGACGAGACACACGGTGTGATCACCCTCGGCCCCTTTGGCTGCATGCCCAGCAGGATCGCGGAGTCGATCCTTCACCACCGGGGACAGACCGATAAACCCCGGTTTTCCTTAAACAGAGGTGAGTTCTGGGCCAGAAACATGGATCGGCTCACCCTTCCCTACCTCCACCTGGAAACTGACGGCAGCACCTTCCCTCAGCTGGTAGAGGCTCGGATCGAAAGCTTTGTCCTTTCCGTCCACAGGTTGAAAAAGGAAATGGATACTATAAAGGGTAATGCTGAAGGTTAAAGGCTACCCTTCGACAAGCTCAGGGCAGTTAGCTCATGGCCAGGGGACAGGGAGTGCGGGTTGAGCTAACCACAGCCCGGGCACCCCTGTGGGGTCATCTATAAAAAGTCCTATTTTGTCAACTTCTTCTTGAGTAGGTTTGCTGTACTGTTGTCGGGTAGTTCGTTTTCTCTTCATGGCTCATAGTGGACATAGTAATGTCCCCAAAGCTCAGAAGCTCGCTGGAAGGCCGTCGCTTGAAGATATTTTCAACGGGTCCCACAATATCTCAAAAAAGGCGCGCAATCTTCTTATCCTGAAAGCCCATGACGTCCACATCTATACCCAGAGGGAGATTGGCGAATACCTCCAACTCTACCCGGGCTACATCTCCAGAATCACCCTCAGATTAAGAAAAGTGCGAAAGGAGAGCTTGCGACCCGTAGCTTTAGCGAAGTGTTGAACTGACTCCACAGTTGGCCCGTTTGTCCTTGACGGACAGCAAGGTGCTATAATTCCTGGATTATGAATATGCTCTTCCTTGTTCGGATCGTCCATTCCGCCTTTGCTGTTCTCTTCATGGTGTGTCTGGGGCTCGTATATTTTTTCGGTATTACCGGG
>Ga0209976_10000740_pt1 | contig 20191 bp, 26 predicted proteins | sample SumtaG_FD_182806 | JGI IMG/M metagenome (GOLD analysis project Ga0209976, IMG submission 182806) | Deep subsurface microbial communities from Indian Ocean to uncover new lineages of life (NeLLi) - Sumatra_00157 metaG (SPAdes) (version 2) | ecosystem: Environmental > Aquatic > Marine > Oceanic >...
TTGGCAGGCCGTTGGCGGCGGTGTTAGAACAGTTTGAGGGAGGAGTGCATAATTGTGGGATCAAAACAGAAGATTTAGCGGCTTATACCAGAGAAGCGGATATATTGGTGTCGGCTACAGGGAGGCCGGGTTTGATTGAGGCAGAGATGGTGAAAGAAGGCATAGTGGTAGTAGATGTGGGGTCGCCAAAGGGAGATGTGGATTTTGAATCGGTCAAAGAAAAGGCAAGCTTTATCACTCCTGTTCCAGGAGGAGTAGGACCGGTAACAGTAGTGAGTTTGTTGGAGAATTTGCTGGAGTTGGTGGGGAGGTAGTTTAAGGCTTGAAACTCAAAGTTCTATGCCAAAGTACGGACAAGCAAAACTATAACTTAAATCTGGAAAAGTGTTTAGTTGTTGATTGTCGTATTAGGTTTTAATGTCTGTTTGGTCGGATTGTGGTTGAGGAGGGGTTTGTTGGTCTAATGGTTTTTGTGGAAATTGGTGTTTATCTTGAGGGTTGGTTGATGTTTCTGTTGTTTGGGGAATTGAAGTGACTGTTGCGGTTTTTTCTAAAATTTGTTTAAAGCTTTTGTTTGATTGTGTAGGTGGAGTAGGAGATTTGATTAAATTTTCAATTCCAGCTCCGCCGGTGACTAGATCGGCTTGACCAGCTGGTTTGATGTTTTCTACTACCATAAAGGTAAATAGTTGGAATTATTAATTATTATACCGTATAATGTTGTGGTTAAACTTAAAACAAATACACACATCAAGTTTGGTCTCCTGTCCTGCTTGGCAGGGAAAATATCTTCCAACTTGATGGCGGGCTCTAATTTAAAAGGAGCAAAAGGAGATTTATGAGTTCCTATAGTATTGATCTAAAAGAGTTGTTGGAAGCAGGGTGTCATTTTGGTCACCAGTCAAGGCGGTGGAATCCTAGGATGGCAGAGTATATTTACACCAAGCGAGATGGAGTGAGCGTGTTTGATTTGGCAAAAACTGCAGACAAGTTGGTGGAAGCTATGAAAGTAGCTCGTGACTTGGGTAAAAAAGGAAAAATATTGGTTTTTGTAGGAACTAAAAGACAAGCACAGGCGATTATCCGAGAAGAGGCAGGTAAAATCGGAGCGCTTTTTGTTGCCATGCGTTGGTTGGGAGGAACAATAACCAATTGGGAAGAGATAAAGAAAAGAATTGACAGATTGGCTGAGATGAAAAAAAAGCGTGAATCTGGTGAATATGAGAAATATACTAAGAAAGAGAACGTATTGCTTAATCGGGAGATAGATAGGTTGGAGCGATTGTTTGGGGGAATTGCAGAACTAAAGCAAATTCCAGATGCTTTGTTTATAGTTGATTCCCACAGAGAAGTGGCAGCAATCAAGGAGGCGAGGCTAAAGAGTGTGCCGGTGATAGCCATGGTAGATAGTAATGCTGATCCGGATATGGTGAATCATGTAATTCCAGTAAACGATGATGCGGTGAGGTCAATCAAGTTGGTAGTGACCAAAATTGCGCAGGCTTATGGAGATGGAAAGCAAATAAGTAAGAAAGGTGCAAAAAATACGGTAGGTATAAAAGATGAAAAAGATAGCAAGAGTAAGGTGGAGAAAGAAACAAAAAAAGCTGATAAGATAAAAAAGAAAAAAGCGAATTAATTTAGGTCAATATGAAGATTTCGATGGATCAGGTGAAAAAATTGCGTCAAAAAACTGGGGCTGGGGTAATGGATGCGAAACGTGCACTAGAAGAGAGTGGGAGTGATGCTAAAAAGGCGGAAAAATGGATTGCCAAAAAAGGCTTGACTCGAGCTGAAAAGAAGGCAGAGCGGGAAACTAAGGCAGGAGTAGTTTATGCTTATGTACATCATGATGGCAAGAATGGGTCAATGGTGAAACTTTTGTGTGAAACTGATTTTGTGGCAAAAACCGATGATTTTTCAAATTTAGCTAAAGAATTAGCAATGCAGGTGGTGAGTATGAAGCCTAAAAATGTAAGTGAGTTTTTGAGTCAGGATTATATTCGAGATGCAAGTATGACGATTGAGGTTTTGATTAAACAAACTGCGGGCAAGTTGGGAGAAAATGTACAACTAAAAGAATTCGTGCGGTATAGTTTGTAGCTTTTTTGATTTAAGTGTTTGAAAGTTTGGTGTTTCCTTGATACGATTTGAGTATAGGAGTTTTAATGAATAACGAGCTTTTTGATGAGATGAGATTGAGAATGGAGGAAGTGTTGGATTTGGTGGTTGAGGATTTGGAAATGATTAAAACTGGAGTGGCCAAACCGAGCTTGATTGAAAATGTGCAGATTGAAGCATATCCAGGACAAAAGTTGACTTTGAGGGAATTGGCAAATATTTTGGTGCCGGATCCGCATATGTTGGTAGTTCAGCCGTGGGATGAGAGTGTGATTGAAAAAATTGAAAAAGAATTGGCGGAGAGCGAATTGAATTTAAGTCCAGTGGTAGATAAAAATATGATTCGCATTGCAATTCCTCCTTTGACAGAAGAAAGGCGGGAGGAGTTAGTGAAATTGGTGGGACAGAGGGTTGAGAGCGGCAAACAAATGATTCGCGATGTAAGACACAAGAAAAAAAATGAGATTGAGGAAATGAAAAACCAAGAAGGAGTGAGTGAAGATGATGTCTTTGGGTGGTTTGATGAATTGCAGGAGATAACGAATGAGTATGTTGGTAAATTGGAAACGATTGGGCAGAGGAAGGAAGTGGAGCTACGCCAAATATAAATTTGGCGCAATGACCAATTTTTAAGTACCAAGTTACAAACAATTACCAATGATCAAATTCCAAATAACAAAATTTTAAAAACTGGAGATTTATTTTTTATGATAGTGCGTCCGGTTTACGATAAAGAAAGGGGGGCTTATAACGCATCAGTGACTCATCCGATGCAGAGTTGGGAATGGGGAGAGTTTCGTAAAAAAACCGGGGTGGAAGTGGTGAGATTAGCTGGGTTTGAAGGAGCCAAGCTTGTAAACGGATTTCAGATGACGATTCATGATATTCCAAGGCAAGATTGGAGGATTGGGTATGTGCCCAAAAGCGTGGTACCAAGTGAGCAGGTGTTGAATGCATTTAAGCAATTAGCTGATCAGAAAAAAATATTGTTTGTAAAATTTGAGCCAAATGAAGGAGCGGTGGCGGGTAGTCCTGGTGAAAAGAATGAAGAAAAAGTAAAGCAGTTTTTTAAAAATAATGGAGCCCAATTGGGGAGGCCTTTATTTGCTAAGCATACTTTTAGACTGGATTTAACTGGGAGTGAGGAAGAGTTGCTGGTGGGGATGAAGAGTAAGACGCGGTATAACGTACGCTTGGCTCAAAAGCGTGGAGTGGAAGTAAAAGAGGATGGTTCGGATCAGGCTTTTGAGTATTATTTAAGATTAACTTTTGAAGAAACGACAAAAAGGCAGGGGTTTTATGCGCATTCGAAAGATTATCACAGAAAAATGTGGGAGAGTATGAGGCAAAGTGGAATTGGGCATATGCTGGTGGCGACTTATCAGGGAAAGGTGCTAGTAACTTGGGTGGTGTTTGTGTTTAATGGAGTGCTTTATTATCCGTATGGAGCCAGCAGTAATGAGTCAAGAGAGGTGATGGCAAGTAATTTGATGATGTGGGAAGCGATTAGGTTTGGCAAGAAAATGGGATGTAGACAGTTTGATATGTGGGGGTCATTGGGGTCGGAGCCTGATAGGCGTGATCCGTGGTATGGGTTTCATCGGTTCAAAGAGGGGTACGGACCTAGTTTGTTTGCTTATGTGGGAACTTATGATGTGGTGATGAATGAGAGATGGTATAAAGTGTATCGGATGGCAGAGAAGTGGCGGTGGAGGTATTTGCGGTTGAGGGCAAAGTTGAGGATTTAATGATTGATGACTTAGAAAGGAAGTTATGCTAATTGTTTATTTTGTTTTAATATTGTCTTTTTTGGTTTTAATTCATGAATTTGGTCATATGGTAATGGCCAAAAGAGCTGGGGTAAGAGTTGAGGAGTTTGGGGTGGGGTATCCTCCGAAGATATTAAGTTTATTTAAAGATAAATCAGGAACTGAGTACTCGCTGAATTTGTTGCCATTTGGAGGGTTTGTAAGACTGTTGGGTGAAGAAGGAGAGGAGTCGGGTTTGAAGAAAACCGGGAAAGAGTTTTACACAAAAAGTAAAAAAGAAAGGTTAATGATTATTATGGCGGGAGCGGTGATGAATTTTTTGTTTGGGGTGGTAGCTTTTGGAGCGATTTATACAAAAATTGGAATTCCGGAGGCGATAGGGGCGGTGGAAGTAATAGGAGTGGCTAAGAATAGTCCTGCTGAGACAGCAGGGATAACGGTGGGCGATAAAGTTACTGGAGTTTATGGTGATGATTTTTCTGAGAAGACAACTGACTTTATTACTTTTGCGCAAGCAACGAGTAAGCATGCGGGAGAGGAAGTGTGGATTAGTTTTGAAAGAGAAACGGCAAAATATGATACTCCTGTTTATGTGAGAAAAGTTGATGAGATTCCGGAAGAAGAAGGTGCGATTGGGGTGACAATGAAAGATACTGAGTTTATTTTTTACCCAATTTGGCAGAGACCTTTTAGGGGTATGTGGATTGGGTTGCAGCAGGCAATAGTGTTTGGAATGTTTTTGGTGGGGGCGTTAGGGACGATGCTACGCGATTTATTTGTGTCTGGAGTGGTGCCGGCAGAAGTGGCTGGACCAGTGGGAATCGGGCATGCTGTGATTCGTAATCAATTATTAACTCGCGATTTGATTTCAGTAAAAAATATTAATTTTGCGGCAGTGTTGAGCATAAACTTGGCGATTATAAATATGTTTCCGTTTCCGGCTTTGGATGGAGGCAGAGTAGTGTTTGTGCTTTTGGAAGGGGTAATGCGGCGAAGGGTTAAGCCAGTAATTGAGCGGTGGGCAAATATGGCAGGGTTTGGGTTGTTGCTGCTTTTGATTGTGACGGTGACGTTTAATGATTTAAAGACGATTTTGGTAGAGGCAGGATTGGTTGAGCGAGTGGTTGACTTTGTTGGTATACTAAAAAAGTAGCTAAAAGCTAATAACTAATAGCTAATAAGAAAATATAAGGTCGTTTCCATGTACCAGAACAAAATTCGGTACGCGGTAAAAAGATAGGTTTCCTACCTGTCGAGACACTCAGGAATCCTTTGAAGCTAACCTGAGCGGGTAAGCCCGAGATAGCTGGAATGAGTTTGAATGGGTGGTACCTTCCGTGAGTGGAACCTTGAGGTAGCCACCTTTTTTTGTGATTTATTATTTAGTAGACTAAAGATAAATGAAATACTCGGAAATGTTTGGACAAACGGTGAAAAGTGTGCCGCGTGATTTGAAAGCAGTCAGTCATCAATTGCTTTATAAAGGCGGGTTTATCCGCCAGGTGGCGGCGGGAAGATATGCTTTTTTACCGTTGGGATATAGGGTGTGGCAAAGGATCATGGATGTGATTGAAGAGGAAATGAGAACGGTGGGGAGTGAGCGGATTTTAACTCCTAATTTGCACCCGATTGAATTGTGGACAATAACTAATCGAAATGTGGCCTTTGGTGAGGAAATGTATGTGGTGGAAGATCATCATGGAGCGACTTTTGCGCTGGGAGCGACAGCGGAAGGGTTGATGGTAGAGCTAGTCAAAAGATTTATGCCTTCCTATAAAAACTTGCCGATTTATATTCATCAGTTTTCCAACAAGTTCCGTGATGAGAAGCGACCCAGGGGCGGACTGTTGCGGGTCCGGGAATTTATGATGAAGGATGCTTATTCGTTTGACAGATCAGAAAAAGATTTGTTGAGTACTTACAAGAAATTTTATGATTCGTATTTGAGAATTGCTAAGAAATTTGATTTAGAGGTAGTGCCAGTGTTAGCAGATAGTGGGGCAATCGGGGGAGATTATAATCATGAGTTTATCGTTAAATCAAAAGTAGGTGAGGGAGAAGCGTTTGAGTGTAGTAAGTGTGATTATGCGGCTCATGTTGAGCGGGCTGAGGGGGTTTTTAAGAAATATCCTCAAGATAAGAAAATGAAAACAGTAAAGGAGTACGTAGATAAGACGGTAGTGACATGTGAGTTGTTGGCTAAAAAAATGAAGATACCGATTCACGTGACCACAAAGACAATTTTATTTAAATCAGGAAATAAGTTTATCGCGGCGATGGTGCGGGGTGATTATAATATTAGTGAAGCGAAATTAAAACGACATTTAAATTTGGATTCTTTGGAGTTGGCTACTGAAACGGAAGTAAAACAGTTAACGATGGCAGAGGTAGGATTTGCAGGACCGATTGGATTACCCAAAGGAGTAATTATTATTGCTGACTTGACTTGCAAGGACAGAGTAAATTTTGAAGCCGGAGGCAATAAAACTGGAATTCATTTGTATAACTTAAATTATAAAAGAGATTTGCCTACACCTGTTTTTGCAGATATTAGGAAGGTAAAAGAAAAAGATAAGTGTCCTGAATGTAAGAGTGGGTTATTAAATAGAATAGAAGGGATTGAATGGGGACATTGCTTTAAGTTGGATCAGTTTTATTCTAGGCCTCATAATGGCACTTTTAAAGATCGTGATGGTAGGGAAAAAATCATGTGGATGGGATCTTATGGAATTGGATTGGGCAGAAGCATGGCCACAATTGTGGAAACCCATCATGATAAGAAAGGAATTGTTTGGCCTGAAACTGTGGCGCCTTTTGCAGTGCATTTGGTGTCTTTGGGAGAAGGTTTGAAAAAGGCGAAATTGGTTTATGATCAGTTGTTAAATGCAGGGGTGGAGGTGTTATGGGATGATCGGGATTTAGCGGCAGGAGAGAAATTTGCTGATGCTGACTTGATTGGGATTCCGTTACGATTGGTCGTATCTGAAAAAACTGGCAATAAGGTTGAATGGAAAAGGAGAGTGGGGACTAAATCAAGCTTAGTGAGCGTGAGTGAGGTGGTAGATCGGTTGTCGATGTAAATAAAAGTTTATGGATCAATTAAGAGATATTAAATTGATTGTGACTCATTTTAGTCCGGATTTGGATGCAGTGGGGGCGGTGTGGTTATTTAAGAGATTTGATGAAAGTGAATTTAGTGGGGCAGAGGTAGTTTTTGTTAATCCAGGAGATCAAATAAGTGATATAGAATTGGCAAAGTGGGGAATGACGCGAAAAGAAGTGGTGCATGTAGATACGGGTTTGGGTGACTTTGATCATCACACTGAGTCAGCGGGAAAAGGTGTGTCGGCGACAAGTTTGGTGTTTGATTATTTAAAGCGGAAATATAAGGATTTGGAGAAAAATGAGGCTTTGGTCAGGATGGTTGATTTTATGACCAAAGTGGATCATTTTGAAGAAGTGGATTGGCCGGAGCCGAATAACGATCGCTACGCGTTTTTTATTGAGCCAGTATTAAAGGCGATTAAACAAAAGCAAGAGATTGATGATAATAAAGTAATTGAATTTGGAATGTTGGCTTTGGATGGAGTGTATATAGAAATGGAGCGGAAAGTAGATGCAGAGAGGGAAATGGGAAAGGGAACTGAATTTGAAACTCAATGGGGTAAGGGAATTGGGTTTGAGACAAGCAATGATGCGGTGATGAAGTTAGGATTGAAAAGTGGTTATAAGGTAGTGGTGCGCAAGGATCCTGATCTTGAGAATGTTAGGATTAAAGCTAGTCCAAGAAAGGGGATTGATTTGACAGGAGTTTATAATAGAATTAGTAAAATTGATAAAAAAGGAAGTTGGTACTTGCATCCAGAAAAAGCGATGTTGCTTAATGGTTCGAGTAAGAAACCAACACAGACGCCAAGCCCTTTGAGCTTAAAAGAAATAATTGAAGTATTAAAATGAGCGATTGTATTTTTTGCAAAATTGTCAAAAAAGAAGCTCTTTCTGATCCAATTTATGAAGATGAGGACTTTATGGCTTTTTTGGATATAAGGCCATTGACAAAAGGGAATTCTTTGGTAGTTCCTAAAAAACATTATAAATGGGTGATAGATGTGCCAAATTTTGGTGAATATTGGCAAGTAGCTAAAAAAATGGGATTGGCAGCACAGAAAGCGTTTGGCGCTGAATGGATTTGTTTTCTAACACTAGGACTTGAAGTGCCCCATGCTCATATTCGAGTGATCCCTCGATACAAAGGTGATTTGCATGATGTGGTGATTGACTTGGAAAGAATAGAAAAGTTTAATGAAGAAGAAGTGAAGGAAATTGCAAATAAAATAAAAACTAAGATGGGAGGTGTTTGAGTGTGGCTACTGTGATAAAGGCCAAGAAGGATGAGCCGGTGATGAGTGTGATACGCAGGTTTAAGAAGCAGGTAGCAGTTGATAGAGTACTTCAAGAAATTAGAGATAGGGAGTACTATATTAAGCCTGCAGAGAAGCGGAAAGAGCAGAAAAAAGAATGGGAGAGAAGAAAAAGGCGAGGACAGAGTGATATTTAGGACAGCTTCATGATAAAGGTTCAGATAACCGCTGACAGTCGGTTTCCAGTTGATCGAGCCCGAATTAGGGAGACGGTAGGTTCGTTATTGGCTCGGCAGGGAATAAAAGATGCAGTCGTTTCAATTTCGGTGATTGGCAATCGAAAAATGAGTGGATTAAACAAGGAATATATGAAAAAGAAGGGGACAACTGATGTGTTGAGTTTTCCATTTCAGGATCCACAAAGCCAGCCAAAGGAAAGTTTGGGATTTGTGGAGAATCCTGATCAGTCGTTACAGCTGGGGGAGATTATTGTCAGTTTTCCTGAGGCGGTAAGACAAGCGCGAGAAAAAAATATTTTAGTTGACCAAGAAGTTGATAATTTGATTATTCATGGATTGGGGCATTTATTGGGGGAACACCATGACTAGCATTTACGCTAGAAATTTTAAAATTCAAATTACATATGACAAACAAATATAAAATATAAAAAAGAAAATTTCAAACATATTAGAATGATAAGTTTCTATAGAAAATATCGACCGCAGAAAGTAAAAGAGTTGGATTTGACCCAAGTACGTGAGTTTATGGAGGGGGTGTTGGTATCGGGTAAATTCTCTCATGCATATTTGTTTTCTGGACCCAAAGGAACTGGGAAAACGAGTGCGGCTCGAATTTTGGCAAAGACACTAAATTGTAAGATAAATATTAAGAGTAAAAAAGGATTTAATGAAGCTTGTGGAAAGTGTGTAAGTTGTATTGGTGTGGTTAAAGGTTCGAGTATGAGTGTGGTAGAGATGGATGCAGCTTCCAATCGAGGAATTGATGATATTAGGAGTTTGCGAGAAAAAATTGGTATGGCTCCGGTTGAAGGAAAATATACGATATATATAGTTGATGAAGTTCACATGTTAACAGCGGAGGCGTTTAATGCTTTGCTTAAAACTTTGGAAGAGCCACCTGAGCATGCAGTGTTTGTACTGTGCACGACTGAGCCGGGGAAGTTGCCTGGGACGATTATTTCTAGGTGTACAAGGCTTAATTTTAGTAAGGCAAGTGAAAAGGAAGTGGAGAGGAGTTTGAAAAAAGTGATAAAGGGGGAAAGTTTAAAGATGGATTCAGAAGCATTGAAGTCTTTAGCTCAATCGGTAGATGGTAGTTTTAGAGATGGGATGAAGGTGTTGGAGCAATTAGCTCAAGTGAGGCGCAAGATTACAGTGGATCAAGTTAAAGAAGAATTGGGGAGAGGTAAGGGAAGTGAGCCGGATGAGTTATTAAAATTTGTGGTTACTGGAGATATTAAAAAAGCAATTGCAGAAATAGATCGATTGAGTGAACAAGGAGTTGATTGGCAAAGGTTTATTAAAGAGTTGTTGGAGCAATTAAGAGGTGTGTTGCGAGCAAAGGTTGGAGTTGGTGAGGATGAAGAAAAACAAGATATTAGTAGACTTGAGATTGAGTGGTTGATTGATTTGATGAGCAAGTCGGCTTTAGAAATGAAATCAGCTTTGATAACGGAATTGCCTTTAGAAATGGCGGCAATGGAATTTTGTCTGGCGAGACAGAATTCTAGTGTTGAGTATTCGATACCAAGCATAAAGAAAGATAAAACCAAAACTAATGACGTTGGTGAGCAACCCAGTAAGGTTGTTTCAAGTAAGAAGCTAGCGGTTGATATATCATTTCAAATGATTAAAGAGGGGTGGAACGATTTACTTTTATCAATTAAACCGCATAATCATAGTTTGGAAGCGTTGTTAAAAGCAACCAGGCCAGTGAAATGCGAGGGAGAATGGGTGGTTTTGGAAGTGTATTATAAGTTTCATAAGGAGAGATTGGAGCAAGAGAGGTACAGAAAAATTATTGAACAAGAGATGCAAAAAATGTTTTCTCTGCCAATTGTGAGGTTAAGGTATGAGTTGGGGGCAAAAAGACCAAGTGTCAAAGAGAAAGCTCATGAGAATGTGACGGCTAAAGTGGAAGATGAAGAGATAGTCAAAGCGGCAGAAGAAATTTTTGGAGCTTGAGATCAAATTGACTGTAAGTGTAGAATGATGGAGTAATTAAAGGAGGAGTTATGGCATTTAATAATCCATTGAAAGGATTGGGAGATTTAAAAAAACTGCGAGATCAAGCAGTGCAGATTCAAAAAAAATTGGCGCTAGAAGAAATTACTGTCGAGGAGGGAGATGTTCGGGTAGTAATTAGTGGAGATCAAAAGATTAAAGAGTTTAGCGTGCAAGGGATAACTTCTGATGTGGCAATGGCAGCTTTGAATAAAGCTATTAAGAAAAGCCAACAGTTGGCAGCTAAGCAATTGCAAGCAATGAGTGGTGGTCAGTAGATTTGGAATAGACTTTAAACAATTGATAATTTTCCTATACAAGAGTGTGTTTTTTGTATTGTTTGGGTATAATGCGTGTTAACCTTGTGGGTTGTGGATGTGTGGCACGTTTACAGAAAAAAGCGAAAAGAAAAGCAAAGGAGATGGGTTTATGAAAGTTTCTAAAGATAAAACGGTTGTATTGGACGTTGCTAATAAGCTTGGAGTACTCAATGATGTGGCTCAGCTGCTTGCTAAAGCCAAGATTGACATTCAGGGAGTGATTTGTCTTGGATTTGATGACACTGGACATATTGAGATGTTGCTCAGTGACTTGACTGAAGGGACCAGCGTCCTAAATGGTTTGATCGATGTTGAAGTTTGTCACCGTGATGTTTTAATCGCCTCTGGGGAGGATACCCCTGGATTTATGGCTGACGTTACGAAGAGGTTGCTTGGTGCTAACGTGAATATTGAATTTGCGATGGGAAGCGCGCGCGGCCTTGTGTTGGGGGTGAATGATCTTGAGACGGCTGAAGCTGCCTTACTCAGTTGATGAGATAAAGGGCGGCTATATGCTGCTTTAGATCAAGCCACACTATCCACAACCCCAACTTTTTTATTGTTTCTCAGAATGTTTTTAGTATTTATCAGGGATAGGAAACCTTTTACACAAAGCTTTGACTTCTTTGGCAACCACGGTGGCGGTTTTTTGCTTTTTAAGGGTTTGGGTGATGAGGTTGCCAATAAGTTTCATTTGAGACTCTTTCATATTGCGACTGGTGACGGCAGGTGTTCCCAGTCTAATTCCTGATGGATTAAAAGGCGGGCTGGGATCGTAGGGGATAGTGTTGTAGTTGACCACAATTCCAGCTTTTTCCAGTAAGATAGCGCCGTTTTTGCCTTTGACTTTTAAGGTTCTTAAGTCGGCAACCATTAAATGGTTATCAGTACCATTGGTGACAATATCAAGGCCATTGTTAATTAAAGTTTGGGCTAAACTTAAAGCGTTTTTAATGATTTGTTGGCCGTACTGTTTGAATCTAGCAGTAGAGGCTTCTTTTAGTGCTACGGCAATGCCGGCAATGGTATTAATGTGGGGGCCGCCTTGGAGTCCGGGGAAGATGGCCTTGTCTATTTTTTTGGCTAAGTGAGAGTCTTTATTAAGACCTTTGTCGGTAACCAAAATCATTGCACCTCTAGGGCCGCGAAGGGTTTTGTGAGTGGTGGTCATGATAACGTGGGCATAGCGTGTGGGTGAAGGATGAGAACCAGCAACAATCAGGCCGGCAATGTGAGAAACATCTGCCATTAAATAAGCGCCAACTGAATCGGCGATAGCGGCGAACTTTTTAAAATCTAGAATTCTGGGGTAGGCGGTGGTGCCGGCAACAATAATTTGGGGCTGGTGTTTTTGAGCGAATTTAGCCAATTGGTTGTAGTCAATGACCCCATTTTTGTTGACTGAGTATTGGACTGATTGGTAAAAGATGCCGGAAAAAGTGACTTTTGGATGGCCATGGGTGAGGTGGCCGCCATGAGAAAGGGTTAGGCCCATGATTTTGTCGCCAGGATTTAAGAGAGCAAAGTATATTGCGGAGTTGGCAGGAGAGCCAGAGTATGGCTGGACGTTGGCGTGAGGGACGGCAAAAAGTTTTTTGGCTCGATTGATGGCGAGAAGTTCGACTTGGTCAACAAAGTCTTGACCTTGATAGTAGCGTTTTTTGGGATAGCCTTCGGCATATTTATTACCCAGTGAGGCACCAACAGCTTGCTCAACTGCTTTGGAGGCGTAGTTTTCTGAGGGGATAAGCATCAGGGTTTCGGCCTGGCGTTGAGTCTCTTGTTTAACAAGTTTGGCTATTTGGGAATCTGTGTTTTTTAGAAATTTCATGATTGCTCCTTTGAAGAGTTAAAATTAAAAAATGGTGGGAGCGAGATCAGATCATAGGAGCGAGTATATAGTATCAATTATTAGGTATTAAGTATTAATAATATCGTCGCAGTACCAGACAAGTCGGTACGCGATTTCGGTGATCAGTTATTGATCACCTCATATTCTAATGCAATTGTTTGCTCAGATAGATGATGAACTGTAATTAACTTTAGCTTGGTATCAAGGCTTTTGTCAAATAAGGAGATGCCTTGACCAAATAGGATGGGTTCGACAGTAAGGTAAAGTTTATTAACTAGGCCGGCATTTAAGAACATGGTGTAGATACTAGCACCGCCTATGATGGCAACTTCGTCGCGGCCTTGATCCTTGAGGTTTTTAAGGAGTTGTTTGGGGCTATTGTGAGTGGCTTTTAAGTTTTCTGATTGAGTAATTTTGTTGGGGTTTTTGGTATAGACAAGGTTGAGGCGGTTGGGAAGAGGTTTGCCGATGGTTTGGTAAGTGGTGTAGCCCATGATAACGGCGCCGGCTTTTTTGGTGCGATCTTGGAAAAAGGCTTTGTCAATGTCACTAGTCCAGTCAGTTGATTTTTGAATCTTTTTTTTGGCGATAAAGCCGTCGGCACTGAGGGCGGCAATTATGAATACGTTCATGGATTTAGTATATTGTATTTTGTATAAAGTATTAAGTATGATGTATTAAATAATTTTGGGAGTAAAAGATGGGTAGATCAAGACATCCTGAGTATCAATATCTGGATTTGCTTTCAGACATAATGGGTAACGGAGTGGAAAAAATTAGCCATAGTACAGGGATGGGTTTGAGGAGTGTGTTTGGGCGGCAGATGCGGTTTGATTTATCCCGTGGTTTTCCGCTACTAACAACTAAAAGAGTATTTTTCAGAGGAATTGTGCATGAGTTGTTGTGGTTTTTGTCTGGGAGCACGAATGTGAGCTATTTAACCAGAAATAAAGTACATATTTGGGATGATTGGGGGTTTAAAAATTATAAGGAACAAGGAACAAGGAACAAGAAAAAATGGGAATTGAGTGAAGGTGGTGAATTGTTAACTCTTGAGGAGTTTCGGGAGAAAATTCAAAAAAGTGATAGATTTGCGAAAAAATGGGGGGAAATTGGGCCGGTTTATGGTTATCAATGGAGACGGTGGCCGGCAAAAGATGGTAGAGAAATTGATCAGTTATCTTGGGTCATTGAAAAAATAAAGCTTAAGCCACAGAAAAAGCATTACATAGTGAGTGCGTGGAATCCGGAATATATTTATGAGATGGCTAGGCCAGGCGAGAGTATGGTAATTGCGCCATGCCATACGTTTTTCCATGTAAATGTGAGCTTGGAAGAGAAAAAGTTGAATTTGCAATTGTATCAGCGAAGTGCAGACATGTTTTTGGGAGTGCCGTTTAATATTGCTTCATATGCATTGTTGACAATGATGTTGGCTCAAGTGACGGGATATAAGCCTGGGTGGTTTGTACATACGTTCGGGGATGCCCATGTTTATAATAATCATTTTGATCAGGTCAAAGAGCAGTTGAAACGTAAACCAAGGGTTTTTCCTAAACTTAAATTAAATCCTAAGGTTAAAAAAATTGATAAATTTAAGTTTGATGACGTAAAAGTGGTGGGGTATAAGCCATATGCTCCGATTCGGGCAAAAATTACTGTAGTGGGTGGTTTTAAAGAAGAGGATAGGAAAAGAATTGTGAAAAAAATTAGGAAGAAGAGAGGTTAGTTGTTTATCGTTTGAATGATGTTGGTGTAGGAGTCTTTTTTAAGGCTTGATTCCCTTTGGAAGATTGGTACTATATGATGGGAAAGAAAAAAACTACCACCGTTTTAGTGGTAGTAGTTCTTGTAAAAAATGATGATTTTCACGATTTGAAAAATAATGATAGAATATACTTACTAAATGCGTATTCCGAAAGCCATTCAGGCTTTGATCGAGCAGTTTGAAAAATTACCTGGGATCGGACCGAAAACTGCCCAGCGGCTGACCTTTTATTTATTGCACAATCCACAGACAGAATTGAATAAGTTTTCAGAGGCTTTTGCTAACTTGAAACGCGGTACAAAACTGTGTTCAGTTTGTAAAAATGTAGGGGAAGAGGATCCGTGCGAGGTTTGCGCGGATGATTCTCGAGATCAGACAATAATTTGTGTGGTCGAGCAACCTTTGGATGTATTGGCAATTGAAAGGTCAGATGGTTTTAGCGGGCTTTATCACGTGCTGCATGGAGCTATCTCTCCGCTTAATAATATAGGTCCAGAACAGTTGTATATAAAAGACTTGATTCCCAGGCTAAAAGATGGTAATATCGCTGAAATTATACTGGCTACTAACCCAACTATGGAGGGTGAAGCTACGGCCATGTATATATCCGATATTATTGGGAAATTACAAAAACAAAATAAAAAAATAAGGATTAAATTAACTAGGATTGGGAGAGGGTTACCAGTTGGCGGAGATATAGAATATGCCGACGAAGTAACTCTTTCTCGAGCGTTAGAGGGAAGAAAAGAGTTTTAAGATATGTCTGAACAAGAATTCAATCCGCCGTTTACTAATGGAGATGATTTGGCGGACGTAAAATTGACTCATGTGGCTGAGAGTAAAAGACCTTGGGTGGTGGATGGTGTTAATCTATTGTCCGGAAGATCTGCAATTGAAAGAGGACCAAGTGTATTGGAGATGCCACTAGAAGAAACAATTTCAAATTGGAATAGAATTGCTAATGACTATGTTGGAGATTACAGACACAGGAAAGATACGCCTAATGTGGTAATAGAGCTTCCTATGGTTGAAGGGTTACTCAATGGCGATATTGACGGAAAAAGAGTGTTGGAGATTGGAGCAGGAGATGGATATTTTATAGAACAAATGTTTAATATGGGGACTCCCAGTGAAGTGATTGCTTTGGAGCCTAGTGAACGAATGGTAGAACATATGGCTAGTCATATTTCAAGCAGAGCTTTTAGAGATCGAATTTCTATTGTGACTCGGCCAATTGAAAGTTCTGGCCTATCTGAACCTTTTGATATAATTGTGGCAATAAACGTTCTTGATGTAGTTGCCAACATTGACACAGCTTTAGCTGAAATTAGCAGGTTATTGCCTGTTGGAGGAAGGTTTGTGGGCATGATTAGACATCCTGAGCGCAATAGGCTGATGGCTTTGAAAGGTACTGGAGATTATGTTCCTGGTAAAAAATCTTGGTATAAGGAATACTGGCCAGGTACAGGTGGAGACAACACGAGTGGTATATGGGCAAGATATATGGAGCTAGAACAGTGGTCGCAGGAGTTTGGCAGAGAATACTTATGGAGTATTTTTTACAGACCTAAGCCGTCAGAGTGGGTAAGTGGGAGACATCCTGAAATGGCGAAAATTTATGAGAGAAGGCCTGGTGGTTTGGTATTTGATGCAGTTAAGATAAACGAAGCTACTTTAGTTGCTGCTCGATCATTAAAGCTGGATGCTGTTAGTGTAGAATAAAGATTATGAAGGTGTATTTTACAGCCTCAATGTTTGGTCGTGATAAGTATTTGGATAATTACAAGAAGATAGTGGCGAAGTTGCGGGCAATGGATATTGATGTTTATGAGGAAACAATAGATGTGTCTAAGGAATATGTGTATGAGGAGATTGCTGACGAAGAAAAGGTCGCATATTACCGAAAGATATTGCGGTGGATAAATGAAGTTGACATTGTTGTGGTTGAGGCATCAGCCCAATCGTTAAGCATTGGTCATGAAATTACTTTGGCATTGGAAAGAAATAAGCCTGTAATTGTTTTGTACTCAGAAGGAAGAGCGCCTCACTTTTTGGTAGGGGTTAAGTCTGATAAGTTGTTGATAGAAAAATACGTATTAGATGATCTAAATAAGACGCTAAAAGGCGCGATTGAGTATGCTTCGGAGCAGCAGGATACTCGGTTTAATTTCTTTATTTCCCCCAAGCATCAGAATTTTTTGGATTGGGTGAGTAAGACTAAAAAAATTCCCAGGGCTGTTTATTTGAGGCGATTGATTGAAAAAAAAATGAAGGAAGAAAAAGGATATAAGGAATAAGATTTGCATTTTTTGGGAGTTTTGTGGTATTAGTATAGTAATATATGGGGTGGTTAAGAACTGTTTATCCAGCAGATAATTTAAAAAAGCTGTTTAAGCTGGAGACTGGAAAAAAGCTAGACAGTGTTTTTGCGAGAAAATTTTTGACTTGGCTGGAAGGTAAATTTCCCAAGAAGAAGAAGTTTAAGAGTGTGAATGACATGCATATATGGGTTTCGGACCAAATGCATGTTTTTTTTAATAAAGAGTTGAAGAGTAACTAGGCAGTAGCTTTCCCCTTTTTTGTGCTAAGATTTTCTTGTATTTAATTAGTGGAGTATCATGGCAAAGCAGACTATAAAGGGAATTGGAGAACAAGTTGGTGAGATTGTGAAAGATACAGTTAAGACTGCCTCACAAGAGCCAAAAAAGATTTTGGAAAATATATTAGGACAGAAAAGCGATGATGGAGAAAAAGGAGTGGAATTGCCTGGCAGTGGAGGGAAGAAGAAAACCAAAGCAAAGCAGCAGCAGTCGAGTGATCAATTACTGGTAAATAAGAAGTTGGAAGAAGAGAAAAAAAGAGCAGCTTTGCTGCAATATCACCGGGAACAGATGAGGGAAGAAGAGGCATTTTCGGTGGAGGACGAGCAAAAAGAACAACAAGAGGAGTCAAAAGAAGAAGAAGAAAAGCAAAAGCAAGTAGAGATTGTACAACTAAAGAGACAAAAGGAAAAAGATGCAGCGTTGCAAGCAGAGTCGACAACTCAAAAGGGTCCAGTAGGGCCGTTGGGAGCCAAAATGAAAAAGAAAAAAGGTACGCGAGAGATGGGAAAACAAATCACTTGATATGAAAATATACAATTCGCTGACAAGGAAGATTGAGGAGTTTGTGCCCCTTCGCCAAGCTCAGGGCAAGCTGGCGGACAAAGTGGGGGTCTATGCTTGTGGGCCGACGGTTTATGATTATTTAACGATTGGTAATTGGCGCACTTATGTGTTGGGGGATTTAGTAATAAGGACATTGAAGTACTTAGGCTATGATCCGGATTACATAATGAATATTACGGATGTGGGACATTTGACAGGTGATAATTTGGGAGATGCGGATTTGGGTGAGGATAGGCAAGAGAAGGCAGCCAAGAGAGAGGGTAAATTAGCTTGGGATGTGGCAGATTTTTATACTCAAGATTTTTATGCTGGTTATGACAAGTTGAATTTAACCAAGCCGCGAGAATTTACTAAAGCGACGGATCATATAAAAGAACAAATTGAGCTGGTAAAGGCGATTGAAGCAAAAGGTTTGGCTTATAGAATTGATGATGGGATTTATTTTGATACCAAGGCTTGGGAGGATGCAGGAAATAAATATGGAGAATTGTCGACTTTGGACCAGATAAGAGAAGGAGCTAGGGTTAAGCCGGTAGCGGGCAAAAGAGATGCGCGGGATTTTGGGTTGTGGAAGTTTGGTTCAAAAAATGAAAAGCGGCAAATGGAGTGGGATAGTCCGTGGGGCAAAGGATTTCCAGGCTGGCATATTGAATGTTCTGCTATGAGTATGAAGTATTTGGGAGAGCAGTTTGATATCCATGTGGGTGGTGAGGATTTGCGCAGCATTCATCATCCCAATGAAATTGCTCAGAGTGAGGCAGGAACTGGCAAAAAACCGTTTGTAAAGTATTGGCTGCATGGTGCATTTTTGCTGGTAGATGGGAGAAGGATGGGGAAAAGCTTGGGTAATGCTTATACGCTGGCGGATATTGAGAAAAAAGGATTTGATCCGTTGGCTTTGCGCTACTTTTATTTGACTGGGCATTACAGAAAGCAACTTAATTTTACTTGGGAAGCGTTGGAGTCGGCTCAGATTGGCTTTAATAAATTACGAGAACAAGTTAAGGCTTTGGAAAAAGATGGTGGTAAAGAGGATGAGTCGGCTGAGACTTATAGGCAGCAGTTTAAAACTGCTTTGGCTGATGATTTGAATATGCCGCAAGCAATGGCTGTGGTGTGGGAGATGATGAAAAGTGACTTGAGTAATAAAAAGAAGCAGGTGATGGTGGCAGAGCTTGATCAGGTGTTGGGGTTGGAGTTGGGAGAAGTGGAAGAAGTTGTGGTTAGTAGGCGGGTGGCTGAGTTGGTTAAGCAAAGAGAGGATTTAAGGAAAGAGGGTAAGTTTGATGAGGCAGATAAAGTGAGAGAAAAAATTAAGGCAGAAGAATATGTGGTGGAAGATACGGGCAGCGGAACAACATTAAAGAAGAAAAGAGGTTAGATGAAAAAATGGCAATGGGTGTTGGTGATTGTGATTATGATTTTGATGGCTTCGAATTTAGCGTATATAAATTACGTGGCGATTCTTAGCGACGTGCCGTCTGTGAAGCGGCGGATTGAATTAACAGAAAAAAGATTGGATAGCTTAATTAAGCGGGATGATGGAACAGTGGTGGAGGTGGATGAGGAAAGGATTGCTCAGCGAGCGGCAGATATTGCAATTGATGAGGTGGTGGATTTAATTCCTTCGCCTGAGCCCAAACCAGTAGCGCAGGTGGTAGAGGAAAAAATTGCCGGAGTGCAAGTAAAGGAGTTTTTTGTGCCAATTGGCGGCGGAAGTGCTAGTGGTGGTGATTGGACGAGTTTGTCTTCGGCACAAGTGACTGTTGATGGGAGTAAGTACGGGAAAATTGCTGCGGTTTATTTTGAAGCAAGTTTGCATGTGATTAATGGTTATGTGTCCGCGCGGCTAGTGAATAATAGTGATGGGGTGGTTTATCACGATTCAGAAATTAGTCACGATGGGAATACTGCTAGTTTGAAGACTTCTAAAAAAATTGGATTGGCTGGTGGAGGTAAAACTTATCAAGTACAATTGAGAAGCAGTAGTGGTGAGGTGGGGGTGATGGATCAGGCGAGGTTGAGAATAATAGTTGAGTGAAGGAGATGATGATGGGAAATACAATTGAAGACAAAAAAGGACAGGAAGGTTTTGCATGGATGAGAGTGTGGAAAAAGCCTGGGGTTTATCCAAAAGTAACACCTAGCCTTAAAAGAAGATTGTTTTTGGGCGTGGGAGTGATAGTGCTGATTGGGATGGTTGTGATGATTGTAAATATTAAAGGCAAAAACAAAGAGATGTTAAAAAGTGTGTCTGATTTAGGAGAAAGAATTGTGGCCCTTGAGGGGAAGTGGAAAAAGTTGATGGGCGATAAGGGAGTGGTGATTGAAGTAAGTGAAGATGAAGCTGCTAGCGAAACTGCCAGGGTTGTGGCAGAGGAAATTTCTAGTCAATTATCTGAAGAAGAAGAGCCTATAGAGGTATCTGTTCCAATTATTATTAATCGACCTATATCTTCGGGAGTGAGAGAATTTTTTGTTCCATTTGCGGGTGGCGATACGCGCAGCCGTAGTTGGGTAGACATCAATGCAGCTCAAGTAACTATAGATGAGGAAAGATACGACAATATTAAAGAGGTTTATTTTGAAG
>Ga0209976_10000743_pt1 | contig 20142 bp, 19 predicted proteins | sample SumtaG_FD_182806 | JGI IMG/M metagenome (GOLD analysis project Ga0209976, IMG submission 182806) | Deep subsurface microbial communities from Indian Ocean to uncover new lineages of life (NeLLi) - Sumatra_00157 metaG (SPAdes) (version 2) | ecosystem: Environmental > Aquatic > Marine > Oceanic >...
CCCCCCTCGCACTTATTCCACATCAGCGTGAGTTGCATGACCTATTCCTCGATTTCTTCATCGCTTCATTCCCCTAAAAGCCTTACTGACATCACTTATTCTACTCAAGCACTTTAACATTTTTTTATTACTCTTCGTATACTTATTCTTTCACATTTCACCGCACTTTTTCAATCCTAAGGGAAATGAACCACTTTTTTTCCCGTTTGTCAAGTGATTAAAGCACACCATCACCCTTTTTCCCGCTTCTTGAGGTCAACTTTTCGGGTCATTGTGATATCCGCCACATGATACGTGTGGCCGGGATCAAAAAAAAGCACGTAAGCACGGTAACCTGTCATCATAACTGGCACGCGAAACAAAACGATAAAACCAGACAATTAATGGCATATTCTGCTAAAAATAAGGGCTGTAAACGGGTCCCAATGCCTAATTTGGACATTCCTTATACTTCCTTAAGAAATACTCGACCGTTTTCCTTCTGATGAATACAAACTATGCACCCCAAAAGCCTTCACCATTAGCCGAAGCTTCCGGCTTCATTACCCAACCGAGGAAAACACTACGCCCGGATGATCCCGACTGGATTGTGGCAATAAGCGCGTCCAGGCGGTAACTTTTATTTAGCCCTGAGAGCCGGGCTGTTCGTGGACCTTATCTTATATGCCCTCCGAAGCAATTATCCCGGAGGGCTCATGTCAGGCCTTGAGACGGCCCACCAGTTTTAATTCAGGAGGAAAACAATCCGTGAAACGGAACATGCGAAATTTTTTAACCGTACTAGGACTCCTGGCCGTCATCTGGTCCTGCGATGGACAGCCTGAGGAGGAAATCCTTAAAACCTACCCCAACGGTCAGAAGCAGGAAGTAGTCCGCTACGAGTGGAAAGGCGGCGAGCGGCATATGGTGTCCAGGACCGGCTACCACAGCAACGGCAACGTTTCCTTTAAGGAAACCTACCAGGAGGATTCGGTAACCTCCTACCGGTCCTGGTGGCCCAACGACCAGCTGCGGATGGTTCGGAAGTACGAGGGGGGTGCGGTGGCGAGCGAACAGAGTTATGATTCCGATGGCATCCGTTACTTGACAGGCGAGGAGATTGAACTCCGCCGCCGCGGGCTGGCTGATTATCCCGGTGAACCAGCCACACCCAAAGACACCGTGGTCATGGAAACCTCCGCCGGCGCCATCAAACTGCGCCTGTTCACCGATGTAGCGTCCGGCCATAGCAATAATTTCAAGCGCCTGGCGAATTTCGGTTATTACGACAGTACTACTTTTCACCGGGTGGTCCCCGGCTTTGTGATCCAGGGAGGAGACCTTCTCTCCCGTGACGCCCAGCGGGCCAATGACGGAACGGGCGATCCGGGCTACAAAATCTCAGCGGAATTCAATCCCCGGCCCCACCGGAAAGGGACCCTGGCCATGGCACGCTCATCGGATCCCAACAGCGCCGGCAGCCAGTTCTATATTGCCCTGAGCCGGCTGCCCCAGCTGGACAACCGCTACACCGTCTTCGGGGAAGTCATTGAGGGAATGGCCGTGGTGGATTCCATCGCCGCCGCCGAGACTGATTCAGGGGATAACCCGGTGCAGCCCCAGCGCATCTTCCGCGTCCGGGTCGGGTCATCCGAAACGCCCTGAGGTCGAAGGCATAGCGCCAACCTGGAGACCCGGTGCCCTAATATTTCATCCCGACCTGGGAGATACATGCACATGAATCGGACTAAATTCCTGCTGCTGGTAAGTGTTACTGCCGCTGCGCCCCTTCTGGGGCAGTTTCCTGCGGACGTAGTCCGGTCGGTGATTTCCATAGATCGCACTGATGTGCGCCCCGGCGAGCAGGTAATTCTCCAGGCCGATATTGACATCGAGTCGGGATGGCATGTCTACTCCGGCGATTTCAGCGGCCTGGGCCCGGTGCCCACCCACTTCGAACTGGACGACAGCACCAAGGTTTCCGCTGTCGGCCCCTTCCAGGAACCACCGTCCAAGCGGGTATGGGACAAGGGCTTTGAGATAGAGGTGGGATGGCACTCAGGCAGCCTGAAAGTACGCCAGGCCCTGGCGCTCGCCGGAGACCTCCCGGCTGGTCCCATGCTCCTGGAAGGGCACTTCGCATACATGGCCTGTACCGAGATCATGTGCCTGTCGCCCACGTACCAGCGCTTCAGTTTCCAGCTGCAGGTAGAGGAAAGGCCGGTACGGGATGCCTATGCCTTTCGCCCGACCAAACCAGCGCTGTCCGCAGTTACCGGACTGGAGGGCACGGAACTGCAACGGGCCGTCCTGGAAGGGCTGTGGTCGTTTCTCCTCTTATCCATGGGCATGGGCCTGGTGGCCTTGCTGACGCCGTGCGTCTTCCCCATGATTCCGATCACGGTCTCGTTCTTCCTCAAGCAGGGCGAATCGGGGAAGATACCACCGTTGAAAGCAGCCGGCCTTTATGGGGTCGGCATTGTCATCATATATTCACTCCTGGGGTTCCTACTGGCCCTGACCCTCGGGGCAACCGGCGCCAACCAGCTGGCATCCAACCCCTGGATCAACCTGTTCCTGGCCGGACTGTTCGTCTATTTTGCCCTCAGCCTGTTTGGCATGTACGAAATCCAGCTGCCTTCCAGACTGCGCCAGTTCAGCCTGGCACAGGAAGCGAGGGCGGGGCTGGTGGGCATATTCTTTATGGCCCTTACTTTTACGCTCACCTCCTTTACCTGCACGATCCCATTCGTGGGGTTGCTGCTAGTGGCGGCCAGCCAGGGCCATTACCTATGGCCCGCCATCGGGATGGTTACCTATTCGATTACTTTCGCCCTGCCTTTTTTCCTCCTGGCCCTGTTCCCCCAGTACCTGGCCCGCCTGCCCAAAAGCGGCGGCTGGATGAACTCGGTGAAGGTGGTGATGGGCTTCCTGGAGCTCGCCGCCGCTTTTAAATTCATCAGTAACTCCGACCTGGTATGGAGCTGGGGTTTTTTCAGCCACAAGCTGGTCCTGGCATCATGGACCGTGATCCTCCTGCTTACCGGCTTTTACCTGCTGGGCAAAATCCAGCTGCCCCACGATTCGCCGGTAGAGCGGGTTTCGGTATCCCGGCTACTGTCCAGCGGCGCGTTCCTCATCCTGGGGTTCCTGCTGGGGGCGGGCTTGGCGGGACAGAAGATCCCGGGACTGGTAGAGGCGTACCTGCCCCCCCGGATAAGTGAAGAAGGCGCCGGGATCGTGCTTGATAACCGGCTTGGTGGGCTTCACTGGTACGAGGAATACGACGAAGCCCTGGCCCAAGCCAAATCGCTCGGCCTACCCATCTTCCTGGATGTGACCGGCTATACCTGTACCAACTGCCGCTGGATGGAAGCCAACATCTTCACCAAGCAGGCCGTGGCCGAGCGGTTCAGACAATTCGTGCTGTTGCGTCTCTACACCGATGGCGGCAACAACTTCCGGGAGAAGCAGCGCTTTGTTGTGGAACGGTTCGGAACCGCCGCCCTGCCCTTTTATGTCATCCTGTCCCCTGACGGGAGTGAGATCGTCCGCTTCCCGGGAATGACCACCGATTACCAGAGATTCACAGCGTTCCTGGATAAGGGGATGCGTTCGTTCCTGCAAACCCTGGAGAACTGATCAACCTGGCTCTCATCCGAAACCACACCGGCCGCCTGCCACACGAAAGCATGAATCAGGAGAGAATATATGCTCATACGTAACAAGGCAATGATAACAGTGATCGCCGCGGCGGTGATCCTTGCCAGTAGTACCCTTGCACTCACTCTAAACCAGGGCCAGGAACCAAAGGAGCAATTTCCCCTGGCACCCGATTTCACCCTTCGCAATCTCGACGGCGAGCGCATCACGCTGAGCAGCCTGCGGGGAAAGGTGGTTCTAGTGAATTTCTGGGCCACCTGGTGTGGTCCCTGCCGCCGGGAAATCCCCGACCTGAACCGAATATTTGACACCTACAGGGATAGGGGCGTGGTAATCCTGGGCGTTTCCTGGGACGAGCTTCGCGTTGAACAGATCAAGACCTTCGTAACAAATTACAGGGTCGCCTACCCCATCCTCTACGGCACGCAGTCTGAGTTATCTCAAGTCGGCAGGGCCTATGCCTGGCAGGGGTATCTGCCCACTACCTATCTCATCGACCGTAAGGGGTACGTGCGGGACGTGTATATAGGTGCCCGGAGTGAGCAGTTTTTCCTGAAAGGAATCGAGCCGCTGCTCTAGGTCCTTTTCCCTAATTAATAGACTAATCATTTCAAGCGTGCCTTCTCGGCTATAAAACCGATCAAGCGGTTTTCACAATACGTTATAACCTAATGACAGCCCACGACTTAAGTCGTGGGTTTTTTATATCAGCACAAATATTGATGAACCGTTTCCCCCGACGCTAAGGTCGGGGGTTTCAACGGTTTTTATTGCCCCGGAGTACTTCGGGGGAAGTTCTGATTCATTATAAGACACAAGATCGGGTTGGGTGTTCAACCTCCAGCGGGGGCTGCCGGTGGACGTCGTTTTCGGTGGGGCGTCGGTTTCCTACCCTCAAGGAACAAATCCGCGGCTATGGTATCAGCCAGTAATGTGCCCTGCTCCGTGAGCGAGATCTGCTCGCCGGAGAGCACCAGGTGGTCCGCCCAGCGTTCCAGCTGGACCTCGTACCTGCTGGTGAAGTCTGCTGCGCTTTCGTAGCCAAGATCCGCCGTTACCGAGACGCCCCCGCTCAATCGAAGACCCAAGGCCAGCTTCTCGTTGCGCAGTTGGACAGGATCAAGATCTTCTCCCCCGGCCACCGGCGAGTTCCCTCCCTCAATTCGCTCCAGGTACTCGTCAAGACCGCGCACATTCCACCAGCGCCTGGCACCGTCGAACCCGTGGGCAGCTGGACCGAATCCCAGGTAAGGCTCGCCGCGCCAGTAGTGAAGGTTATGGCGGCAGGCTCTGCCGTTACGGGCGTAGTTGCTGATTTCGTAGGCGTCGTAGCCCCGGCCCGGCAGATACTCCCTGGTCCAGGCGTACATGGCCGCATCCACCTCCTCGGAGGGCATGTTAATCTGTCCCGCCGCCACCATGCCATGTAGCGGCGTGCCTTTTCCCACGGTTAGCGAATAGGCCGAGATGTGTTCCGGGCCCAGCTCCACTAGCGCGGCCAGATCGGACTGCCAGCGCCGCAGCGTCTGGCCGGGGACATTGAACAGAATGTCGGCATTGATGTTATCGAACCCGGCCCGGCTAGCAGCCTCGAAGGTCCGGTTGCAGTCACGCGGATCGTGGAGCCGCCCCAGGAACTTGAGCAGGCCGGCATCGAACGATTGGAATCCAAGAGAAAGCCGGTCGACCCCCAGGTCACGAAAAGCCCGCAGCTTCTCTTCTGGCGCCTCCCCCGGATTGGCTTCCATGGTGAACTCCACAATCCGGCTCGTCCCCAGCACCTGCTGCAGGGTGGTCATGATGCTCTCCAGATGGTTGGGTGTGAGCAGGCTCGGTGTGCCGCCGCCGATATACAGGGTATCAAACTGCCAACTCCGTACCCACTCCGGTGTCTGTTGAATCTCTTTTGCTACACAGTTGATGAACCGATCCATGGCATCATCCCGGCCGGCCAGGGAATAGAAATCGCAATAGAGGCACTTTGCCCTGCAGAATGGGACGTGAATGTAGATACCAGCGGTAGGGGCCATTAGCGAAGTGGCCGGGCCGTTCTTTACCTCCGCCGCGGCGCAAGCGGCATCAGCGCGGGGTTGATAATCCGTTCCAGCCGACAAATTACAGATGTCCTGATCGCCCGCCGGGAGCCACCCGGACAGGCGTGAAATTTACGGGAACTTTTTCCCTGGCTGGCCTTTTAACCATTTGAGAATGCAAACTTTGGTGGATTGAATATTATTCGTTAGTCCTTCTCAGATACCTCCCAGGATGCTCCTCCGGTAGAGGGAGTATCCCTCCTGCACTGGCACAATCTACCCAGCCTGCACGGGGCAGCAGTCGCCTGATTGCCGCCCCGTCTTTTTTCAGGGCGATATACCATGACCGCCGTTCATCGGCGTTTATCCCGAAGCACGGGAAGACCTCCCCAGCAGCGGGACCAGGATTAAGGTCACCAACAGCCCGGGCAGCATCGGCTGTAGTCCCAAGGGGTAAGTCTCGCCTGCCCCACCCAACCAGCGTCCGACATCAGGGGTGAGCAGCCAGATACCAGCGGTTATTACGCCGGCCAGACCGATGGTCAGCGCCCTCTTATCAGACAAGGTTATCCGGGGATGGAAAGTAAGGAGAATGGGCAGCAGCAGCCCGGGCACCAGAACCATTCCCAGGGTATACCACAGCTCCACCACCGACGGCATGCACACGGCCAGAATATACCCGACAATGGCACTGGCCACGATTCCCCACCTGATGCGCCGGCGTTCGGTTGCCGTTCGCCGACCGGCGGCTTCCCCGTCGGGAACTGCAAAATCACGACCCAGAGTCGTGGCGCTGATGAAAACGAATGAGTCAATGGTACTCATGATCACAGCCAGCAGGGCCGCGAAAAAGAATCCCCGCAGGCCCACGGGCAGGACGGCAGCGCCGAGCAATGGATAGGCCGCCACCGGCCCGGCAGACAAACCCGTCAGGTCGGGGAGCCGGGAAACGGCATAAAGCCCGGTAGCTGTTGTCAGCAGGTCAAAAACGAGCCAGAAACCGACGCTGATGAGAATACCCCTGGCAGCGGTTCTGCCGGTACGGGCCGCCGCACAGCGCTGGTAGAACGTGGGGTCCACAAAGGTCCAGCTGGCGATAAGGAACCAGACCAGGATAACCTGCCAGCTCAGATGCTCAGCGCCCCGCCAGTCGCGGTGACCGGCAGGCAGCCCCTGCCACATGTGCACCAGGGATTCCTCTCCCGCCAGTAGGCCCAGGAGAACGGCGAATCCCACGAACATGAGGATAAACTGGAGCAGATCGGTCCGCACCACCGCCTGGAAACCTCCCCGCCACAGGTAGATGGTGCTGAATATTGTTCCCAGGAGAATTGCTACCCACAGGTCCAGTCCCAGCAGAAAGTTCAGCATAACGCCGAGCATAAGCAGATATGGCGCTGGCGTGGTAAGCAGGAACACCAGGACGGCGCTAAAGCGGGCGGAACTGGGCCCGAAATTCTGCCGGAAACGCTCCGGGATCGTGAGGGCATCGCCCCTTCGGATACGGGCGGCAAAGAAAAGGGCATACAAAATGGCAAAGATATAATAGGGCAAACCGAAGACTAACAGATTTACAACGCCGTTAAGGTAGGTGAACTCCCCCACTCCCAGGATGCCACCATACCAGGTGGAAACGAGGGTCGCTATGAAGGGCACGAGCGTAAGACGGCGACCCCCCAACAGGTAGTGCTCCAGACGGGCCGCTGGTGAGAGCCGCGAGCGCAAGCCCAGGTAAAGCAGACCGCCCACGTACAGTGCTATAATAGTCAGGTCCAGGGGATGCAGCCGGACGCTATCCCAGGAAAAATCCATCAGGGAATGCCCCTTCAGGCTCCCGGCGGATAACCCTGGTACACCAGCACGGCACCCCCGGTGACCATTACCGAGAAGACCGGGCCCAGGCACCGGTTGGAAGTCCCTTTATGGGGCGCGGATATAGGGGCGTCCTGGAGGGGATATACCAGCCCGGAAGAGGTGATCCGGACCCGGGAAGATTCGGGGAAGAGGGATACGACCTGTCCTTCAAACGAGCGAAAAGAGCGGGCGGTACGCACCACGGTGAACTGGCCGGTATCGGTGAGCAGGGTTATATCCAGACCGAAGTCGGTCCACAGCATAAGCAGATTGCCCAGGCTGTGATCCTCCCGCAGGCCGGTAGCACCGAGAATGGTGACCTCTTTCGCGCCCTTACCGGCCACCCACCGGAGAGCTTTTTCCAGGTCACTGGATTGTTGAGAGGGCAGCTCCACCAGCCTGTCGTGGAAAGCAGCGCGCGCTTCTTCGCTAAGTGAATCGAGATCCCCCACCACAGCATCCGGTTCCGGAGTTCGCCCGATCAGCTTATTCGCCACACCATCACAGCATATCAGCGTACCGGCCCTGCGAAGCACATCCAGCGGACGATCATGTGTAGGAAAAACGCCGTTCGTCAGGATCACTACCGGCGGATTAAAGGACATAGGAACTTATTCCCAGGGGGCCTGAAGCCAGCCGGTATAGAGTCCCTCCTGTTGCTCGGTGGGAGGCTCCACCTTCACAATAGATACCATGTCGTAAGGCGGCGGCGTGGGCCTGATAGTAGAGGTACTCATGATACCATCCCGATTTACGACCAGAGTGACTGCCTTATCCTGGCTTCGAGAAGCCAGAATCTGCTCGGCTGAGGCTCCCAGGAGGCGGTAATTATCAATGGATATAAGCTCATCATGCACGCTCAGACCCGCGCGGGTTGCCGGAGTATCATGGTCAATTCGCGTGATCACCAGCCGACCGTCCTCCTCGCGCGTCCTGAAACCATAATAGGCCCGGGCGGTATCTCCCGGACTGATGTAGCCCCGAACCAGCATCAGACCGAAGGGTTCCAGAATGGGTTGCCAGTCCATCTCCACAGTGGTGGTAACATACTGGAAGACATCGTCGAGGGGACGCCCCGCCACCGAATCGCATGCCGCCCGGAAATCTTCGTAGCTGTAGTTTCCCCTGGTGGCCAGGTAGTCCTGCCACAGGAGCTGGAAAACGTCATCCAGCCCCCGCTCACCATCGGTGGCAGATCTGATAGTCAGATCCAGGGTCAGGGCTACCAGGCTGCCCTTGGTGTAGTATGAAATGGTGGTGTTAGAGCTATTCTCATCGGACCGGTAATACTTGATCCAGGCATCAAAGGAGGCCTGTTGGAGGGTCTGCTGCCGGCGGCCGGGCGTCGATTCGATCTCCTGGATATCACCAGCCAGCTGGTCGAGGTAGTCCTCTGCCGTAAGCAGGTCAGCCCGCCGCAGCAGGAGCCCGTCATAATAGGAGGTAAATCCTTCCACCATCCACAGCAAGGGGGTATAATTCTCCCGATCATAGTCAAAGGGCCCAAGGGACTCCGGCCGGATACGCTTGCCGTTATAGGCATGAAACACTTCGTGCGCCACTACCGCCAGGTAGCGCCGGTAGTCCACCGCAGGACTGAAGGTCCATCGGGAGGTGATCAGGTGAGTGGAGTTGAGGTGTTCGAGAGCTCCGCCACGCCTTTCTTGCAGCTGGAGGAAAATGGTATAATCCTGATAAGGAACGGTACCAAAAATGTCGTGGATTTCCCGGATAATTTTTCCCGTATCGGTCAATAGCCGGTCGGGGTCGTAGTTACCCTCGCCGGAAATGGCATACCGATGTGACACCCCACTAACCTCGAAGTCAAGTACCGTGTGGTTACCCATCATAATCGGGGAATCCACCAACACATCATAGCTGGCGGCCCGGAATACGGGACTCCTTCCCCCTACCCAGGGCAGGGCGGAGGTGACCTGGCCCCAGCTGCGCGGCTTGTTGATCACCACCAGGCTCTCCTGCGATTCCATGCCGTCAGGGTAGACAAACACGCCGGCGCCGTTGATCATCGCCCCATCCTCGTCAACGAAGCTGTTGCGGTGATCGGGCTGGAAGACATACACCTTATAGCGGATTAATATACGCCGCTGTCTGTTCAATTCCACCCGCCAGGTGTTCTTATTCACCTTGGTCACCGGCAGCTCCCGGATACCACTCCTGGCTGTGAGATCAACAACGTTGCGCGAGAATTCCCGGATCAGGTAGCTCCCCGGCGTCCACACCGCCATCCTGAAGTCCTGGTATTCCCTCCCCCGCAGACCGTCGACTTCCAGGTCTACCGTGACATAATGCTCAGCACGATCCTCAAAACTCAGAGTATAAGTGATCCTGCCGAAAACGGTAGCCGTCATGAGCAGAACCACTGATAGGATCCGATATAACCACTCTATTAGTGATGCCGGCATTTTATACGCTATTCCCATTTCTACATTATCCCTGTTTCGATAGCAGACCGTTAGGTGGAAAAATACTTCGATTGGCGGACTAAATCCACCCTCAATGTCCCGGTCTGCCGGTTCCGATGAAAACACTGAATTGGCACTGTCAGGGCGGTTACCGAAACGTTAGTTGGTCTACATTGGGACTGCCTGATAATCCCTGACGACCTGCCCGTCGGCGAGTGACCTGACCTGCACCCCCCCGCGGATAATGAACCGCGGCTGATGTCGCTCCATTTCTCGTGCATAGCGTTCGTTTCCCTTGAACCAGTCGTGGAGTTCATCACTCAGGGGTTGGACCATCTCAGAGGGTTGCCAACGGTAAGGCCCGCCTGTGCCCTCCTCCAGCAGGTCGCCCCACTGCTCAGCCCAGGCTACCTCTACCCGGCCGAACCTTTTCATCGCCCGCTTAAGGGCCAGCAGCTCGGCCTGGATACGGGGCGACAGGGCCAGATAATACCTCAAGAAAAACAGCGCCGAGTGCAGGTTGGCGGGTACCGTGACAATCCCGTCCACGTGCAGGATCCTGGCCATCTGGGAGATGAGGCTCAAGACCATGTCTCCCAGTGCCAGCCCGGGACAATCCTGTTGCGGCAGGGCCGGGTGGCCCTCATCGAACCGGTGATGAGGGTTTTGCAGGAGAATCCATTCCAGGAGCAGACAGGAGTACTGGTTTTTCTCCACCACCGGCTCAAGGGTGCGGGAAAGGAGGGTGCGGCGGAACACCAGCTCCACCACCAAATTACCAGGGATGATTTCTCCGTCATACAGGCGCAGAATATGGCGATAGGCATCACTCAGGTCCAGGTCGAGGAGAGGATGGCCGATACCCCGTTTAGCCAGGGCAGCTAGCAACCCGAATTTTCCCAGCAGGTCCATAATAGCCACATCGCCGTATGCCCCCAGGAACAGATTGCTGCTGCTCCCGCTGTCCAGGTCCTCGAAGAGGTCCCATTTACCCAGCTGGGACGAGTGGCCCCGCGGATAATCACGGAGTTTCCTGGTTATACGGGCAAATTTGCGGTCGTATCGGGAGCGATTCAAGTTAGTGGGGTTGCATATTTATGGTTTGTTTCACCATGGGCGACGGCACTGCCGCAATCCATGTTTCGCCGCAAGCGGTTACCACATGATATAACCACCGGCCGGCCTATCCGGGTGGCCAGCGCATGGGACGGCCGCCCAGGACGTGGAAGTGCAGGTGAAAAACGGACTGGCCGGCGCTCGATCCCGAGTTGGTCACCACCCGGTATCCCTCCGCGATGCCCTCCTGTTCGGCAAGCCGGGTGATCACCCCGTGCATGTGCCCGATAAGACCCTCGTCTTCGGCATTCAGGTCATGTAACCTGGCAATCGGCTTGCGCGGTACTATCAGGAAGTGCACCGGCGCCTGCGGATTGACGTCCCGAAAGGCTACGCACTGGTCATCCTCGTAGATGATGTCGGCGGGGATTTTCTTGTTGATGATCCTGGCGAAGATGGTATCGCTCATGGGCTCTCCCTTCCGGTTTTCACTTCAAACCGGCGGTCCAGCAGCTTCCACCCCTGCGGCAGGAGTAGCGCCGCCGCAACAATCTTGATGACGGCCCCCGGCATAAAGGGATACAGGCCCGCAGCCAGCACGTTGTCAGTCCCCGTAAACAGCGCCAGCCAGGCCAGCCCCGTTGCGTAGATGGCCGCCGTCCCCAACAGCATGGCCATAAGGGTGGTCCCGATCCGCCGGTCCCAGCCCCGCTCGGCCAGCAGTCCGGTCAGGGTAGCCCCGGCCACAAAGCCCAGCAGGTAGCCGCCGGTGGGTCCCAGGAGATAGGCTACGCCGGCCCCGCCCGCGGCAAACACCGGCAGCCCGGCCACCCCCTGGGCTAGGTACAGCAGCAGGCTCACGCCCCCACGCACTCCTCCCAGGAGGGCACCCACAAGGAGCACCGCCAGGGTCTGGGCGGTGACGGGTACCGGGCTGAACGGCAGGGGAAAGGCAACCCGGGCGCTGAGGGCCACCAGCAGGGAGCCTCCCAGCACCAGGGTCAGGTCATAGAGCCAGGCCAGGCGCCGGGCCCGGGGCCGTAGAATATCGGCATAAGTGGCGCAAACCATAAATGTCTCCTTTTCAGTTTATCCGCCCAAGCGGGCTGTAAAAACTACGTGCAGCTTGCCTGTAGTATCCTGATCCACTCCTGAAGCACGAATTTAGGCCGTTCGTTGGCGGTTGCCAAATAACTCCCATGCACGTGCAGTCAATCCACTGGCCGCACCTGACCGGTAAGGCCCGCCGCCAGTACGAGCATCAGGACAATCGAAATGCCGTAAGACTGAAGAAGCCTGCCCCAGGGAACAAACACCTCAGACGGCCGGGAAACAGGTTTTGCCATGATAAATTAAACTCCTTGTGATCTTAAGTTATTTTATCCTGGCTGAATCTCAAATCTGAAAATAATGCTATTTTCGACCAGTACCATCAGACATGCATTGGTCTCTTTTAAGATCACCACCAGAATTTTTCGCTGGATGAACCTCAGGCGCTGACCTAAATTGGTTAATTGATCCTGAGAAAAGTTTTAAAGCAATGGAGCAGCTCACACTCAACATCAGCGAAAAGTCCCGCACCCGCATCATCGCCTCCTCTCCGTTGGGGTTCCAGATTGAACTCATGGAATACGTCGGGGGGGAGGACATCCCCACTCTGGTAGAGGTTTCCGAATCGCTGGCCAGCGAGTACGGAGACCTTGCCCGGCTTACCAAGACCACCATTCGGAAATATTTCAATTATCCCAAGACCCTCCCCTTCGTGGCCCGGTATCGTGGGGAAATCGTTGGCTATATCATCGGTATCCCACTGGAGCACTTCGCCCGCGATCCCTGGGCCAAGTTCGATCAGAACCTGGGACTGAACAACACTCTCTATACCTATGCATATGTCATCCTGGCCCGTTATCGCGGCAACGGTTTTGCCCGGACCCTGAAACGGGTCTACCTGAACTGGGCCCGGAAGCATAACTACCGGTACATTACCGGCCATGTGCTGGAAGGCATCGCGCGCAAATTTTCCCCGGATACGGCAATCGTAAAGCGCTTCCCCAACTGGCACGGCTCCGGACGGACCTTCGAGTATTATCGCCGTCCTATACGCAATTCAACCGCTGGCAGGGACTTCTAGCCTGCCTCCCTGCAACACTACCGCCGTGCAGCCGTGAAGACGGCAGCATTTCATTTCATCGGGGACCGGCTGCCCGTCCCGGTGATAATGGGGAAAAAACAGAAGCGGTTAATGCCCGAAGGCTTCCCCGGGCTAGCCCAACTCCCGGATCAGTACGGGTAGTAGATGGAAGAAAGCCTCCTGCTCTTTCATCATCTCCAGGTTGGCTTCAACACCTGTGGTATGTTTGATCGGATTGGATGGGTTCTTCTGTAGCAATTCAAGGGCATCGGGCGTGATGTCCTTGTGCCGGGCTATCTTTTTGCTGTACTTGGCTTCCAGGATGAGATAAGCATAAAAGAAGTCAATCCCCCAGCGGATGCTGAAGATGGGGGCTTTGCCGGAATAAAAGCGAATAAACCAGATCTTATCCGGTTCGCTCCACACGAATCTGGCCCTCAGCTTCAGACCAACCAGTTCCTCGTAGATGGCATCAAACCGCCGGTAGCGGCTTACACCCAGGAAATCCTCCAGGTCCTTTTTGGTGGGGGTCCGGTTGGGATTGAGCATAGGGTCGATAGGCATGATGGATCGTCCTCTCTATTTGTGAGTGACATTATCAGGTTCCGAACAGGGCATCGATGTCTGTCTGTGAAATCACCGCTTCCTTCCTAACTTTATCAGTAGTATCAATAGCCTCCTCATCAGTACCCTGAGTATAGCTCTCAACGATTTTCTTCACCAGCTCATTCTTCTCACCGATACTCTTCAACGACTCAAACAGCATCTCCATCCGCATCTGGATCGCCTCTACTATCAGCGTCGCCTGACGGAGATGCTGGGAAGTAATGTCCTGGAACTGGAGCGCAATACTGATCTCGGCCACCTTGCCGGCCAGGTTCTGGAGAGGCTCCTTCAAATTACCGTCAGGCTGATCGACGATCAGTTTATCCAATTCCACGGTGATATGTTCCACGTTATCCATGATGGTGTTCGTGGCGTCTTCCGCCATTATGTTGGCGCTGGTTATATTGTCAGACGCAGCCGGCATGGACGCGGTTGTGTTTTCCAGCGACCGGCTGGCCTTCGCCAGTATCGGCATAAGATCGCTTAAAAAAGCAAACAGCTCTTCCAGAAAGGGCGCAATTTCACCACCGAATTCAAATAAAGATTCAATTTCCTTCAACGTCTTGAGAACCGGCCCCTGTTTTTTCTTGGTCATAATTCTATTCCTCCCGCAAGGGTCAGCGTAAAAATGATCTGAGTTTCTCTTGCAGGATTTCCGGCGTGAATGGCTTGATGATATAGCCATTAACGCCCAGCTTCATGGCAGTCATTACGTCGTCCTTCATCCCCCGGGTCGTTATCATGATAATGGGTACCTCGGCGTACGGTGGCATCTCCCGGAGCGCCTTGACCAGCTCGGCCCCATTCATCTCCGGCATATTCCAATCGGTTACAACGAGATCGACCTCTTTCCCTTCCAGCTTTTCCAAAGCGTCAACTCCGTTCTCGGCCTCGATTATCTCGTCGAAACCGACTTGCCTCAGGGAATTCGCTATGATTCGCCGCATGGTGGGAGAATCTTCAACGAAAAGGATCGTTTTCGGTACTTTAGCCATAGAACAAATCCTTACTGGACTAGTTGCTGAATCATACCGGGCATATCGGCGGCATCGGTAATCATATCAGTGATGCCGGCATCCACGGCCGCCTTGGGCATGCCATATACAACACATGACTCTTCGTTTTGAGCTACAATGGTGCCGCCACGGGCATTCACTTCCTTAAGACCCTGCAGGCCATCGTGGCCCATGCCTGTGAGAATGACGCCCAAGGTCCGGGATCCGAATGTATTCACGGTCGAAGAGAATAACACATCGACAGAGGGGAAATACAGCAGGTCGTCCGGCTTGGAGGTCAGGTCCACCACCACCAGGGTTTTCTGCCGCTCCACCACCAGGTGCTTCCCGCCCCGCCCGATTAAGGCTACCCCTTTCGTGACGCAATCACCCGGTTCGGCTTCCTTCACTTCCAGGGGCGAGGTTCTATTTATGCGGTCGGCAAACGGCTTGGTAAACACTTCCGGCATATGTTGGGCCACGACAATACCGGCAGGGAAATCGGCCGGCAGGTTTTCCAGGATGTGCTGCACTACCGGTGGCCCTCCAGTAGAAACACCGATAGCTACCACACTGTGCTTCCTGCCTGCGAGCCGCTCTGGGATAGATGGCCCCTTACGCTCCGAAACTTCATCCAGGGATTTTTGACGCTCCCGCCGACGCTCCAGGGCTTCCATAAAGGCCCGCTTCTGCGTGGGCCGCTGCCGGACAATACTTTTGACCTTCTGGATGAGATCTTCTTTAATCTTAGTGATATCAATGGCTACGAATGACTGGGTCTTCGGGATAAAATCCATAGCCCCTTTATCCAGTGCCTCCAGGGTTACAGCGGCCCCTTCCGTAGTAAAGGAGCTGACCACCAGAACCGGCGTGGGCATCTCCCGCATGATAATATCCAGCGCCTCCAGGCCGTTCATCCGGGGCATCTCGATATCCATCGTGACACAGTCCGGCTTGAACTTTTTCACCATCTCGACGCCTTCAATGCCATCACGCGCCAAGCCTACTGCCTTGATCCCCGGGTCAGACTCCAGCATGATTTGCAGGGCCTTCCGCATGAACGCGGAATCATCGACAATAACGATATTTATCAATCCTTTAACCGGCTCCCATGTTGTAGATCAGCTCCGGCACGTCCAGGATGAGGGTGATCAGACCATCGCCGCCGATAGTACCGCCGGCAATCCCGGGTATCCGGCCCAGAGCCTGACCCAGTGGCTTGATGACTGCCTCCTCTTGCCCCTTCAGGCCGCTGACCACCAGGGCGTATCGAAATTCGGCCACCGAAACCACCACGGCATACTGCTCCTGTTCGCTAGCTTCATCCCGGCCCGGCACCTGGAACCATTCATCGAGGAACAGGGTATGCACCACCGAATCACGGAACCGGATCACCCATTTGTTCTCTACTTTGGTCAGTTCAGTCCTTTTCAACTTAACGGTCTCAATGATGTTGACGAAGGGGATGATGTAATTCTCGTTCCAGACATTCACCTTGAGACCCGTGACGATAGCCAGAGTCAATGGGAGTTTGATAATAACCCGCGTTCCGGCCCCGATCTTCGTATCTATGTCAATAACGCCGTTCAGCTTGCTGACATTTGTATGTACAACATCCATCCCAACACCCCGACCGGAAACATCGGTCACCTTGGCGGCAGTGGAAAAGCCAGGGCGGAAAATTAGGTTCAATTTCTCCCGGTATGACATGGTCTCGGTTTCTGAGGGATTGACTACCCCCTTCTCCAGGGCTTTCTCAACCAGCTTCTCGGCATCCATACCGCCACCATCATCCTCCACTTCGATGATGATATGGTTGCCCTCATGGGATGCCCGCAGGAATATCGTTCCCTGCTCCGGCTTGCTCCGGGCCTTGCGCTCTGCCGGCACCTCAATTCCGTGATCTACGGAGTTGCGAACCAAGTGTAATAGTGGGTCGTTAATAACCTCGATCACCGAGCGGTCCAGCTCCGTATCCTCGCCCACCAATACCAGTTCCACATTTTTACCCCGCTCATGAGACAGGTCACGCACAACCCTGGGGAACTTCCTAAACACGTTACTGATGGGTAACATCCGCATCTGCATGACCGCTTCCTGGATCTCCGTGGTAATCCGTCCCAGAGAATTGTTCACCTGGTCCAGGTTATCCAGGGCGGCGTCGGTAGCCTTGGTCACCGACAGGTTGGTATAGGCCTGCCCTAGCTGATTACGGGAAAGTACTAATTCACCGGCCAGGTTCATGAGGTTCTCCAGCCGCTCCATATCCACTCTGATGGTCTCAACCGACTTAGGCGGCTTGCCATCCTTGGGCGGGGCTTGTGGCCGCTTCTCGGCAGCCGCTTCAGCTGCAACTTCGGATTCGGCCGCCTTTTCTTCCTCTGTAGCCAGCTTACCATCTTCAGCCGGTTCGCCATCGGTAACCGGTTCGACTTCAGCCAGAGCCGGATGACCGTTATCGCCAACGGTGACCGCCTCCGCCACCGGCGCTTCCGCTTCGGCCTCCTGCTCGCCGTCGGTAACCGGTTCCTCTACCGCTTCAGCGGGCGCTTCGGCCGGGGGAGCCGGCTCGGCCGCACCGTCGCGAACTGCTTCTAATTCTTGCAGCAGGGGATCAATCTCGTATTCTTTCTCCACCCGCTCTTTTACGTCATCGATGAAACTGCTGAACCAGTCCACCGTCTTCAGGAGAACATCAATAATGGCGCTGCTGGGCTCTATTTCATTGTTACGCAGCTTATTCAACAGGTCTTCCGCGACGTGGGCCAAGTCCTTGGACTGGACAAACCCCAGAAAACCGCAGGTGCCCTTCATGGTGTGAAAGGCCCGGAAAATACGGTTGACCAGCTCACCATCCGGCTCCGATTCCAGATGGACAAGGTCTTCATTCACCTCTTCCAGCAACTCTGTGGACTCAATGATGAATTCATCGAGAACCTCCTCCATACCGACCAGATTATCATAAACACTCATGTGTCCACCTCTCTCTGGTTATTTGCCACCGTACCCGCACACGGGATTATAATAAGGTATCCTACTATTCGTCATAGTGGGGTATCGGCAGCCATCATTAATGGTAATACCCCACAAATTCCCGGTCTTCATGATTCCCAGAACTCCAGATTTCATTCTCAGCCCTTTGTATCGTCCTCTACTGAAATGAACTTGGATACTTGATACCGAATCTTTTTAGCGTCGAATGGCTTTTCAATATAGGCATCAGCGCCCACTTCCTCGCCGCGCTTCTTGGACTCCTCGCCCCGCTCCGACGAAAGGATGATGATGGGAACTCCACGGTACATATCCGATTGACGGAAGTTCTCGATGAACTCAAACCCGTCCATATTAGGCATGTTCAGATCTACGATCACCAGATCCAGTCTGGGAGCTTGTGAGACTTTCTCCAGGGCATCCATGCCATCTACTGCCGTGATCACTTCCATGTTTTGAGAACTTAGCGAAAAGGAAACAAACTTTCTCACGGTAGAGGAATCGTCGGCAACCAGAACTACCTGTTTATTTTGATGGGCCTTTGCCTTGCTCATCTTTAGTCTCCCCTTTATTCCTTTTTATAGGCAAATGTGCCGGGAAAGTGCTCTACTTTGAAGGCTGAGCTGATTCCATGCAGGGACTCCGCTTCTCCCAGGAACAGGTAGCCACCGTGGCTTAATACATCATAAATGGAACTCAACACTCGCTTTTTCATCGCCTCATCAAAATAGATGAGGACATTGCGGCAGAAAACGATATCCATCCCCCTAAGTTTGCGAATCTCCATGCTATCGTTCAGGTTCAAGTAGCGGAACTGGGCCATTTCCCTGATACTCTCATGCAACTTGAATTCATTACCCTCTTCGATAAAATGCCGCCCCTTTTGACTGTCGGTCATGGAACCCCGGAAGGAGTTCCTGGTATAGATCGCTCTCTTGGCCTGGTCAAGGGCCCGGTGACTGATATCGGTCCCTAATAGATGTATCGTCCACTGCTCCAGGAAAGAACCGAAATACTCACGCAGCATGATAGCCAGCGTGTAGATCTCTTCCCCGGTCGATGAGGCTGCACTCCACAAGTTGATCCTGAGGTTACCGGTCTCCTTATACCGCGCTGCCAGCTGGGGCAAGAGCTTGTCCCTAAAAGCATTGAGCTGGGCCTGAAACCGGAAGAAGAAGGTCTCGTTGATAGTTACGGCATTGTAAATCTGATGGAATTCCGGTGCGCTCCCGTCCTGGACCTGGACATGCCGGATATACTCTTCAAAAGAAGACATCCCCAGATTATTTATGCGGCGCCCCAGACGATTTTCAAGCAGGTAGAGCTTATTCTCAGCGAAGAAAATGCCGCTCTTCTCATAGATGATGTCTCGAAGACGACGGAACTGATCCAGTTCCAGATGAAGGTCCTGACTCACATTGGTAATCGTCATTTCAGGACAACTAGATTTATTTACTGGATAGTTCCAATTTCATCAGCAATACTCCGAGTAAGCTGCCTGACACGAAAGGCCCGGAGGTTTACCGTCCACCTAAGCAGATCCAATTAATCCCCCAGTACTTGCTTGGCTATAACTCGAAGATCTTCATCTTCAGAATCCAGAAACGGCCTAATCCATTCCCGCGCTTCAGGGATATCCAAATGCTGGACAACCTTGATGGCAGCCAGTTGGGGCAGATTCCTGTGCTCCGCCAAAACACGCTTAATAGTTTCGGCGGCGGCGGCTTCATCTACGTGAATGAGATGCTCAATGGCTGTGTACGCTACCCAGTCATCCGGATGATCCACCATTTCCAGTATAAATTTACTCAATTGTGAATAGGGTGCAGCTACTTTAATCAACGCCACCAGCCCGTTGGAAGACAGGGAATCCTTAGCCTGTGTCAGAGTCAGCAGGATCCCCGGATCCAGGGACTCGTCCAGTTGATTAATAAGCAGTTGCTGATATTCCTCGTCGCCTTTGGATACTGACTGGATGATTTTCTCTAGAGGAACCTCGTCCCGCTCCAGCAGGTTGATATGTTCCCGCTGGGCAATTTTCAGCAGCGCCAGTGCCACCGGGTTATGGAGGGGTTCGACCATCTTAGTGATATTTTTTTCCAGGAATTCCAGCACCTTCAGGTCTCCCTCATTTCCCATGGCATCCACCATCGCATATTGAACCAGCAGATCATCGGTGGTAAAGAACTGCTCCATCAGGAAATAGGCCCCATCAGGAATATTCAGCATTCCCAAGGCTTCGGCACACTCCCTTTTCAGATAGTCGCGGCCCGTAAAGCCGGCAATCAGATGCGGTAGTGCCTTTGGAGATCGGATTTTCCCAAGCGCTTCTGCCGCCGAGACACCCACATTTTCTGCGGAGTCATACAGAGCTTTAGCCAGGTATTCTATAGCCTGGTCGCTGCGCGCCA
>Ga0209976_10000745_pt1 | contig 20124 bp, 35 predicted proteins | sample SumtaG_FD_182806 | JGI IMG/M metagenome (GOLD analysis project Ga0209976, IMG submission 182806) | Deep subsurface microbial communities from Indian Ocean to uncover new lineages of life (NeLLi) - Sumatra_00157 metaG (SPAdes) (version 2) | ecosystem: Environmental > Aquatic > Marine > Oceanic >...
TCGGCTTGGTCCGTCTCCTGCCGCCCCTGCTGGACAAGGGACCAAGCCGACTTCCAAGCCGAAAGGGCTGCCGCGGCAGGCATCGCCAAAGAGACTGGACTCTCCCAGGAGATGGTCCGGGCCCACAACATCTCGGGCGAGGGCAAGCCAGACCCCCAGCCTAGCTTCTCTCGGGAGGGCATCGAGGAAAACACGCGCCACCGTCAGCGCCTCGACTACGGGGCCCAGACAAATGCGGACTTGGCCCAGGACGCCAGACACCAGATCAGACACATCGCAGCCACCCTGGGGATCCTAGACACCTCAGACGGGGGTTTCTCGATCGAGCGGGCATGCAAGGGCGATGCGATCAAGTCGGACTTGTGGGCGATCCTGGACCTACTGCGGGACATCAAGACCGCGGCCCGGGACCACATCGAGAACAGCAAGACCGTCGGCAGAGACCACTACCACGCGCAACAAGACTCGATCTTCTGGTTTCGGCGCGCGGAGCTAGCCGAGGCGGAAGTCTCCAGACTACGGGCCGAGGATAGCAAGGGCTGGCAAGAACGCATGCGAGAGCGTGGGAAGCAAGGGGGGCTGCCAGTAGACCCGATGGCCAAGCCCGCAAAGCCCGCGGAGATGCGCCAAAAGCGGGGAGGCAACTAGCATGGACTCCACAAGACACCTATCGACTTTCAACTACGCTGAACCCGGTGACGCATTCGTCACCATCGTCTATCGCTCCGACTACACTGGCGAGTGGCGAACATGCCTCAAGATCGACGGCCGTTACGTCGAATCGACGGACAAGGGACACAAGAACGAGAGAGAAGCCAGAGACGTTGCGGCCATGTATACGGGCATCGACAACGGACGGGGAGACCAAGTCTACGGACCCGCTACCCTAGACTGGGTTGCTGAAGGGGAGGCCTAGGACCATGGGATACACACCAGCAGAGAACTTGCGCCGGCTGGCATCGCGCATTGCCTTGGTCCTGCCCACTGGATCACTCGCAAGGCAAGAGGCCTTGAGCCTAGCGCATGCCCCACACTTCGCCAGAGAGATCACCGAGGGACTTGTGGAGATCCGGACGGATCTCGGCAAGCTCGACTCCGAGGACCGATGCAAGGGCGAGACTACCGCCTTGCGACTACTGGACACGCTACTTCTACCAAGGGCCAAGGAGGCTTAGACCTATGAGATTCAACCCGAACATCAACCCGAACCACCCAACACGTTGCGGCCATGGCCGAAACACACACTGTGGCACAGTGTCGGAGCTTGTGTTTGGTCGTGCGATACCGGCCGGCGGGGAGGTAACGGACTACGCTATCCAGGCCTTCCTGGACTCGTTCGTCTTGCCTCGATTCCCCGAGGGCTTCACTGTGACTACTTCCGTCGGTGTCTGGAAGGGTGGCAAGGAAGCTAGTTTCTCTGTGTCCGTTGTCTACGGCATTGACCCCGCAGAACGCAAAGACGTCGGTGTGAAGCTTGAAGAAATACGGGCGGAATACATCCGGCGGCACGGGCAGGAGAGTGTCCTGCGCATCGACACACCCGTTACCTACTCGTTCGACTAAGACCCACGACCACGAACACCACGACCACGAACACCACGGCCAAGGAGGCCGATACCATGAGCAGACGCAAAAGAGCACAGAAAGGGACAAGGAAGATCGACCGCGGCCGCAGACTCAAGAACCCACGACGCTGCAAGGGTTGCGGTCTGCGCATCCGAGGCAAGAACCACGACCAAGGGACACACCACAACGAACACACCAGCACCTATGGGGGATAGAACCATGAACCACGACACACCAGAACGGACCACGTTCCGCGCCTTGCTGTCCGCCTCGGACTTCTCCACACTGGACACCTTCAAGCTCGATACCTATGGGAAGGGCATCGAGGACATTGAGAACGGTGAGGGTATCCCCTACCGTTTCCTCAACACTGTAAACAATGCTGAAGACGCCGAGGCTGTCGGGCATCGGTCATTGTGTGGATCGGACTACAACGGGGGCAGTCTCGTTCGCAGTAACCTCAAGGCCTTTCGCTCCATGGTGGAAGACGAGACTGGCGATGGTGACCCGTTGCCCATCGTCGACACTTACGGCGGATATGGCACCGATGGGGTCTTGCTTCTCCTGGATCGGGAACACGAAACAGAGAAACTTCGCCCCTTTGTGGAGCTATTGCAAGCCCTTGAGGACTACCCCGTAGTGTGTGACGACACAATGTCGGAGCTAGAAATGGAGGACGAAAACAAGGCCTGGGAAGACTATGGTCACGGGGACTTTGCCCGCGCCCTTGAGGAGACTATCGGGGCGGACTCGGAAGTTGAGGACCAAGACCCCATCGTCTATCCGGACGCGACCACGCTGCAAGAACTATTCCGTTCCGTTGCCGATTCGGCAAACCTCAATGGGGGATCCGGTGTCATCCATGAGGAGACTGGACCCTATATCTTGACCGACGACGCTGCAGCAGTAGTGTCCCCCGTTCTCTTGTTCGCCCTCGGACTCGTCAAGCTCGACGCCGATACGATGCTAAGGCTGGCAGCGTCGACCGATCCGGACGACCACGCCGAGGCCCGAAGGATCCGCCGTCTATCTCAACTTGGCAAGGGACTACGCCAGACACAAAAGGAACTTGCCCACCGTTTCCGCATGCTGTCCACCGTCCGAGACACAAACGGGGCGCTAGTCCGGCTGTCTGAAGAGGCCGAAAAGATCCGCCGTCAAGAGGCGGACCGCAAAGCCGCGGACATCATATTGCGCGCAGACATTGAGGCTGGCGATACTGAGGCACCGATAGCGGCCGACCTCAACTTGCCCCTTCGAATTGCAACGGTCAAGCTTGACCGTTTCGTCTGGCAGAGTAGCTCGCCGAGACTGGCAACGGTGGACCTTGTATTGGATCCGGACTTTCCCTACACTGTTGACCACGACGCTATCGGGGACTTTCTGCAGAAGGGACTACCACAACCGAAACCACGACCATAGCCACCACGACCACGAACACCACGACCACGGCCAAGGAGGCCAAGACCATGGAGCTACCGACGTTTGCAAAGTATAACGGCAAGACCGGCAACGCCCTTGTTTTCACACTGGGGGAGGTCGACGTCTATTTCTCGTATGACACGCCCGTTGCGTTCCGCTCACCGTCGACCGGACTAGTAGTCCGTCAAAACGAGTGGACCCAAACCACGGCCAGACACCTAACGGCCATCGACGGTGGAAGTGTGGAAGCGAAAACCGCACGGGTGGGAATCGAATTCGCATCGATGCTGCGGGATGCGCTAGAGGGCGGGGATACCATGCGCAAGGCCTTGGCAGGACTACTTGTCTGGGCCCTCGATGGAAACAAGAGAGGCAACCCATACTGCAAACCCGAAGTCCGGGCGGCTCTCGATGCTGTCGGGACAGACGATCTGGCGGACTTGCGCATGCTTGCAGGCCTGCAGTCTATCCACCGAGCCTAGAACCATGAAACAGACCACCATTACACACACGTCGTTTCTCCATGTCATCCCGCGGGGTGGGCCGACCGCTCGCCAGATCGTCACCGTCCTATCGGTGGGGAAGGTATCCGCGGTTTGCGTCGTGGAGACTGTCCACCCGGACGGGACTATCTCACAAGACAGAATCACCAACATCATGAGGACAGCAATACCGCCGCGGACATTGCGCGCAGTCCAGAATACAGATACCCGTCGATTCTAGCAAGGGACTGTCTCGGCTGCAAACTCAAACCACGACCACGACCACGGCCAAGGAGGCCAATACCATGAGCGCTACATTCTACACTGCGATCTTCCACCTTCCCGGACACCTTCCGGACTCGGACTCTCCCCCGCCTGTCTTCAAAGACTACTCCGAGGCGGCAGCATACCTTGCCGATGAACTAGACTGCATTGCTAGCGGATTCGAAGAGGGAGAGCGGCACGGGGACCGATTCGAAGCCATGGCCGCAGACTGCTCAAACTCTACCGAGGAAGACGGTTTCGCCACCGACGGGCCCGACGGATACCGCTATGCTGTCGAGGAGACCGAATCCCGCGGCCGATGGACTACGGGCCCGGAAGACCATGGGGCTGTGGTCGTGACCTTCACCGAACGAGAGGACGGACTAGGCCCGACAGCAAGAGACGCCGCGGACGAGGTGTCTAGCTTGTGTGGTAGCTCGATCGAGCAACCACGGGGCGACTCGTTCGCCTATGCCATGATCGATTCGGGCAGACTGTCCGAGGCTGCAGAAGAACTCCGAGACTCTGGCTTCGAGCTAGAGGACTTAGAGGGGGAGCTTGTGGCATGATCGCACGACACACCAGCAAACGCTACGCATGTTCACACTGTGGCCACGAAACCCAGCAGACTACAAACCACTACGGCCAAACCTACAGCGCCGGGAGGGTCAACACGTGCCCAAAGTGTCCGCCATACTTGAAGTATCCCGAGTATGGCGGGGGGACTGTCTGGAATTGTCTGGACTCGCAACCGAAACCGATCCTTGAGCTATCGCACAACGGCGATCCATACGGGACTGGTTTCGTTGCTAGTGAGTCCACCGACGGGGGAGAGACGTGGTTCTACCGCGGAGACATCGGGGCCATGCCTCGGTCAAAGTGGAGACACTACGCCAGACAGCACCGCTACATACTTCGGGAGGTTGCATCCGTTCGACCAAGTAGGCGCAAGGGACTGCTCTCGGCGTTACTTCTCTTGCTGGTGGTTGTCTGCCCAGGGTGCGAGCACTTCGCCGTAGAGCTAGACCACGGCCGTTGTATCTACAACCACGCACCTCCGCCAGCATGGCCGATAGGGCACGGGCGGTAGAAGGGACTCAAGCCACTGCATTTTTCAACCGATACAGGACTGCAACCATGACCATTTCCGAACACCACGCCGCGACGATCTTTTGGGTGCTGTTCCTACTGGGATGCTGGACTGCTGTCGGACTCCTTAGCCGAGCGCTCCGGATTGCTCGCCTACACTTCTTCAAACCACAGGACTGAAACCATGAACACTTACAAGTTTGACCACGAGGGGAAAGCCATCACCATCACCGCGCGCAACCGACGGACTGCGGAGCGTAGACTCCGCGGACTGCTTCGGGGCGAGCTTGACACCGACGGCAAGACGATCCTTGCCAAGAAGCGGAAGCCCCCGGGGCGCTCGATGAATCCGCACCGGACTGCCAACGGACTGCGCAAGGGGAGGAAGTCATGAGCCGCGACTACGACGATGCCTACCCTGTCCGAAATTTGATGGACAAGCTCCCTTCCGTTCGGGAGTATTTCATCGGCCAAGCTTTGGCGGGGATCTTGGCAAACAAGACCACTCACGCCACAATCCGATACGCCCGGGTGGAACATCTCGCACACTTGGCTGTCGAGGTTGCAGATGCGACTATCCGGCGCATGAAGAACAAGGAGGACTAGACCATGGATCCCTACAAGACAACACACGAAACGGACTGGCGCCGAGTGCGGTGGGTCTACGATAACGAGTATCAAAACCTCGTGGAGATGATCGACGAGCCAGACGAGGACGAGAAGGCGGTCGCACAGCGAGAGCTTGAGGACTTGCAGAGCGGCAAGCTCGTTTGCCTCGGGGCCATCGTCGAGACCAAGTGCCCACACTGCAAAGAGTGGACGCACGCGGACTCCCTCTGGAACATCATCATCCAACCCGACGATGACCTAGAGGAGCTAGGCTCGGAGATCTTGGAGATCCCCGAGACTGCAGCCCCTGTTGAGGTTGGCTGCCCGAATCCCGAGGTCTTGGAGATGATGGCAGACTGTGGTCTCAAAGTCGAGGTCACCGAGTTTCCGCCCCCATCCGAGGCATCGCCCTCGCCTACGGAGATGATGCCTCCGGGATCCGGACTGCCTCTCTTGTCCGCGCCACCGAAGCCCAGGGGCCCAGGACTGGCCCGTATTGTCCTCCAGTTCGATCCGGATACTCTCGCTAACCTACGGTCCGCCGTCTTTGTCCGTGCCCTCACGGGCAATGCAGGGGGGTTGCTCGATGCGTTCACGTCGAGGCTCATCGAGAAGATTGCAGCCGGTGAGGCTGTCTGGGAAGTCAAGCAGAAGAAGGGGGCGGACTAGCTATGAAGTGGAAAGTAATTGAGCGCGCCGATGGTGAGTGGGTCGTTACGCGACACGGGCAGGCTATGGGGAGGGCCCAACCCGGTATGGAAGAGGCTCTAGTTCTCATGTGCAAGCTTCAAGCAGCGGAGCCCAAGGGCAGACTGCCCAAGGTAGTTCGCCGGTGCATCGAGCAAGCCCTCAGCAAGATCGACAGCAAGCTACGCACGGGGTGTGGTGTGCCCAAGGAAGCACAGGAAGCCATGCGTCTCTACCTGGACACGTGGGCAGCGGAACCACTCAAGGCCGTGCTAGAGTGGGATGAAGGCAAGGGGAACGCGAGGGACCTGGAGATCTGGAGTCGATGAGGCCGTCGCTCGATTACCTGCTGTTCGTGCGCAATCAAGCACGCATCCTCGGACGTCGGGCCCAACGTTCTGGACTACACGAACGTGCGAGGCATCACCGACTCCAACAGGACTGGGCCGAGGACCAGATCCGAGAGTGGGATGAGGAGTGGCAAGCAGAGATCAGGCTCTCGCAGGAACTCTTACGCCAGCACAACCCTAGCTGGCGAATGGTGTGACCGTGGTTGGGGAGAGGGGTTGTGGTGGCCCCTCTCCTCGTTTTTTACAAGGTCGCCAACCAGACTCTCAACAGACTCACCGGGATGAAAAAGTGCTCGTTGTCGTTACCCTTTGCAACAGTGTGGCCGAGGACTTCGCCCTTCTTGTTGAGCACGGGCCCTCCCGACATGCCGACGAGTATCTTCGCGTCGCTCATGATGCACGGACCGAATCCATCCAGCATGTGGAGTCCCCTAGCATGCCCGTAGAACATGGAGAGGTTGCCGCAGTTTGCGAAGCCGGCCGACAGCACCCACTCGTCCGGGACTACCCCAGAGGCCAAGGGCAGAGGCTTCGCGAAGAACGGGGGCAGGCCAGTGACTTCGAACACTGCAGCATCCCAAACCGGGTGCATCTTGATGGTGTCCAACCGGACCCGAGCATAGTATTTCTTCGGGTCACCGGGCCGACGGAAGAGGACTGTGGTCTCAGTCTTCAAGTCAACCACGTGCTTTGCGGTCAAGAAGTGCCCGACGGTCCTGCCCTTGCTGTCCTCGGTCACGTAGATCAGGAACGCACTCCCACACCAGTATCCCGGGCCTGTCGGGGACTGTTGGGCGACCTTGACAGTCTTCAATGCCTCGCGGTATGCAGGCTGCGACACTCTCTGGTCAGTAGCGCCGAACGTAGTGCAGCAAGCAGTGACGACAAGCAGGACTGCCCCGAGGGCCCGAACAAGGTTGAGTCTCATATCTAAGTATATCCCAAGAATCAGGCCGCGGATCTTTTTTCTGCCGTGCCATGGGGATTTCAGGAAAAAGCTCAAGTTTCAGGGCTCGATGGTCGATAGAGGGGTTAGACTCCTAAGTGCCATGAAGTTTTTCATCGGACAGTTTGTGACTCGCAACGACAGCTCGGGGGTCGGGGTCTTGGGCATGGTGATCCGCTCACAGAGGGAGGGACAGGAGATCCTTGTGCGGTGGTTGAAGAACGGCTATCGCGACACCTACGCCCCGGCACAGCTTCGGGTCGTCTGCCCAGACTGTGCCAAGATCCGAGGCCATGACACGGAGCAACGTGAACGACTCAAGAAGGAGTGTGACATTTGCTAATGGGGTATCGAATCGAGATGCTGGTATCGAAGCGCGGGAGGTGCAAGGTCTGGCGTCAAGTGCATGGACGTAAGGCCCTCACCAGAAACGAGGCCATCACCGAGGCCTCGAAGATCGTGAGGCCTGGACGAATTCGGATCAGGAAGATCCAACCACGAAAGCCCGGGGGGGCTACACCATCATGATTGTCTATCGCATACAAGTCTACATCGGGACCGAATGGTTGAACATCTGGAGCCCGAGGTCGGCCGAGGCCAAGCGGGAACTCGCCACGTTCGAGAAGGCAGGACATGAGGCACGACTCGATCAGATCGAAGTCGGTGCGGGAAGGGAAGGACTGTGCCGGCTGTTGAATCTGGCCGACGCAAATCACATGAACCTAGAGGGCAAGCTCATCGCTCGCACCTCACAACTAGAACCAAAAGCATGAAAGCCAAAGGCAAGAAGACAACCGCGGAAGTCGTTTACGATCTGTATCTGTCCATGTCCGAGCGCGAAGCGCGGGCCCTCTATTCCTTGACGCAATTGGTAGGCGGCGCAGCAAGGGGACCTCGGGGGGTGACAGACGAACTCAGCCAAGCCTTGGTCGATCTCGGGATCAAGGCATCTGGCACCCACTGCAGAGGCAGCATCCAGCTCCCCCACACCTGGGAAGAGTTCTTGGGGGAAGAAGCATGAGCGCTTCAAAACTGCCAGAGCCGGGACCGTTCGAGAAGTCTTACCGTGAGGTCCACGTCCGGGCCAAGCGGGAAGAGAAACAGTCCATCGAGATCATCATGCAAATCCGTCGCGCCTCGCTGGTGGCCCAGCTCAAGCGCACGCAAACCAAGGGGGACAAGTAATGTTCGGCCTGAATTTCGAAAGAAAGATCAAGAAGGAGAGTCTGGAGCGTCGCGTGGAGAGCATGCAGGTATCCATCAATACTCTGCGGTATGAGAATACCTATCTCCAGGAGGAACTCGGCCGACTAAAGACTGACTTCAACGTCGTGGAAGCAGAGTTCGACAAGATGCGCATGAAGGTCATCAAGCTCGACAAGGCCGGTGGTGGCTTCTGGAAGACTGCCAAGGGGCACACCCTCCGGATCCGCGACATGAGCACAGACCACATCCATCGTTGCCTGTCTGGCAACTTCGCCAAGCCTCACAGTCTCGCTCGCTTCAACATGGAGCGTGAACTGGATCGTCGGGATGAAGAGGCCTATTGGCGCAGCAAGCCCATGCCGGAAGGGATTCCGGTGCCTCCGGAGAATGTCGGGTGGGCTGGTCGCTCGTTCTTCAGCAACTTTTTCAGGGGAAGAACGCTGTGAAAGTCATCATCGAAGAAGGCGACGTCGGGGAACTAGCCCCCGGCGTCTACGACGTGAAGGTCTTCGGCTCGGGCGTCGAGCGAGACTACTGGCCCGTTGGAGCGGTTGGTAACGCCGAAGAGATCAACATCTCCCGCAAGATGTGCTTGAGCCTGGACATCGACATGGATCAGAAGCCCGTCAAACGACACTGGTTCAACGCCGACCAACATGAGGGCATGACGCTAGCGGAGTATGCTACACAGGACGTCGGCATAATAAAGAAGATGAGCGAGGAAGCAGCAGCCTTGGGCTGCACAGTTGGTCGAGGCGTGGTAGCTACATTTGACCTTGCCAAACCTGCGGCCATGGCCTCACAGTTCCCGCCCGTGCTACCAACCGAGATCGATCTCGCGGTTGGATCGAAGCGAATACGTCTCGCGGTAGGCGACGTAATCGAGGTGCCCGGTAGTTCGATGCACTGGACTGTAACAGGGTTCCCTTCAACTCGGACTTGGGCTTGCACATCATCTACAGGACAAGACTACGTTTCCGACCTGGACATCCTGGCCAATGACTTGGACAGCGGCAAGAAGGTAGTGCGCCAGAGATCCATAGCCCCGTGCAACAAGTCCTTGACAGACTGCAAGAAGCACGGCAACCTGAAGCACTTTGGTGGCTATACCAATACTGCTACCGGGAAGGCTGTGGCCTGCCCCTACACGCTTGGTGATTCTCACTGCATCGGGGCACATTCTCTTGCCACTGGAGGGAGTGTTGTGACCATAGTTGTAGGCACTCAGTTGAAGTGGGATCTTTCTTCACACGTTTACACGGTGTCCAAGATCGTTCAAGCAACGCCCGGCCTCAATTCCGACCTAGACAAGATACACGTTCCAAACTCTGCCGGCGTTGCTACTTACACCAGGGGAGGACTGATGAGACTGATCCAGGACGGAACGGTGCGAACGGTGTCGGTGACGATGGTTGACGCTCCATTGGCCATTGAGGATCAAGCTTTCCCCGGAGATGCCTTGGTCTCCCTCGATCCCAACCTGCACGACTGCGACGAGTGCTACGGCACCGGATACTACAAGGCCTACGGTGGACCGTGCTCAAAGGGCTGCATAGGAGGCGCGTGATGTGCCACTCGTTCAACAAGAAGCAGCGTCGGATCAAGGCCCGAAAGCGGGCCAGCCACAACAGGCCGGACCAGATGCGGAGACGCCAACGGCTGATCGATCAGTGTGTCTGGGCCTACAAGATGGCCCTGGGCATCGCCTACCCCGAGGGGTATCCGAAGCCGGAGGCCCCGTCGTAAGGGCCTGTTTTTTGACCTGCTCGGGATTTTTTCGGCCCTAGGGGCCACATTTGGGGTATATTATAGTGTGCCGGAAACACAACAAGGGGGTCGCATGAACCTGCGCCAGCAACAATTCTCTCGCCTACAGCTAGCCATCGCTCTGCTCGGGATGACCTTGCCCCTGCTCGCCATCCTCTTCTTGGGGTGGCTCATCTAGTGGCGTCCATCGAAGCCCAGCTCCATCATGCGCTCATCGAACTGCGCCAAGTGAAGGGGACTGTAGCCGTCTTGAAGTTGTCGCGAGAGAGGGCACAGACTCTCCTCGCGGACATCCAAGATGTGCTGAACCATGTCACCTCTTTCCTGTCCGGAGATGCCAAGAAGGAAGCACTCCGCATCGCGAAGCTCTGCGAAGACTGGCGCACCTCAGACAACAGGATCACCGTATGACTTTCCAGCTCTGTCACCCCGCGGACAGAGGCGCACCTCTAAGTGTGCGCGTGAATTCCCTGGTGGCCTCCGTGAAACCCCCTACCCCCTTCCCCCCACACGTCGAGGCCACCGGGGATGACACCTTTTAGGAGACCTGTATGGACCCCCTGAAGCTCCGAGTAGGAATCATCCCACACATCCGTGCCGGCGTATCCATCGGTCGGGCGTTGGCTGAGGGACACTCGATCACCTACCTGGAGCGCCCCACTCTAGGCGAAGCGCTGGAGACTCACTACGCTTCGCCCACTCTGTTCTGCGGCTACTACATCGAGGGGGAAGAGAAGCTCCCCCGGATGGCGAAGAAGGACGAGCGCCTGATCCAATCCAAGGGCGCCGAGGTCTACATAAGCTTGCTTGCGGTCGACTACGACAGGCCCAAGGTCGACAACAAAAAGCACCCTTGGGAGAACGAACAAGAGCCATGGGATCTGCTGGCGAAGCTGGCCGATACTGAGGAGCTGTGGCCGACCGTCTTCTACTCCACAAAGAACGGAGCGAGACTGATCTACGTGCTGACCCGTTCGCTCACGACACACGAAGCAGGGAAGGCCTACCTGAAGTTGCTCGATCGTCTCCGAGAGCTAGGCATCGAGGGCGACGACAACACCAAGGACTGGACTCGGTTCTTCGTCCTACCGTTCGCCACCAAGCAAGAGGTGAACGACGCCGGCATCGTGGTGAGCGAGGAGAAGTTGTGGGAGAACCCCACGATCTTCTGTGAGACGTTCCCCGACTCGGTGCTCAACCCCGACATCCTTCTCTCCGAGACTCGGGTGTTCGAGCCATGCCTCATCGAGGGCGACCGGCCGGATGAGAAGATGTGCGACCGGCAGCTCTGGAAAGACAACAAGCAGACCCCGGGGCACCGACGCGCCAAGGAACTGCTGAAGAACAACTCCTACGGTGCCTACCTCTTCGATGGCCACGCCTGCGACTTCGCCCCCGGCACTCGTGACTCCAAGATCAACGCCATGGTGTGGACTGTGGTTCGCACACTCTACGGCAAGCGAGGCCTAGAGGAGACTGGTCCCGAGTTTGCCTTCGCTGTCATGCAGCGCGGTGTGGCCCAGATGCCGCCGGATGAAGACGAGCCAGAGAAGTCATGGGCCGAAGTCCTATGGGACAAGACGTGTCGCATCTGGGAACAGGCTGTCGATGAGCAAGAGATCCAAGCTCTCACCGACGAAGAGAAAGATCAGCAAGTCCTCGGCGGATGGAAGATGCAGCTAGTCAAGGCGGGAACGAGTATCCAGGGACTGATGGCACAGTCGGGAATCGACTCTGAGATCAAGTTGATGAAGCGCTTTCTGATCTTGATCTCGCCCAAGGGAGAGTCCTTCCTTCTTGACCAGCACGGAAACTACAAAATCAGAGCTACGCCATTTGCTGGGCTACATGGTGCGGTCGAAGGGATGGGGCTCGGTAGGCTATATGGCCTGGAACAATTTGGGCAACGGATCAACGAGGGCGAACTGAAACGCGAGCATGGCTTCCCGATCGCAGAGGTTGTTGGGGAGCTTGGAATCGAATCAGCTCGACTAACAGGTCTCGGCAGTGACCGCCCAAAACTACACATCCCCACTTATCACTTGATCGACATCGATCCGCTGTTCGTGCCCGAGGTTGACGAGTGGCTTCGGATCTTTGCGGCCGGGAGTTATGATCGACTGATCGACTGGATCGGGCATGCCCAACAGATACTCAACCCGGTCTGTGCGTTGTCTCTGACAGGCGGCGCCAGCTCGGGCAAGACCTTCTTCGGTGAACTGATGGGCGCACGCTTCGGACCCGGCATGAAGAATGGCTCGCAGATCTTCGGCCAGTGGAACTTCCGACTGCGCGACAACCCGGTCATCCATCTCGACGAAGACTTAGGCAGCCTGAAGGGCATCACCAACATCGACGCCCGGTTCCGCGAATTCGTTACCGGAGGCAACTTCACCCTCTCGCAGCGCAACGTGGATGAACGCTCCTACGAAGTCTACCCTCGGGTCATCATATCGGCCAACGATCTGGGGGCACTTCAGCACATCGTCGCCGGCCGCGACCTAGCCGACGACAGCCATGCAGCCCTGGCCGAGCGCCTCTTGCACATCGAGGTGAATGACAAGGCTTGTCATCTACTCCAGCGAAAAGTGACCGAGAACTGGATCAAGGAGGATCAACTCGCACTGCGACACTTCGCTTGGCTCTATGAGAACCGCACCCGGCCCTCACTTTGGGAAGGATCTGGTCGATTCCTAGTAGAAGGCGATCGTGACTCAGAGGTGCTCCAGGAGTCGCGCTTCACTTCTCCGGTGATCGAGGCAGTCCAGCGAGCGCTGGTGAAGGTAGTCGAGAGCAGTGGCAACATGGCAGCCGGTGCAGAAGTCGTTGATGGGTTTGTGTTCGCTTCAGCTACTCGGATCTCGGATCTGATGAACCACCAATCTCATGACTTCTACAACATCACCAAGAGCCCCAAGGCTATTGGTGCTGCTCTGCGCAAGCTGGCCAACGATCAAGGCACAAAAAAGCCAGTCAGGCTCTGGCACGTGCCAATCGAAACCCTATTGCGCTACGCCATCGAGACCGGAGCGCCTTGTGATCGGTTGCGAAGGATCTACACCGACGTGTATAGTGAGGCAAGTCTACAGAACCTGGAGAACCGAATCCGATGATGAAGATCAGTGCATCACAGGACGAGACCTTCACGATGTGCCATCGCAAGTGGTGGTTCGCCTACCCACAACGCTTGCCCTCTATCGCCAAAGGCGACCTCGACTTCGGCTCGGTGATCCACAACGTGTGCGAGCGCTACTTGAAGGCCGACGACACGGGACGAGACAAGCAAGGCAACCCCGTTGAGCTGTATCCCGACGGCTGGGATACAGTCGAGGACAAGAGGGGCAAGCGCACTATCCCCCCGGTCAACGCTGACCTCATCAAGCGACTAGTGCAGAAGGCGATCGAAGAGGGTATCCTAGAGCGCCGGCCCGGCCGCAAGATAGAGCAGTGGTTCTCGCGGGATCTGATCCCCGGCGTGAAGATGGTCGGCAAGATCGACATGATCCTGCCCGGTGAGATCCAGGACCACAAGAGCACCAAGTCCATGAAGTGGGCCAAGAACGAGAAGAAGGACAGCCCGAACTACCTGGGCGATTCTCTTCAGATGCTCGACTACGCCCACGAAGCACTTGTTGTTGCGCCCAACCTGGAGACTGTTCGGCTGCGACACAACGTGTTCTGCAAGGATCCTGCACAGCCCATCGTCCGCAAGGTCGACGTAACAGTGACTCGCGCAGTGGTCATGGCCAACTGGCAACGCCTGAAGAAGGTGGCCTGGGAGATGCAAGTCCTGGCCCAGCAAGAGATACCCGCAGACGGATGGAATGATGTCTCCGGGCCACAAGAACCAGGGGCCTGCGAAGCCTTTGGAGGATGCCCCTACGTCCGCATCTGTGGGGGAGTAGACACACCGGAGCGCTACACGAAGCGCACCGACAAGCAGATCGAGAACCAAGAAACATTTCAGCCAGCCTTCACCTGGGACGATACCTGGGGTAAGCTAGAGACAACACCGGAGAACAGTGACATGAATGTATTCGACAAAAGCAGAGCCCGGCAGAAAGCCAAGAAGGCCGGCAAGACCGTCAGCAATGGGGGGAAGCTAGAAGCATCCCCCAAGCCGATCGACGGCTCGGTAGCAACGATCGAGGAGCCAGTGGTCGAGGAGACCCAAGGCAGCACCCCGCCCTGGGCCCAGGTCAACTGTCCCGCCTGCAAGGGGAAGGGCTTCAACAAGAAGGGCAGCCCCTGCCGCATCTGCGACGCTACGTCCAAGAAGGTCGGTGGCCGCACAAGCCTGGAGTTCGTGGTCGACACCGACGGTGACGGCAACGTCGTCTGGGAAGCCAAGGATGGTTCCATGAGTGGGTCGTCCTCGCTGTCTGCAGTCGAGCCCAAGGCGCAGGAGAAGATGGAGTTGCCCGCGGCCCCCTTGGATACTCCCGAACCTCCGAGCGAGGAAAATCTGAAGGACGTCATGGCAGCCGTCGATGCAGGCGCAGCATTGGCCATCAAGCAGGCCCAAGAAGAGTCTGACAAGCAGGTTGCCAAGAAGGCCGACAAGGCCCTGCCCGAGCCCAAGGAGAAGAAGCCTCGCAAGGCTCGTAAGCCTCGCAAGTCGAAGGCTGCGAAGAAGGCCGAGGAAGCCAAGGCTCCCGAGCAGCCCGAGCAGCCCGAGCAGCCCGAGCAGCCCGAGCAGCCCGAGCAGTCCACGCCCGAGGTCCCCGACGAAGTCGAGACCTCAGAAGAGGTGACTACCCCCAAGTCCAAGGGCCGCCCCAAGGCTGGCTACTTCCTCTACATCGATTGCATGCCGATTGGTGTCGAGACCACGGCGGTCGAGAATGTCTTCAACGAGATGGCCACAGAGCTGGCCACCGAGATGGAGGTAGGCTCCTACTACGACCTCGATGTCTACAAGCGTCGTGAGGCGTTTGCCAGGGTGCTGACCGCTGACGTGCTCCAGGAGCGCTTCAACAAGATGCACATCGTCGCTCGCAATCCGCAAGGTGCTCCGGACATCCGGGCCTTCGTGGATGTGATCGTTTCAGTTTCCCCCAAGGGTCGTGTGATCCAAGGAGTCCGGTAATGGCGCCTATGCCTAGCCTAACAGGAAAGACAGAGCGCGCCATGGTGCGGGCTCTCAGCAAACTTCTCAATGCCCTTGTCCAAGTCCGTGAGAATACCTCATCGGAAGTGATCGACACTGCCATCGACCAAGCATCATCTGCGCTTGCCGACTTGGGCACGATCTATGCCCGTCAGCGGGCCGAGCGTTCAAGGCGATACGCAGAGACAGGCTTCGACATCGACAGAGTGGAGGAACAAGGCTGATGCCCTACATCAAGCAAGAAGACTATCACCGCGCTGCAGAGGCGCCAGCGAATGCGGGCGAGCTGAACTATGCCATCACCAAGCTCGTGCTCTGGTATTTCGATCAGAACGGCGGGCGCTACCAGCAGATCAACGACATCGTCGGCGCGCTCGAAGGCGCCAAGATGGAGTTCACTCGCAGGGTCACCGCACCTTACGAGGACACGAAGATCAAAGAGAACGGAGACGTCTATCCAGACCGTGGCTGACGTCTTCGCAAAGAAGGGCCGGGGTCCGAAGCCCACCAAGCTGAATCCCGCTGCTGCTCTCCTCGACCATCTGGCCCGAGGGAAGCCAAAACGCGATCCGGTTGCTCGGGAGATCAACCGGATCGTGGGCCTTCCCCTGATCCTGTCGGTGACGGAGGAAGAGGTCGAGGCCTTCTGTCGGGAGAATCAACTGGTCGAGTCCTTCAACGCAGGCTGGCGCCTCTGGCCGCAGCAGGTTGGCGCGCTGCTCGCCTACGATCTCTACGACGGTGGATTCTTCCCTGTCTCCGTTGGCGCAGGCAAGACCCTGATCTCCCTGATGGTTGCCGAGCGTGCCTACCAGAACGACATCCAACGCAGCCTGCTTCTAGTTCCGCCCGAGGTCTTCGCCCAACTCGTGACCCGAGACATCAACTACGCTCGCCAGCATGTTCCCCTAAGCGTGCCCCTCATGAAGCTCGGGGGCGTCACGAAGCAGAAGCGCTTGGCCTGGGCACGATCCGGTCGCCCCGGCTGCTACATCCTGCCCTACTCCTGCTTGTCCACCGTGGACAGCAGCGAACTGCTGGACATGATCCAGCCCGACCTCATCATCGCGGACGAAGCTCACCGGCTGAAGAACTCGAATGCCGCACGCACCAAGCGCATCTTCGGCAAGCACGGCTACTACACCAAGAACAAGCCACAGATGGTAGCTATGTCGGGCACGATCACGTCGAAGTCGATCAACGACTACTGGCAGATCATTCGCGCCTGCCTCAAAGAGAACAGTCCACTACCGAACTCGTCGCATATCATCCGACAGTGGGGCCAAGTCCTCGATGCACAAACTGCTTGGGGAGACACGCCGCGAGAAGAATACGGCAACTTCTACACGGAGCCGGTGATGCCCCTGGTGCGCTGGGCACAGAAGCACTTCCCCGGGGAAGACTTCCCCGAGACCATCCGCGGCTTCCGCAAGGCCTACAAGTTTCGCCTCAACACCGCGCCCGGTGTGGTGGTGTCAGCGGAGCATGAGATCGGCACCAGTCTGTTGATGCGGAACGAGGTAGCCAACGAGGATGTGCCGGGGATGGAGAAGCTCACCGAACTCATCGACGACGTGCGCAAGGATTTCACCGCGCCGAACGGCGACGAGATCGACCACGCCATCCACCAATTCAGTTGGCTCTATCAACTGTCGGCTGGCTTCTACAACGATCTCTACTGGCCGCCCATGGCGATCCTGGCCCGCGAGCGCAACATCAGCTTGACGGCTGCCGAGGATCTCCTAGATCGCGCCAAGCATCACCACAAGCTCCTGCAGCTCTACCACTCCACCCTGCGCAAGTGGCTCTCCTATCGAGCCAAGCCCCGGCTGGACACGCCCTTCCTCGTTGGCTCGGACATGGCCACGCACGGCGCGCGGAACGTCGGGCCCGAGCTGTATGAGGCCTGGATCACTGCCAAGATGGCAGACTTCGAGGATCGCCCAGATCGCCGCTCACGGCCCGTCAGGGTTTGCCCCTACAAGATCGTCCAGGCCGCCGACTGGGCGCAGAGGGACGTGCCTGACGGCCAGGGGGCTATCCTGTGGGTTCATCACCGGGAGGTCGGTAAATGGCTGGTCGAGGAGCTTGAAAAGCGAGGCCTGGACGTCCTCCATGCCCCGGCCGGGCGGAAGGCTGACGCTGAGATCATCGATCTATCAAATCGCCACCGATTGATAGTTGCCTCGATCAGCGCGCACAGCACCGGGAAGAACCTGCAGCACTTCAGCCATCAGTTCGTCGTCCAGTGGCCCAGGTCGGCTGTGACCGCCGAGCAGATGGTGGGCCGCATCCACCGCTCGGGCCAAGAGGCCGATGAGGTCGTGGTCGTGACCAGCAACACCACCGACAGCGACGCCCTCAACTTCGCCGCATGCTTGAACGACGCCTGCTACATCCACGACACCACGGGCGTGAAGCAGAAGCTCATGTATGCCGCCTACGAAACCCCGCCGATCGTCATCAGCCCGGCAGCCTTGAAGAAAGCTGGGCTCGACCCAAAGCGCCTTACGGGCGAGCAGTTGCAGCTCATGCGCGACACCTTTGGGAATCAGCAACGATGAAATTCGCACAGCCCCTCGGCACGATGTCGAGACCTGTGGTAGAATGTAGATAGTTCAATTCCAATACTAAGCTCAATAAGGAGAGCAAGAACAATGAGTATTTTCGACGGCATCGAGGATGCCAAAGTCAGCAACGAGGGCAACTGGGTTCGCCCCGGCAAATACACCGCCTCAGTCGTGGCGGTGAAGTTGGTCAAGAAGTTCAATGGCGACCAGTTCCTCGCCATCGAGCTGAAGATCGCGACCGTCGCAGACGACGCCGACGGTGTCGGTCACAAGGTCGACGAAGACGTCACGCACCTGATGAAGGTGTCGAACCCCTCGTTCCTCGGGAACTTCAAGCAGTTCGCCAGCACCGCGCTGGGCTGCGAGGCCGATGATCTCGGCAAGGCCGAGGCCGATCGGGTCACGTCCGACGAGCAGCCCTTGGCTGGCATCGAGATCGGTCTGACCGCACGTCAGATCGTCACCCAGAAGGGGAACCCCTTCACCAAGGTGATGTATTTCGACGTTGACGGCGACGAGACGTAGGTCTCGCGCAACAACAGGGGGATCAGCCTTTGCTGGTCCCCCACCCCTCACACCGGAGAGACAAGTGACAACTGAAGAGATCGAGCCCACGAAGGTCGCGTTGATGACAGTGGAGCAGTTCATTCAGCAGGCCCAGGAACCTCAGATGGCCGCGCTCATCGACACGATGATCGACACCATCCAGTCGACCACAGGTGCCGACGACCGAAAGATGTTGCGGGGCTTCATCCTGGTGCTTCGCGCAATCGCAACCTCGATGCCCTGGAATGAGGACGAAGGCCTCGACGCCCGTCTATTCCACAAGGAATCCAAGACTGTGATGCCGTCCTGGCGAGACTGCATAGGGGCCCTTCTCCAACTGGAGTTCAGCAAGCCCGATGATGTCGAGGTCGACGCCGAGATCGAGGACTCCCAGAAGGAAGCGATCCAGGCCGAAGAGGAAGCCGAGGCTGACAAGGTCGAGGAGACTCAGGACGATGGCATCAAAGAGTAGATACATCGACGGCAAGAGGATGGGCGAGCTGGCGGCGGAAGCTGCCAAGTCTCGCGTCCTTTCAGACGAGCTGGTCGAGATGTTCTACACCCTGGCCACACTCACCCTCAACAACCGGAAGGACACGATTCGGCGCAGGTTCGGGTATCTGGACGCTGATGATGTCGTCCAAGAGGCAGTGATGCGGTGCTTCCTGGTGACCCTCAACTTCGACGAGACGAGGCTGAAGCACAAGCACGACGCCTACTTCTTCTTCCGGGTTATCGTGTTACAGACCTACCTCCGGCTTCACAAGTGGCACACCAGACAGAAGAGAACGCCCGAGCACGGCATCATCAGCTTGTCCGATCAGAGTGTCGACGTCCAGGATAACTTGGATCGATGCAACCGGCGGGAATACTTTAGTGCCTACACGGATGACGAGTCCGACTACTATGAGTTCGCCGAGGAAGCGATCACCGAGATCCGCCGGCAGTGCAACAACGGGGCCACGCTCGAAGAGGTTGCCCATGAATACGACGTGGAAGTCGAGACCGTGACAGAGCTGTTGAACCGGAGCTAGTATGCACAGCATAGTCGCAATCGATACCGAGACTTTCCTCATCGGGCCGGGGTCCGTCGCGCCCAAGCTGGTCTGCCTTTCGGCTGCTGTCTACGATGTCGACAAGGATGAGATCTGTGCGGTCTTCTACGGCAACGCCCAGCTCGACGAGATCGAGGGGTTCCTGGGAGACTTGCTCGAAGACGATGAAGTCCAGTTGGTGTTCCACAACATCGGCTTCGACTTGACCGTCATCGCCAACACCTTCCCGAATCTGATCCCGCTGATCTTCGCCAAGCTAGAGGCTGGCGGCATGACCGACACCGGCATCCGCGAGAAGCTCCTCAACCTGTCGACGCACGGCAAGCTGGAATATCTCTACGCGCCGGACGGATCCAGGACCAAGATCCAGTATCGCCTGATGGATCTGGTGTTCAACTACACCGGGGTCGACCGCAGCGAAGACAAGAGCGGCGACGACATCTGGCGCCTCAACT
>Ga0209976_10000747_pt1 | contig 20083 bp, 26 predicted proteins | sample SumtaG_FD_182806 | JGI IMG/M metagenome (GOLD analysis project Ga0209976, IMG submission 182806) | Deep subsurface microbial communities from Indian Ocean to uncover new lineages of life (NeLLi) - Sumatra_00157 metaG (SPAdes) (version 2) | ecosystem: Environmental > Aquatic > Marine > Oceanic >...
ACTCTCGTCTCGCCCTCCACCGGCGGGGCGGGAGTTTCATATACTAGGACGCTTATGGCCAACGGCGACATTCTCAGCGTGACGGTGCGGAATGACGGCTTCTCCGTCGATGTGGTCATTGACAACATGACGCCGGGCGGCACTTATGCCTTCGGAACCCTCCCCAGCGCCGCCAATTTCACGCTCACAGTCACCAGCGAGGGCTTCGACGCGACCGGAGTCTTGGGAACAGTGGTCCGCACTGTTCAGGGCACGAGCATCATGCGGCTGGCGTTCCCCAACGAGGCCAACCTCGACGAGATAGACGATACGCCCATCGCCGCCCAGATGACGGCTCGAATTTCGCTTTCGGAGTTTGTGTATTTCGACGACAACACGGGGGCGGGTAAGAGCGGCACTGCGCCCACCGTAACCATCGCGGCGAACTGGTACAACAACCCCATCGACCCCGAATCGAACAGCCAGCCCGTCACAGACCTTGCGGTGACGAACAATTCTGTAGTCATCTACCCCAAGGCGCTCGGCCAGTGGGACTATTACGCGGGCACGCACGGCTTCACTCGCGTCCTTGCCGATTTTACGTTGGCCTGCAACGCATACCACCGCTTCGGCGTAGCCGCAGTCATCTTCGACGCGGACGGCGTGACCAGCCTGAACAACGAGACTTTGACAATCACCAGCAAGACGGCGACTCAGCGAACAGCTTCAGGGCTCTTCGCCGAGGCATACCACGCCACCATACCCATAGCGGCGTTTACCCAAGCCGAGCAGATCACCTGCCGCTACCGCGTCTTTCCTGTGGTTGGCGACGCGGCGAGCGTCTTAGACACGAACGACCTGTCCCTGGCGGCGGAGATATTGGCGCAGGAGTATTTGGGTTGGACCGAGATCGACGTGACTTGCGACAAGGACGATGCAATCACCACCAGCCTGATCGCAGTGGTAGACACAGCGGGCGTTGATGCGACGGGCATCGTGGGCACGCTCGCTGCTGCCGAAGCCGCCCCCTTCTTAACGATTGGCGGAGCCATAGACGCCAGTACAGGAGGCGGAACACCAGCCACCGCGCTCAGAGTGTTCGTGAAAGCTGGCACGCACAAGTTGATTGGTGTTGCCCCGTCTCCCCGTGTGACCACCGCGTTTAACATTACTGCGGAGCCTCATTCATCAACGAACCAAGCAGGCGCAATCCTCCAGATAAGCAGCGGCATAAAAGCATACAACACCGAGCGGCTCATGTATATGGGGAATTCTATCCACCGTGACGCTGCGGCGGGATTTGTAGATGGCTCGAACCTGAACAAGATTTCTTATGTTGGATGTCTATGGAATGTTAGCGGGGCTGCCAGCACTTCAGCTGGACCGGGGCATCTGAGTCAGGGTACTTGGTATATCAACAACGAAGGTGACCTAAGCGACTTTAATCACGGAATAGCGTCTTTCTCTACATCTCGGACGGCTTCCGTGTATGACGGAAATGTGATAGCCGAATCCACAACCGCCGCCAACGTAGATTCCAACGCCCGGTTTGTGTGCAATCTTGTGACGGGGCCTGTGACGATTTCTCAACAGCAATCAGCCGCATTGAATCCCGCACCAGAGATAGACAACGCTCTTTGCATATTCAATAAAGTTGTCGCCAACGAACGAAATGCCAGAATCCTGCTCCTGGGCAATGCTGTGGCCATCGCCACGGGCGCGGTTGTCATTGGCAATCTGTTCGAGTGGAAGACGGGCACCAACCCACTCACTGAGATCGCGGGTGTTACGGGCTCTGTTGCCAGCGAACACATCATCCTTGCTCACAACACATTTGTGGGTGAGCGCGAAAACTTCGGGTACAACGATGTCGGCACTTCCGCCGTCAACCATTTCAACTGGTTACAGAAGTTCAACCACATGCGCGACTGGAACAACAAAGATGACACCTTCGGCACCGGCAACGCCAACCGCATCGGCTCATGGCCTGTAGGCTTCGGCGTTGGATTCGTAGGCAACAACTACGAACTCTCGGGCTTCCCCGGCGAGTTCCCGGGCATCGACAACACACAGGACGACCCACCCCCGGCAGTCTTCGTCGATGACCAATCCCTCTCCGGTGGTGGTGCGGGCAACGGCGACTATCACCCCGTAGGCGCACTGCTCTCTCGCATCCCCACAGGCGAGCGCGTCGCCATAATCGACTTCGACGGCACTACCATTCCCGACGATGGGACAGGGGCAGCCGGAGCTTTGCAAGTCGTGGTTGTCTCCGCCACCACAACTGACTATGGTGATCTCTCTGGCCCCGGCGTAAAGCACCGGGGCCGCGCCCTCCGCCTCTTTGGCTAACCTCTCGCTCAGGAACCGCCACCCATGCCCCCCACCCCCCTCTCCATTGATCCCCCCCTCGATCGCGCCCTCGACGCCCAGCGCTACCTCGAAGCCCACGGCCTCTACACCACCGTCCCCCACATCCACTCCTCCGACCTCTCCCTCTCCGCCGACCCCTTCAAATACTACCTCACTCGCCGCCTCAACCTCGCCCACTTCCTCTCGTGGTCCGCCGCCCTCTCCCACGGCTCGTGGTTCCACGCCCGCGCCGAGCACTACGACCGCGACGCCTCCGAAGTCCACCGCCTCATGTCCACCGCTCTCACCGCCCGCCTCGACGAACTCCGTGGCCTCTGCACCTCCCGACAAGTCCCATCCGATAAAATGCACGACCTCCTCTTGCGCGAAGAACGCGCCGCGCACGCCGCGTGGGCCTACTTCGAGGCCGTAACCTCCCTCCGCTCCCACCCCTCCCCCTCGCTCGCCTGCGGCATCCTCCCCTACTTGGATCGCCCCAACTTCCAGACCCTCGCCACCGAGGTCTCCCTCTCATACACCGATCACGCCAACTTCCCCAAGTGTCCCCTCGTCTGCCGCATCGACCGCCTCGTCTACAACCACAAAACGAATCGCATCTGGATCCTCGACTGGAAAACCTGCACGTCCTCCACTCACGACCGCCTCCAGACCTGCACCATCGAAAACCAAACCCGCCACTACCTCTACATCCTCTATTACCTTATCCAAGAAGGCGTGATCCAAGACCGCTACCACCTCCCCTCCTCCGCCAAGTGCGGCGGCATGATGCACATCGCCATCCAGAAGCCCACCATCAAATTCGGCCAACGCGACCGCCCCTACCACTACATCTCCGAAGGCAAACGCTCCGGCATCTCCGGCGAAATCCATTTTCGTAATAATCGTTGGGAAGTAACATTTAGTTTGATAGGCGTAAGAAAACCGCCCAAGTCGAAGAATTTATTCCACACTAACGAAAGCCTCGCTACAGAGTATCTGCATAGTTACACCAACAAGAAACCTACCAAGGTGTTCCACGGCGAGCCCTCGCGTCACCTCTTCCTCAAGCGCTGCCTCGAATGGTACAAGGGCGAGGGCGATTACCTCGACGAAGCCCCTCTCCGCGAGGCCCAGCCCACCTTCAACGTCTCGATCACGCCCATCACCGAACTTGACGAGGACGCTGAGGGCGAGTATCTTGACAACACCGCCCGTGTCTACTCGCTCGCCACAGCCAAACCTTTCCCAATGAACTTCCCACGGGTCGGCTCCGGCATGACCTCCCACCACTCCTCCCTCTCCCCCTACGCCCCCTTCTACGTCTGCCCCGTCCGCGACTGGCCCGAGATCATCCTTCGAGAAGGCTTCATCCAACGCTCGCGTGAAGAAGAGGATGCCGCCACAGACAAAGAGGACTCCCCCCAATGACCAACCCATCCCGCACCTACCACGACCCCCTCGGCCCCTTCATGCCCGAGATCATCCGCGATTCAATCAAGCCCCACATCGACGATCTGTGCAAGACCCAGGAGTTCGACTCCATCACCGAACTGCGCGACGCCTTCACCGCGCGCACGGGCTCCAAGCCCGCCATCGCGCGCTTCCGCACATGGCTCGCGCTCTGCGGCTTCGCCTTCCAGCGCAAGGCCACCCTCCAAACCATCGAACCCCCCTCCGCTCCCCCCACTGAATAACCCCCTCCCTTCCCACGGAGCCCCCTCATGCACGACACACAGACGAAGCCCAAGTGGCGAACACTACCGGAATTGTATGAACAAGCCACCATTGGAAAATGGAAAGTCGCAAGCGTAGCTGGAAACACGCGAATAGAAGTCACCAATGGCATCTCAATATCCGGACTAGGCAATACAGGAGTCGCAAACAAGGACCAAGCAACTATAGAACTTATCAATCGTTCACACAAATGTTGCCTCGCCATGTACGGCGCGCTGCAACTTCTTGTGGCGCATGGTGCTCCGCCTGGCGACAGAATGCGAGCACTAATTGTTTATTCTGCCCGCGAGGCCCTCCGCCTCGCGGACGGGCTGCCAGCGCAAGAGGAGGGGGAGTGATGGCCAGGTTTATCACATTGCATAGAACAGGACACATTTACGCTCACCTTCGCAAACACCGTGCAACGACAGAAGTCAGGACTTCAGAAATTCTTTGCATCGAAACTTATTGTGAAACAGATACTGCTCCTGCATATCCAAAGCTCAGTTCCTCACTCTTAATGCGAGGGCACGACCACGAAGTATGTTTCGACGAAACTCCCGCACAGATCAAGAAGCTCATCGAGGAGGCGAGTGATGAATAACATCTTTGTTTATGTCACCGAAGCTATGGTGAGTAAATATTCAGACGAAATAAAAACCAAAGATGACCTTGGCTCCACTGATTGGGCGGTCATTCCACAACCTGGAGTTATAACGATGATTCCAATCCATAAAGTCACTTCTATATCTACAAAAAACGAAACAGGTGAACCACTTGGAACTAACGATTGGGATAGAAAGTTCTATCCTAGTGCAAAAGCGGTAGTAAGGTTAGACACAACAGACTCTAAGTTTAGATACCTACGAATCGAAGAGTCAATGGAAGAAATAGAAGGCCGAATCAAAGATATGTGTACGGAGGATAATAATGACGCAGACGCTTGAGCATGGCAAGACCATCGCGCAGAAGTATGGGAAGCTCCGTGGCGTAGGCGGCGGCATCTTCATGTGCCCCCCGCTCCACAACCAACTCATGGTCATCGGCGGCGCATCCTCCTCGGGCAAGTCCGCCCTCCTCCAATCATGCCCCGACGCCTACATATTCAACACCGACCTCTCCGGCGTCACCACCCCCACCTACCGCGCGACGATGTGGCCCGGCTTCGACACCGAGGGCAACCCCGCCGAGGGCGCTAACCCGGGCGAACAAGACTCCTACGAGGACAAGGAACTCTCCGATCAACAAGGTTTTCCCGTCCACCTCAAACGAGTAAAAGCCACTTGGAACGCCTTCCTCGAACAGAAGAAGATCCTCGAACAGATGGCGGACGACAACGACCCCGCCCGCCCCAAGATAATCGTCATAGACACACTCACCACCTGCATCCGCATGTGCAAGCCCTGGGTCACAGAATATTTCGGCAAGCAAACCTTCGGCGAACTCCACGGCCAGCAGGCATGGGGCACCATCTACGATCACCTCCTCGACTTCGGTATCGAACTCCACTCCAAGGGCTATGGCGTCTGTTACGTCGTCCACTTCGGCGACAAGATCGAGGGCGAGGGCGAGCACCGCCGCTACATAGAGAACGTGCCCACCATCTCCGACAAGCTCTGGAACCGCATCTACCCTGTCTGCTCCTTCGTCGCCGTCGTCGAAGTCCGCCGCGAATCCTTCCAAGAAGATGTCGCAGTCAAGAACCTCGACGGCACCCCCAAGTTACTCGGCAACGGAAAACCCCGCACACGAAGAGAATCAGGCACACGCCCCGTTCACTACCTCACCTTCGAGCACATCGACCAACGCAACGCCGCCAAGCGCCGCGTCGCCTTCACCTCCGACCTCAAGCTCTCATCTCGTGACGCATGGACGCAACTCGAAGACGAATACTCAAAGGCCCGCAACCGAATGATCCAACCAGAAGGAGAACCCGCATGAGCGTATCCGCATCCCTCGGCAAACTCGTCGCCCGCTTCAACACCGCCAACGCCAACATGGGCTACGGCGGCCTCGGCAAGTGGCCCTACGAAGACGAAGGCCCCGGCGAAAAGGAATACACCGCCGACCTCGTTGCCTTCACCGCCGAAGATGGCACCTTCCGCCACGGCAACCCCGCCCAAGAACTCCCCGCCATCGTCTTCCAGTTCCACTACCGCTACGCGGACGACCCCAACGTAGGCGAACTAACCTTCAAGGGCCAGCCGATGATCCTCCCCATCGACGAATCCGCCGAAGCCGCCCTCCCCTCCAATCAACAAATCCGCGTGCGCATCTCGCGCGACCGCCTCAAGGGCTGCCTCAAGGGCTTCACCGGCGAAGAGAGCCCCGACATCGAACAGGCAGTCGCCTTCGTCCAGACCAAACTCGACGAAGCAGAGGCCGCCCAATCCATCGTCCAGGTCCGCCTCAAGCAGAACATCCGCGACACTGAAAAGAAACAGGGCGACACCGTGCGCAAGCGCAGGGACAAGGAAGACTTCATCCAAGAACTCATCGCCGGATAGAGGGCCTGTGGGAAGGGGCCAATGGACCGAACCCCTGCGCGCCCTACGGCGCGAAACTCGGTCCCCCGGCGCTCGCCCTCCCCGGCGGGCGTTGGTTTCCCCCCAACACAGGAGCCCTCGAATGAAAAATGCAGAAGCAGAGATTGCGGAACTACGCGAACTACTAGAAGCTATGACTCGTGATCCTACTGTTACGCCTTCTGATCCTAATTCTAATTATAATTATATCTGTGGAACGTGTGGCGCAATAAGAACATATATGGGTGAAGGTTTCCCGCACAAAGAGGGCTGCGCCCTCGTGAAAGCAAAGAAATGGCTCGCAGACAACCCACCCCTCAAGGAAGCCTAAGTGAAAGAACCTTTGTTCGAGGCTAAGTGTGAGGCGAATATCCGCCCTGTTCACAATGTCGAGCGTGTCGATTACGGCTCGCCCATCGAGATCATCACGTCCCCCATCCAACACGCCCCGCGCATGAAAGTCCCATCCGATAAATGTCGCTCCACGAACTACCGCGTGAACGGCCGCGCCGCGCTGGGCATGATGGAGCAGCCCCACGCATCGGGCTTCCACCCCTGGCTCGTCTTCTCCTTCTCCTACGCCCCCACCGAGCCATCCCCCAACTACGACACGCACTCCTCCCGCCTCGCCGAATACGAGCCCCGGCCCTACAAGCTCGAATGGCTCATATCCATTCCCCTCCAGTCCACATGGAACGTCCGCGACGACGCCCTATCCTCCCTCCGCGCGCGTCTCCTGCCCATCCACATGCGCGCCATCTTCTCCAAGTACGGGAACCCCCACACGAAGGGCCGCTGGCTCTCAGAACGCCTCCTCCCCCGCCGCCGGGGCGCGTCCCTGCGCATCCCCACCCTCGGAAAGCTACAATTGTTCATCCCTCTGTTCAACCCCGCTTGACGGAGCCCACACATGCCGTCCGAAACCGTATCATCTGACCTAACGCGAATAACCTGCCGCGATAAACCCGTCTGGTTTCGCAGTATGGACTACAATGCTAAATTTGCTAAACAACGAGTTATAATGAAGCAAACAGATGTTTGCCCTCTTACTAATAAGAAGATTGCAGAAGGGGATGTCATATACATGGTGTTCAGCAATCAAGCCCTTTTCACTAATATCATGTGCAAAGCTAGTCGTGTTGACAAGTTAGGACTTGTTGAAGCTGCCGAAGCTATCACTGTTTCTTACGAGAAAGCCAAGGAAGCAATGAATAAACAACTCGCATGGAGAGACAAGCTACCAGTAGAGGAGCCTTGACATGCCCCCCTCCGCAAAGGTCGTAGTCCACTTCACCACTGGCTCCGAAGTGCTCACACACCACAAGGCTGTGGACGCCACTTCCCTTCTCCACACCACCACACTCAAGCAAGTCTTTAACGCCGCTTACACTGAAATCGACGCCGCCCATCCCAACACCCCCGTCTACATAAGCGGCTTCACGGTCACGATCATTCCAGAAAGGACGAACCTCGAAAATGTCCCATGACACCCCCTCGCTCCCCGCCGCCCTGCGCCTCCTCTCGAACAACGTCCTCCTCCGCGAAGACGACGCCGAAACTATGGCGGGCGCGCTCCACATCCCCAAGGACTCCCAGCAGAAGCCCACCATCGGCACCGTCCTCTCCTGCGGCCCCGGCCTCCACCTCGAAACCGCTGCCGATTCAAACATTGCACAACCTCGAACTTGGCACCGCCCCATGACGATCTCCGTGGGTGATCGCGTCGTCTACTCTCGCTACGCGGGCGTCGATATCACGATCGACGAGCAAGAGTACAAAGTCCTAACCGAACCCGAAATCCTCCTCATCCTCCCCCCACAGGAACCATCGCCATGAACATAAACGATCTACCATTCAAGACACTAAACATCGCGGTGGCAGTTTTAAGAAAGTCAGCAGCAGAAGACAAAGACATCCCAGTGTCAATGGATTTCACGTTCATCATCAACAACCACGATAGTAACGAGCCAACGAAGATCACAGACCTTTCAAGGTATCCGTTAATAACTAGCGACCAGCTACTCACAGCAACCGCAATAATTCCATACTGGTGGAGGGTGAGCGGAACTTCAAAATGGAGCCCTCGGCAACTATATGTATCGTCAGACAGACTTCGAGAAGTATACGCGAATGAACTCCCGTTATTGACCAACATTTCATCCTTATTACTTCTTGGCGCATGCGGCGATGCAGAACTAGAGGAGTACTTTGTGAAGCAAATCGAAGAAGGCGATCTTGGAAACATAAACCAGTCAATAATAGAAGTACACATGGAGTATATCAGAATAGGACTAACCGAACACACTAACCAACAGATCCTTAAAGAATTCCCAGACCTAGAAATGTTCGTCCACGCCAAAGCAAATGAATCGGATGGGACTCAAACAAGGGAGCCCTGACATGGTGTACCAACTGCCCTCCACCAAGACCGACCCCGCCACCGAACGCGCCTACCGCGAAGGCTACTGCGTAGCTCGTGGTCTTCTCCCTCATCGAGGTAAAACAGATTATTGCAACAAGCAACAGCGCGAATTGTGGTTGTGGCGCGACTGTATCCCATGCACACACAAATCACCACCGCCTGACCATCCTAGCGGTTACATTCGTGTGTGAGTGTCCCGAGGATTATGAGCCCGAGGACTTGGGCGAGTGGTGGCCCCTGCTAAGTCCCGCGCGCTCTTCTGGTTCTTGGGTTCACGCTCCTTGTCCCAGGGCTAACCCTGCGCGCGCTGGCCGCGCGTATCCTGCGCACGCGCACTGCGGTGGCGCGCTGCTTCCGCGACACGCGCCGCGTGCTGGCCTTGAATCCTCTAGTTTTTCTGCGTGCTCTCGCCATCATGGGTCTCCGCTATTCTCTTGACAAGCTGCCTCGCCCGTGCGCTCGATATCTTATCGCTCGCTAACAAGCCCTCGTGGTGCTCCCCTTCAACGATAGCCGTCGCCAGTTCCTCCATAGCGCTCACGTTTCCCAGCCTCCCCCTTCTCTCCCTAAACCACCCCGCCACCGCAGCCAACAACCCTCCGCCTCCGCCCACCGTGGTCACGGTCGAAATCGCTCCAACAGAGGGCGTCCACTCCGGCGCGTACCCGTCCCTGATCTTCTCTATGGTCATCGCCGCAATCGCGGCCACGATCTTATCGTACTGCTCCCTCTCCGGAGTCCCCGGCGCGAACATCTGCCGCTGCACATCCCACTCCTCCATCGTCCGCGCCGCCTCACTGATCGAGGATATCAATGACTCAACATCCGAATCCATCTCTTCCAAGACAGTCCCATCCGATAAGTTTGGCGATGTGTCCTCGGGTAGGCTCGCTGTCACGCACCCCGCCAAGACGCTCGCCGCTATAATTGCGTGCAACACTGGAGGTCTCCTATGAAGGTCAATCGCTACCGCCAAGGCAACTCTGTTAAGTTGGACAAACATGGCTGTTGCCTCATTGAAGATCCCGAAGGTAATCCTGTCGCCTATGGAGGACCATCATCCATCCCGCTCTCGGAAGCTCCTGATCCCAACCGCCCAAAGCTCTACGTGAAGGAAGTTGACCACGAATCGAACATAGTGGTCTTGATGAGTACGGAAGATGCGTCATCGCTCGAATCCTGAAAATGGCGCGAACGCCGGGTTCTGTCCTGGCAACCTCGCCGCCTCCACCGCCTGCTCCTGAAGCGCCCTTCGTATGGCGTCCTGCGTATCCGGGCTCACCTCGAACCTGTTTCCTCGCGCGAAGTCCCGCTGCCTCGCCGTCTTTCCCCTGATGATAGCCTCGGGTGGCAGACCCAACCTCGCGGCCTGCTGCGCCACGATCTGCTGAAATATCGGCCTCGCCTCGGGCGGCAACGTATCCAATATGCGCTCGGGGCGCGGTGTCTCCCGCTGCTGTATCTCTCGCCTCAACCGCTGCTTCGTAATGTCCATAGGCACGCCGAACCTTCTCGTGAACTCGTTCTTTATCTTCTGGAACCTCTCGATATTATTCGACAGCAACGAGTTAATGGCCTGATCCTTCAGCGCGTTCATCTGCTCCCTGCTCCTGATAAGGAACTGCTCCAACTGCTGCGTATCGCCGAACCTCCCCAGGTCTACGCCCAGCCCCTCAAGCACTAGATCAATCGGCCTCTCGAACGAGATAAGGCTCCCCGAGTTCGCGTCAAATACGGGCACCCTTCCCTCTTCATTAAGCTGCGTGTAGTCCGCGAACCTCCGCTGCGGATTCAGCGACGGCGTTGTGTCTATCTTCGGCAGCACCCCTATCGCGCGCGACACCGCAATCCCACCGGGCACCACCCTCGGTAGGATATCCCTCGTGAACTGCACATCCTCGTCCGTGAACGCCGCCTTGAACACGTCCTGCCCAATATCCACGATGGGCGGCACCAACCCCCGTCCCTCCTGCCCCAGCAACAGGCTCGGGAACTCAGTCGTCGCGCTCGCAAAGCCCGCCCTCTCCAGATCCACCCCAATGAGATCCTTGCCCGCCTCGAACATAATCGCCGACACACCCATGCCCCTCAGCACATCCACCGCCACCCCGCCCACGCCTCTCCCGAACCCTCTCACTCCCTCACTCCCCCCCACGAACCTGCTCGTCTCCGCGATCCCCGTGAACGATCGCAGCGGGAAACTGAAGAACTGCCGCATCAGCGGGTTCTCCAGAAGGCGGGAGAACGTCAACTCCTGGCTCGCTCGACTCGGCTGGAACCTCAGCGGCGTATTCAGCGGATTGCTACCGAACTGCGTCTCCAGCACGAACTCCCTCAACTCCGTCGCCTGCCCCGGCGCGAGCGCATCCACATCAAAGTTTCTTGCTCTCGCCAGCGCGTGCGCGGCCACGTTCCGATTCATCATCTCGGCCTTCTCGAAGGGCTTCAACAGGAAGTCGCCCGACAGCACCTCCTGCCTAAACGCCGTCTCTCCACCCAGCGCCAACCCCCTCCCGCCCTTCTCGAACGAGATCGCATCCAGACTCTCAAGCACGTCGTCCGTCGCCCCCAGCAGATCCACACCCTCCACGTCCGCGAACCTGAAATTGTTCCTCACCAACTCCCCGCGCTGCGCGTTCGTAATGGGCCTCAGCCCGAACCGCGCCGTCCTCTCCGCGAAGTACCCCCCCATCTCCCTGAACGCCGCCCCGTACCCCGCCAGCACATTCCTCGCCCCTACGAACGTGCTCGCCAACAAGAAGGGCTGCGTCGAGTTCAGCGCCACCGACGCCAGATTCACCCCCAAGTGCGTCTTGTAGAGCAGATTCGCAAGCCCCCTCGATATAGAACCGCCCGCTCTCAACAAATCCGTATCCTGATTCGCCAGTTGCCTCATCCTGTCAACTACGCGCTTCCCGTAGACTCCCGACTCACCAATCACCTTCGCGGCGTCCGTCCTCACGAACGAATCGAGCATCTGCTTCCCCGTGTGCAGCGCCGCGATCGAAGCCGTATTCCGTACTGACAATCTCCCTAACGCTCTCGGGACAATCACATCCGTAATGACTCGCTGCCTATGTGGATCCTTGATGAGTTGGAACTCTCTCTGGAACGCATCCGCCATCGAGAAGCCGCCTAGAGGCTGCTGAGCCTCCCCTACCTCGTCGAAGATCGAGGAGACCCTCGCACCCAGCGCCCGCTCTCCCTGCGGCCCTGCCCTGCCTGCCGCCTCCAGCCCCACCGCAAACCTCAACCTCCCCACCGGATCCGCCGCTAACGCTTCTGCACGCGACGCCTTCTGGAGCGCGAGCACTTCTTTCCCTGGCTTATCCACGAAGAACGCGAACGTCCTCGTCGAATCATCCACATACTTAGTGACCTGAGCTAAGGGCCTTAGTCGATGGAACCTCACCACCCCTTCATCCGCGTTCACAAGCCCTCTCTCAAGGATCGCGTCCCCCACACTGATCTGACGCCTTAACTCATTGGTCGCCCCGAACTGATTCCCCAGCCCCTCCAGATCCCTCGGATGGAAAAGCCCCGTCGCATTCACCCTCGGTATCGTCGCTCCCGCAGGCCCCAGTCTTCTCGCGTCAGCCGTCGCCGCTCTCAACCTATCCACATCTATCGTTTTACCCGTCGCCAGCTTGAACCCTTCGCTCACATTCCTCGGAAAGTACGTCCCGTTCTCCCTTATCGGCGCTAACACCGTCTCCCTGATCGCCCTCGTGAACTGATCCCTCGTCACCGCTCCCTGCCTCACATCATTTGCAAACTTCCCCAGCACCTGCCCCACCAGATCAATCCCAGCCAAAGTGTCTTTGTTCGGACTCACCACTGGATTCGCCAGCCCTCTGTAAATCCTCAGTATCGCGTCCTCATCAGGAAACAACTCGTCCGCTGTCTCCCTGAACGTCCTCACCATCGCGTCCCTCAACCCCGTGAGCCCCATCTGTTGCAAGATGATGTCAGGATCTTGCGCAATAAGCGCGGGCCTCCTCACCTTCTCCAACGTCAGCACCCCCTTCTCCACAACCGGGAACACCTCCTCTATCTCTCGCGCCGCTCCCGTAATAGACGCATGAACGGCCAGCATCCCCCGCTCCACCTTCCCCGCCAACTCCGGGTTCGGTATCCGCCTCGGATCAAGCGTCTTTACTCCCAACCTCTGTTGCGCTTCAAATATCGCCCTGCCCAACCCGTCGCCTCTCCTCCGTCTGAACGCATCCATCGCGTCGCTCACTTGGAACGAACTCGCGCCCGTCGCCGTCCCCCTCAAACTCTGGAGCGGCGTCGTGCCTCCAACCTGATGCAACAAGCTCCCGTTTTCCGCAATGAACGGGTGATACTTAGGAGCCAGCCTGAATATATTCTCTGCGCCTCTTCCCACCGCCGTAAGCCCAAAGGCGCTCGTGGCGAACATAAACCACACCCACGGGTTCGTCGCAATATCCACCAGCGCATTGGACACCCCCGTCCCGCCCGCCTGCGCCTTCAACCTCTGCGACAGCGAATCCCTCTCCTTCGCCCCCAACGACGAACCATCAAACAACGCGCGCGCAGCGGAGCCCGCCGTCAACTCCCCATCCACAAGCTGTGTAAATATCACGCCCGGCGCATCGAAGGGCGTCACCCTCTCGAACTGCGCCGCCGCGCTGAATGACGGGAACTGCGTCATCGTAAAAACCCCGGCAGAGGCTGAAACCCCCGCCGGGGCTCGCTCAGGCGCGTGCCCACAAGGGACAATCGCGCCTTTCCGCCTCATGCACCGTGTTACACCTATCTACCTGTCGCCTCACCATCAAGTGGGCAAGAACTCGAAGTCGAGCCCCACAACCATATCCGCAACATTGGTCGTCGCCGAATCCGCAACATCCAGACCAATAACCACGTTCTGGCTGATATCCTGAAACCCGCCCGTGATAGCGAAGGGATGAAACGTATTCGCCGCGCCCGCAACCGCATCGAACGCCGCAGTCAGCGCGACTCCCGACCCGATCGCGGTCGCATCCACCGCGCTCTTAAGCGTAAAGGTGAACGTCCCTGTCGCACCCTTCACCCCGTACCTCAACCACGCGCCCCTCAACCGCACATCTCTGTGAAAGATAGCGAGCGGCTGATCCGTGATGATATCCCCTTGGAAGTTCACCATCACAAGCTGCCTGAATCCCAGTGCAAAGTCGTTCAGTACCATCTTCCGGCTCCTTTATCCGAACTCTCTGTGCCCTCGAATCGTCACACTCACCAACCCCAACGCCGCAGCCGCCGCTCCCGAAAACTCCAGAAGTATTGCATCACCTCTCGACGCCCTGTTCGCATCAATGTCGGTCTTCAACCCCAGCGAGAACAGCACCGTATCCGCTGTCGAATCCATATCCACCGCGCTCGTAAGCGCAGTCCCCGCGCTCGACACAGCCGTCCCGTCCGCCAGCTTCGAGATATTCCCCGTCAGCGCGGCCCCGTTCGCCACCGTATACCGGATCGCCGCCTCATCAATAAACATATCATAAGGCGCTACGAACAGTATCACCCTTGTGGCCGTCGCCGGATCGAAGGGCAGCGGAGCCATGAGGAAGTTCACATTCGTCAGTTCTGATTCTGGTATCACGCTCATCTGTTGTCTCCTAGCTTAGAATAGCGACGATGTTTGATCCTCGCCACTCCGCCCTGTCACGCTCACCGTCCTGCTCACATCCCCGCCCTGCAACGTCCTCGATCTCGTGGACACCCTCAACCCAGCCTGCTGCGCCAACCTCTGAAGCACCTGGTCCTCCACCGTCCCCGGGCTCTGGAACCCACCCGTCGCCATACTCAGCGCCAACTCTTCGAGGAGGCCCTGCCCCTGCGGTCTCCCAATAAAGATCCCCCCCTGCGGCAGCCTCCTCCCAGCGCTCAACTGCATCGCAATATCTGGCCTCAGCGCCGCCAACCTCGCCGTATTTACCCCCACCAACTGCTGCAACTTCTGCGCCCGAATCGAATCCGCCACCAGCCCCGTCTGCCCCGCCAATTCCGCCTCTATAAGATCATCCAGATTGCTCCCCTGCGCCGTCCTCGCAAACCCCGAGATCACACTCGCCGCAAACGGCGCAGTCAAAGCCGCCACTGCCGCAGTCTCGATCGGCCTCCTCCGCGCCAACCCCGCCGCCCTTCGCGCCGCCTGCCCCAGCACCGGCGGCCTCCTCCTCGCCCCTTCCACAGTCGCCCTCGCGCCCGCCTCCACTCCTCCCGCCTGCGCCGCTTTCCTCGCAAACCCCCGTCCCCCCAACCTCAGCACCTCCGTCCTCGTCCCGCCCCCCCTCGTCGCAATCTCCACCAACAACTCCCTATCCCCCGGCAGATCCCTCACAAACTCCGTATTAACAATCCTCTCCCCCCTCTTCAACAACCTATCCAACCTCAACTTCGTACTCGCCGCCAACTCCGGCCTCACAACACCCTTCACCGCCCTCCTCAAGAGCGCCGTAACCGGCCTCCCCACCAACCTCGTAGCCAGTTGCGTCACAACCCCAACCCTATCCTCGCCGCCACCTCAGCCAGACTCGGCACCTCCACCTGCGAAATCTCCGCGATCCTCCCCGCCTCCTGCCCAATCAACTCCCTTAGCTCTGCAAGCTCCCTCACCCTCCTATTCGCGCGCTCCGCCTCCACATTCAAATCAATAAGACCCCCCAGCGCCTGCTCCTCCCTGATCTGCGCCTCGACCCCCGCCCTCTGCTGACTGATAAGTAGCGACTCCAACTCCTCCGCCCTTATATCCGCCGCACCTCCCCCTCCCCCTCTCAACAGTTGAAGGGCTGTCAAACCCAACAGCCCACCTGTTATGATCTGACCTATCCCCGGCACAAACCCCAGCGGCGCAAGCGCAGCCCTCCTCGCAACCGCCCCTCCCACCGCACGCGCCGCGCCTCTCCCCGCAGTCCTCCCCAGCGCAGCGCCCCCTCTCACCGTCGTCGCCGGAGTAGTCGCCGCCTCTATCGCGGCCACACTCGCTACACTCGGAGCAACCCCGAACGTCCCCGCCAACCCGCTCCTCGCAGCCGCAGCGCTCCTCCGCGCCCTCTCCGCCAACTGCCGCGCAACCGCATCCCGCGACCTCTGCGCCACCGCCGCCCCCCTGAATGTCCGCCTCTTCGCCATTACGCAGTTTCCTCAGGTGTCAATCCAGACACAAGCTCTTTCACTCTCTGTTGCAACAAAGCCACATGTGCGCGTGACGCATTCAACCGTTTAAGAAGGAAAGCAATATCATCACGAGCGTGAACTATAAAATCAGCATTAGAATTAGAATTTTCAGAATAGTCACCCAACTCACAAATGTGACATTCACGCGATATTAAATCATTACCATCTTCATCATAGCACTCAGGCCATCCTGAAAGGCCCTCCTTACAAACTTCATCTCCTATAGCGTAAGCCACACCTATAACTATTGCACTGCACTTTTCACCACATTCCTGTGCCATCCAAGGCCCCGGTGTTGCAAGATGCTCTCTTTTTATGATCTCTTGTTCACGCAATGCATTTCCGTCTCCTGCAACTTGTCCTGAGTTCAACGTTGCTTGAGTCATCATGCAGCCTCCTCTTCTAAAGTTTCCCTTGGTAATGCCTCATCCGTAAACCCCGCGCCTATCCACACCTTCCCCGCCTCATCCTTCGCGGCCCATATCACCATATCTTTCCTCTTCAGGTTCCTCCCCTTGAGCGAATGTATAAACCTGCGCACCCGCTTGGGAGTCCCATCCGATATCTGCGCGGGTTCCACCAGTTGTTCCATATCCTCCGATTTGATCGTGTGCAGCCCATGCAACGACAGCGCCACGCCCCCGTCCTCCTGCACGATTTCATGCACGAGGTGCGACAGCAACTTAATCTGCTGCGTATGCGGCTCAACCACTAGCGACTACTTTCATCCAGATGGCTCCAACAAGCTCTCAAGCAATATCTCACCCGCACCCCTGCGCGCTTCTCCGGCGCGTTCACTCGCGCGCCGCTGTATCCCCCCCGCGCGCCTGCGAAGCCCCGCTCTCTCGCCTCGCAACTCTTCGAGACGGCCCGTCGCCCCCTCGATGTTGAACACGTCCTCGAAGCCCGCGAACCCGAACTCCTCCGCGCTCCTCCCGATGAACGCCTGCCTGATCTCCCTCAACCGCGCCATCTCCTCATCATCCGTGAACGGCGCGAGCCCCGCAAGGAACTCATTGAACTGCTCATCACTGAACAACAGCGCGCCCGCGTTCGTCTGGTTCTCGAACACTCGCGCCATCGACTCGACCTGCTTCTTCGACCCCTCCGGGTCTATCCCCACCGCGCTCCCCGCACCGGGCAACCCCCTCAGTATCCCCGCCGCGTTCTCCAGCTTCGACAGATCCCCCTTCTTCTCGTCTCCGAACCTTTGATCCGTGTCCCTGAACGCATCCAAGAGCGCTGCGATCCTGAACTTATCAAACCCCAACTCCTCCAACCTCGCAACTGCTACGCCCGCTTCTGTCTGCCTCTCATCACTCATCACCCCCTGCGCCGCGCCCCTCACAAGCGGCGTCATCAGATCATTCAGCGCATCCTTGATCCTTCCCGGCGCTTCATCCGGCAAATCCAACTGTTTCACCACCTGCCTCGCAAGCGCCTCCGCCCTCCCCTCATCAAGCACCCTCTCCCTGGCCTCGGCCTGCAACGGCATCACCCTTCGCACATCCCTGAACTGCGCAGGCCCCTCTCTAATCGCGCCTCTCGCTGGCAGAGGCACGGGCACCACGCGACTCTCCACCAACCGCTCTCTCACCAGCGTCTCCCCCTCATCCAGCACCTTCTTCACACCGCCCTTTATCGCCCCCGCGTTCCTCGCCACGAGATCAATCCTCAACCGCGCATCATTCCTTGAAGCCACCAGCACCTCTTCCCGCATATTCAGGAACTCCATCGCCGAATCCTTGATCCTCCCGAACGTCGCCGGGGCCTGCTGCCCCCTCACCATCGAGAGCGTCCCCTGCAACGTCGCAATATCCTCCTGCACCTTGTCCGCCTCGATCTCCAGATTGATGATCTCTTCCTGCGCATCCCTCGCCGCGCCCGTATCTCCCACCGCGATCGCTTCCGCCGCCTTGATCTTCGCCCTCTCTATCCCGTTCCTCGCCTCCCTCTCCTTGCTCACCAACCTCTCCTCGAACCCCCGCTGTAACTGGTTCTCCTGCTGCGTAAATTCCTGCGCCTCCTGCGTCAACTGCGCCTGGAACTGCTGCTCGCTCTCCTGCTCCGCCGTCCTCGCCTCCCTCCCCAACTGCAACTGCTCCACTTCCGCCGTCTGCTGCTGCATCCGATTCTCTAACTCCGCCTCCTGCAACCTCTGCCGCGCATCAATATCCGCCTTCGCTAGCCCCGCCTGCGCCGCAATCCTCGCCGCTTCCAACTGCCTGTTCGCCTGCGCCTGCAAGTTCCCCGTAATCCCTTCAATGCCCCTCTGCGCCTGCGGCGTAATTGGATCCAGCACATTAACCGGCGGCGCGCCCGCCTGCGGCCTCACCGGCGATATAAACGACGCAATCTGACTCATGCCATCACCTCACTCATGCCGCACCTTGGAAGGGATTAAGGTTAAGCCCCGGTATACTCCCACCTCCGGGCGCGGTCGCCAACTCCGCGAGCGCCACAAGGCCCGAGAACGTCGAGATAATACTCTCCGGGTTCGCTCTCACAAGTTCCGCGAGCGCCGTCCTGCCCTGCAATTCAAGCTGCGTAGCCGCAGCCGCAATACTCGTCCTCAACTGCGCCGACGCAAGAAACAGCGCCCTCTGCCCCTCTAACGACCCTAGCCTCTGCTGGCTCGCCGCCAACCTCGCCTGCAACAACTGCTCATTGAACCTCGACCTCAACTCCACCACCGCGCGCCCCTGCCGAAGCCCCGCCTCCCTCTCAATCGAACTAAAAAGCGCCTCGCCCTCGCCCGGTCTCAACGGCTCACCCGTCTGCGGATTGAACCCTGCCGATATCGCCCTGCGCGCATCTCCCACGTCACGGTTGATATCACTACTTATCTGCGCGATCTGCTGGTTCGATAGATCCCTGAACCCTTCAATCGCTTCCGTCACCCCCGCCTCGAACACCTCCCGCTGCTCACCCGCCAACTCCAGAAGCCGCTCCGACTCCGCGCCCCCCGCCCCCCTCAACTCGGTGAGCCCTCTCATCAGCGCCTCGCGCGTGGCTTCGATCTCCGCCTCGTTCCTCCCGAACTGCCTCCCCGCCGCCCCCCTCTGCTGCTCAATCTCGCCCCCCAGCGCCCCCGTCAACTGATCGAGCAGCGTCGTGCGTCCCGCAGTCGCCGCGCGCCTGATAGAGAGGTCATTGATGCTTCTCGATAGCTCCGCCCCGGTGCCCGCTTGCACACCCGTAATCACCCTGTCCCCGCGTATCATCACATTTGGCCCGAACAACCTCCGCGCCGCGTCTTCCAACTCCGACCTTGAAGGCTCACCGCGCTGCCCACCGGACGGCAGCCCTCTGAATGCGTCTGATGTTGGACCAAACGTGGTCGGCTGCCCTACCCTCTGCCCCGCCATCCTTGCAAAGGGCGCGCTGAGGGATGGACCCGCGAACGAAGACTGCGCCCCGAACCCTGGCGCAGCGGGCGAACTGAATCGTGATAAGTCAGCAAAGCCAGTTGTGAATGAGGTCATGGTTCTGGCCTCTTGTCTCGTTGTGTCGCTTCGATCTTACCCTTCACACGCAGCATCAGCAACCTGTAATCCGCCTCGGGGCAGAACGTCTGCAACCCGATCGAGGGAGCTCCATGCGCGATTCCCAACCTCCCCCCTATATTCGTCTCCACATTGCTCCCCTTGAACGCCGCGTCATACTGCGAAGACCCGTCCACAATCGACCTGAACTTGTCCATGTTCTTCAACTGCGGCACGCTCGTAGCAAACGCCGCCTCGTCGTCCCCCCTGAAGTAAACCCCCTGGAACTTCGCATCTGTGGTCCCATCCGATGTGGCTGCTCCCTCGACCCGCGTGAACGCCGCGCCCACGGCCTCGATGGTCTTCTGCTGCATGAAGTCCCTCCGCCCGAACACGAACCCACCCTCGTCCTGAACTTGTCC
>Ga0209976_10000748_pt1 | contig 20055 bp, 17 predicted proteins | sample SumtaG_FD_182806 | JGI IMG/M metagenome (GOLD analysis project Ga0209976, IMG submission 182806) | Deep subsurface microbial communities from Indian Ocean to uncover new lineages of life (NeLLi) - Sumatra_00157 metaG (SPAdes) (version 2) | ecosystem: Environmental > Aquatic > Marine > Oceanic >...
TGTTTCTTCCTATTATTTTGGTTATTGGCATAATTAAATTAATGGGAGACCTCCCTTTAAATCTTTCCTTTATAAAAATCCTTTTATCGAAAGAAATCAAGGCTGGCCTTTTTATTTCGACTGGAATATAATCAAGATCACGAAAATGGAAATGATTTATGATCCAATCATTATGCCATCACTGAATTTTTTAACTAACCATGATTTCTTCTTTAAATAGTTTAAAATTTCAAATTTGTTTAAGATATAATAGAAATTAATTCAGTATAAATAGTATTTAATTTTATAAGTTTTAATGAGAAGAAAGATTAAATTGTTAGTAAAATCAGTTGTTCTTTTTAGTCTCTTTCTTTTGATATATTTTTCTTTTTTAAACTATTTTCAATTTAAGCAGATTCATCAATCTGATTCTTTGGAATTAATATTGAGTAGAGGAATTACCCTTATTCTAATGAGCTTTTTATTAATCATTCTAATTTTTATGATCAACATAAGAATTTATCGAAAGGCTTTTCTTATCTTTGTAATTTTTGGGATTATATCATGGAATATAATTCACTTACAAAATACACTTAACGTTGAGATAGGTCCTGCTTATTTAATAAATTTCCAAGAAATAATTTTATACACATCAATATCAATTGTTTCACCGGGAATAATCCTTTTTATCGTCCATTACATTAAGAAAATTTCCGTAAAATTTGAGGGAAACTTTATTGGAAAATATCACTTACATGAAAGCTTCATGGGCATTATTTTAATCGGGTTAAGTATCCCATTTTATATTATACGATTCAATATGATCCAAATTGAGATTTTTTGGAAGGAATACAAAATCTATTTAGCGATAATTATGATTTTTCTGTACTTTTTTATCTATTTTGGAAGTTTTTTTGCATTTCGAGACTTCCACGATCTAATCCGGTTAAAATTCCTTGAGAAATTAAAAACACACACTGAAAACCATGATATTACTAAAAAAGCTTTCAGTTCTATCACTAAGGATGATCTCCACTTTTTTAAGTCTCCTAGATTAAATTTATTTCCATTTGGATTAATAATCACAAGTATATCATTTTTGATGGTTATTGAGGGTAATAATTTCCTACCTAAAGAATTTTTAACTCATGAGTTTATAGTAAATTTAGGTTACCTTCTGAGTTTTTTTGCGGGTGGATTAATTGGGGTTGATTGGCTTAGGATTTTTAAAATATTCTACCCCAATCATTACAGGGAATTAAAGCAAAAAATGGTTGAATTAACAAACTCAAATACTTAATATCAATTCTATTTCTCTTTTAAGATAAACAAATTTGATAAAATTTTTTACAATTTCAACTTTTTCAATTATTAAGACAGAAAAAAGTGAAAATAATGATATGGAAGACACGGATTACTAAATTAACTAAAACTAAATATCCATTAATAATGGCAGCTTTTTGGAGACATGGAATCACAGAATTTGCAGCTTCATTTTCAAACGCAGGAGGTTTTGGAACCATTACCGCTCATAATTATGAAGAAGATGTATTTAAAAATGAACTGCAGAAAATGAAGGAATTAACAGACAAACCTTTTGGAGTTAATTTAACGATTGGTCGCCCCCGAGGAATAACAGAAGATAAAGCTAGAAAAGAAGAAAATTTAAGATATATTGAGATTGCGATAAATGCAGGAGTGAAGATATTTACTACTTCAGCCTATCAAGCACCTTATATAGGTAAAAGAGTCCATGAAGCGGGATGTTATTGGTTCCCCAAGGTCCCATTACTAAGACATGCAATTTCTGTAGAGAATGCTGGGGCTGATGCTATCACACTTATGGGTATGGAATCATCGGGAAATAAAAATCCCTTTCAACATTCAACCTTAGTTAATTTGACAATGGGTAGAAAAATATTAAAAGCCCCTATAATTGCTGCTGGTGGATTAGGAGATGCTCGGGGTTTCCTGGGTGCATTAGCTATGGGTGCTGAAGCAATTTGTTTGGGAACAGCAATATTAGTGACTGAAGAAAGCCCTTTATCAAAGGAAAAAAAGGAGAGCTGGGTAAATATTGACATCTTTTCAGAAGATTATCATAAAAGATTATATCATCTTAGACAAGGTGGTACTAGTGTTCCCTCCCCTGCTGTGGGACACAAAAAAAAGATAGTTACTTTAAACGAACTAATCGAAGACATCATGAGCAATGCTGAGAATATATTGAAATCCTTAGGCTTCCCTAAAGATGAATTTACGACAATTACTCAATGAATCTAATCTTCATTTTTTATTGCTAATTTGCAAAAATGATTAATATTAAATAAAAATAGAATACTTAAAACTAATTAATCCATTTAATTTAACCCAAAAAAACATTTTAGATATAAAATCATGTCATCAAAATCGGTAGTATATTGGGCATCTCCTATAGAGGTAGCGAGTATGTCTAATACTGCTCAAAATATGGTATCAAATAATTTAGTGAAGACTCGTTTAGTTTTAGATAAAATTTTAGATAATATTAACTCCGGGGATAAAGTGGGGGTTAAAGTTCATGTAGGAGAGGCAAATAATACAAGATATTTACGTCCCGATTATGTTCGTGAAGTAGTTAAAGCTATTAAATCTAAAGGAGGTATTTCAACGCTTATCGAGACTCAAGGGATGGGAAATAATATTAGTCATATTGGAATTAATGAAGAATATACAATCTCTCTAGCGCATCGTAGAAATTCTGAAGATCATCTAAAAATTGCTCACCTTCATGGATACACTGAATCAATAACGGGTGCTCCATTGCTGTTTATTGATGGTGATGAGGGTATAGACAGAAAAATTGTTGAAATTAATGGTGTTCACCTTAAAGAAGTCTCTGTAGCAGCTGGTCTTTTTGATTTTGACAAACTAGTTGTCATCTCTCACTTTAAGGGACATCCTTTGGCAGGTTTTGGAGGTGCTTTTAAACAATTTGGATTAGGTTGTGTTTCTAAGCACGGTAAGTACTTATCTCATTATGATAGTATGCCAACAGTAAAAAAAATTAGATGTGATCTTACAATGTGTGCTCAAGAATGTATTAAGGCCTGCCCAGTTGATGCAATTAAAATTGAGAGTGAAAAAGCAGTAATTGATGATTCCATTTGTTATGGTTGTTTACGTTGTACACTTAAGTGTCCTGTTGAAAGGGCTATTAAAACACACTCATTTAATATCGGTCCCAAATTTGTTGAGCGTTTTATTGACAATGCTACTGGTGTACTCACTTTTGGTCCTGAAAAAATTAGATATATTAATTTCGCTTATGACATTCCATTAATATGTGACTGTGCTCCGAATCCTGGTATGCCGGTCGTTCCTGATCTTGGAATTTTTGGATCATCTGATCCTCTTGCGATCGATAAAGCGTGTGTAGATGCGGAAACAAACGCTCCAGGTCTTCCTGTATTAAAGCCTGATGGTACATGGAGCGTCCCAATTTCACCAGGGATCGAAAAATTCAAAGCCATGAATCCAATGGTAGATACAACTATACAACTAAATGCTGCAGCTAGAAATAAATTAGGATCATTAGAATATGATTTAGTACAAATATAGTTTAAATTTTCTTACTATTATTTTTTTCTTATTTTTCAAAAATCTATGTTCAAATTAGACGAGAATTAGCTTTTTGATAATCTAATACATAAAGTAGATATTTAATGTGGAGTATTTATTTAATTAACATTTATGAATAGATAATAGAGACTTTAACGGTTTTAGTATATGACAAGTGAATCTTTTAGAGATGAAAAAGAATTTGAAAGCATTAAAAAGGTGAATAGTAGTCTAAAAGTGGCTTTAATAGCAATAACTGCTGCTTTATATACTGCCTTAGGCTATATATTTCAACCGATAAGTTTTTTAGGGTTACAATTTCGTGTAGCTGAATTAATTGTAGGAATGTGTATTTTTTTCCCTTACGAGGGATTAATTGGCAATGTTTTAGGCGTTTTTTTTGTTAATCTTACTTCACCTTTAGGTGCGATTGATTTAATTAGTTGTATAGTAAATATTCCGGCATTGTATTGTATCATTATATTCAGGAATAAAAAATTTTTAAAATATTTAGGAGGAGTACTTTATTCAATCATTATTTCAATATATGTTGCTACTATTCTATATGTTAGTTATGGACTTCCTGTTTGGTTGAATTTATTTTATGTATTTATTTCTGAAGTTATTTTAGCAACTCTTGGAATATTTCTTTTCGATATTATTAAAAGCAGATTTAATCTAGATTATTACTAATATACACTCTTAAAGTTTGAAATCTACATCAATTTCTTCTTATGGATTTGGAAAAAATGAAGAAAGAAACTAAATGGTTTAATGAAAAGTGGTGGGTATCTCCTCTCAATTACGAAGAAAAAGTAGTAGAATCCTTTAATCTTCCAAAGAGAGTTAATATAAGAGATTCTACAATAAGAGAGGGTGAAGAGACTCCGGGAATCTACTATACGTTAGATCAGAAAATTAAAATTGTAGAAAAATTAGAAGATATCGGTGTTGAGCATATTGATTGTGGATATATTGGCCAAGTCCAAGATCAATGGGATTTGGCAGATAAGATTAAAGAACTGGGTTTAAAATTACAAACTTATTCGCATTTAAGCTCAAATCCTTCAAGGTGGAATAAAGAAATAGAAAAATCATTAGAAGCGAAAATTGATTATATTGGATTTGGGATAGTCCTTACAGAATGGCAATTGCAATTATTTACTCATAATAAAAATGTTACCCCAGAAGTTATGATTTCAATGATTCCTTCCGTATTAAAAAAGATCAAGAAATTAGGAGCTAACGCCATTTTAGATTGTGTTGATGCTACGAGATCTGATCTCTCAACTTTAATAAAAGCTATAGAGAAAGGAATAGAAAATGAGGTAAAAATGGTGATGCTGTATGATACGGTTGGTGCGTGTAATATTTCTGCAGTTTCTTACTTGTTTAAACAACTTAAACCCGTTGTTAAGGATATTCCTATTGGGATTCATGTTCATGATGATTTTGGCCTAGGAACAGCTTCAACAATAGCTGCTGTTGAACAGGGTGCATCTTTTATGGATCTGGTAGTGAATAAACTTGGAGACAGAGCGGGTAATACATCATTAGAGGAAGTCGTTGTTACCTTAGAAATGTTGTATGGTATGGATACTGGTATTGACCTTTCTCAATTATATAATCTAAGTAAACTTATTGAAGAATTATCTGGGGTTCCATTGCCATACAACAAACCAATTGTCGGCAGAAATACATTTTTACATGAGAGTGAACTTCATGTTATGAGCGCGTTAGAAAAAGAAAACTTTTGGATGTGTTTTACACCATATAAACCCGAGATTGTGGGGCAAAAAGAATATATTATTTTTGGACCTACAACTCTTCATGGGGATGCTATTCGGATGAAGTGTGAACAAATGGAATTAAAGAATTATGAAATCTACTTAGAAGAAATATTAGAGAATGCTCATTCTGTTATTACTAAGAGCAAATTCATTTCAGAGGAAGATTTAGAATTGTTAATTAAAAAAGTTGTAACTTCGTAATTAGGATAATTTTATGTTTTAGATGCGGAGATTAATTAATTTCTTTTTCAATTCTATTATTAATATAAATATTCACAATTATCTTTTTCAATTAAGAGGTTATTCACTATAAAAAAAACAGAGATTGCTGAAATACTTGAGTCATTGACTAGATTTATCAAAGGAGAGCCTTCCACATTGAAAATTTTTGGTAATAATCCTAAAATTATTCATTATTATTATGAAATTGTCAGATTTTGGAATAAGATAAATTTTATAGTTAATAGAACGAGTACCGATTCCACACTTCATTCTGAAATTAAGTTAGCAAAATTATTTTATGCTGTTTATAGGATATTTTGGGAAAAAGCCTCAAATGAAACTATTCTAAGAGAGTTAAAGAATATTGATAAGTCTTTTCTGAAAAATGTAAGACAATTTTCTTGGGAGAAGGCTTTAGCAAGAAAAACTGAGATTGAGAAGTTAAGTATATATGAAGGGATTCCAACCTTTATGATTAACCATCTTCTACCAGTGATGAAACTCGAATTTCTAAAAGAGAATATTAAATATATGGACAATTCCAAAAATGATAGGACTGCGTATCTTAGATTTAATATGTTAAAGAGAGAATACTCAGATAAAACTTTAATTTTTCAAATCAAAGAAGAGCTAAAAAAAAAGAATATTAAATTTAAAGACGACCCACAGATACCATATTTGATAAATATTCCAATGAGAATGAAGAGTAAAGTTATTCAAACAGATTGGTATCAAAAGGGATACTTGATATTCCAAGATAAAGCCTCTGCCGCAGTGGTTCAAGCATTATCACCACAACCAGGAGAAATAATCTGTGATATGTCAGCTGCTCCTGGTAGTAAAACAAGTTTAATGGCTCAAAGCATGAAAAATAAAGGTCAGATCATAGCTGGAGATTTCATGCTTAACAGAATAAAAACAATGAAGAAATTACTCAATAATTTAAGTGTATTAAATACATGCATGATCAATGCTGATGGTATAAAATTTCCGGTTAGATTCAAAAATTATTTTGATCGTATCTTGCTTGATGCTCCATGTACGGGGAATGGAACTCTATCAACAAATCCAGAATTGAAGTGGAGACAAAACAATAGATTTTTACACCAATGTACGTTATTACAAGAAAAATTATTTGAAAGTGCTTTAGGATTATTAAAACATGATGGAATTCTTGTATACTCAACTTGCAGCTTATATCAAGAGGAGGGTGAACATCTAATTTCGGAATTCATTGATCGTTTAGAACCATTAGAATTATTTGATTGGTTCTCTCCTAGTTATCCGTTTAATAATTCGATAATACTCGGAACTGGTAGGTTGTTTCCATCAATCCACCATACTCAGGGCTTTTTTATAGGAAAATTCAAAAAAAAAGAAATATAGCATTTTAGCATCTAGCAAAAGAACTGAAGTTTTTCTCATGCCACAAAAAAAAAGAAATTTAATGACAATTGGACAGATTGATGCCACTGGTATAAGAGGCCCCCATGAAAAAGAATTAGCAGATATCAGTAAAGCAAAGTTTGCTCTTTTTATTGATATTAACCTAAAAAAGCTTGAGTCAATTGTAAATAATGAATTAGACGGTCGTATTGAAAACTTAGGATTCAGTGAAGATTGGTCAATAACTATTGAAATGTATCCAGAAGTAAACATACATATGGCTTATTCTTATTTTGGTAGTGAATTTGGTGATAATATTGAAGGAGAGTTCAAATTTTATTTTTCAGGTGAACATGTGAGTTGGGTACCCGGGGAAGACAGTGCCACATATATCGATATTGTCCTAGATTTTCTCGAAAGAAAGTTGAGAGGAAAAGTGCCATTCGAAAAGAAATATAAATCTAAATCAGATTTAATGAAAAAGGTTCTCTTACAACGAAATGAACCTTTTAAATATTTACAAGATACTGATATAACACCACTTAAGAAATTTCTTGGTGCTGAAGTTTGGAAGATTGATAATCAATGGAGAATCAAAAAAGAAATTTTTCCGAAAATCTTTATTGAAGTATTATGGAATAAAGAGAAAGGATTAGATATCAAATTTTATGGGGAAAAATTGGTGGTAAATTTAGATAGTTATCATGCTGAATTCATTGGCATCTTTTTAATAAATCATATTCTTCGATATATTACCGTAAATAACCTGGATAAAGACTTACCTGACATCTGCTATATTATGTTCTCAAGATACTATACAAAAAATATCGGAAAATGGGATCATAGGACAAGATAAAAAAAAAATGAAGAATTTATATTGCTGTCCAAAGTTGAGCTCTTCCTTTTTTTTCCGCGCGTTTGATTTTTTTAGAATTCTCTAAATCAGACATGACTTTCCAGATTTGAGAGTTACTTAATTTAAAGTATCGCCTTAATTCTGGAGTTGACATTTTTATTCCACTTAACAAATTCGGTATGAGTCTTTTGATTTCATCAACAGTTTCCTCATCAGAATCTTTTGATGGCAATGTTTCTTCTTCTCCTATCTCCATTTCGGTAGTTATTTTGTTAGCTATTTTGTTTAGTTGTTTTATATTGTTTTCAATTCCCTGAGGTTTCAGAAATAAGCAACATAATTCTAAATCTTTTGGAAATGCGACAATATAAAACTTATCATATAGAATTGCTCTTGGCTTTTTACCAGCATTTCCACCCCTAAACGCGAGATAGAAATTCATTGAAAAATCGTCTAAATTAACAAGATTCTTGGAATTGTCAAATTCCTTTTTCCATTTGAGGAAAGGACCGTCTATCATGTCGAATCCAATTAGAGCCGCACCAAATAGTTCATTTTCGTTAAATTTCATTATATTTTTAACCCCCTCCTAATTGATATCTGTTCTAATTCTTTTTTTATTATATTTAATAATTTAATCCTTTGAGATGGTTCTACTGCAGTTAACCCATAAGTCTTTACATGTAAAAGATCTTCAACCCTTTTTGCTTCCATTCGACCATCGGATTTCACTAAGTCTTGTTTATTCGCTATGCAAATAATTGGACATTCTTTTCCGACAAAATGGCATGCATAATTAATCAATTCTCTAGTATTTAATACGTTCCGGGGTGTTGAGTCTGATACAATGAAGATAATATCTGAGCCTAATAAGTAATCTTTTGAATAAGTTCGCAGATAACCCCTCTGACCCGCGAGGTCCCACACCCGTAAATAATAATCATCGAATTTCACTGTTCTAAGGTCGAGTCCATGAGTTGGGATATAAAATCTATCAATGGGGTCTTTTATTAGAAGTTTTAACATAGTGGTTTTACCCACAGCAGGAGCCCCAATAAAGGTTACTTTTACTATTTTACTAATTTCAGAGCTTAACATAATTGATTATGATCTTAAATGATTTATTAATTAGAACAAGTATAAAAAAAATATGAATCTGGATATTATCCTTATATTACCTACTTCTTTTTAAGAAAGATTTTTTTCATCCAATGGGGTAGTAAGAACCCACCATACCAAAAGATGGCACTTGCTATTAATGTTAACCTTACGAATATTACTCCAAGCTCATTTAAACGTATCGATGAATCTAATAGTGCTCCTAGGAAAAACGCAATAAAAGCAATTATTAATAATTTTCCTTTAAGTTTAACTTCTGGATCATCAGATTTTAGTGATAAACGAGCAAATAGTAAGCCACTAATGACAAAAATTAAAACAAAAATTACCAAAAAGATTATTATGAAGAAATTATAACTCACATCGACAGGTGAGGTTGGAGTCCCAATTAGAGCTGGATTTATAAACAGAAAAGTATAGAATATAACTTCAAAGATTATTCCGATAATTGTGGACACAAGTATTATCAATTTACGTTTTTCAGTAAATAAAAAATCTGTAAATGCTAATAACCACAGAATAATCGCCAATGGAACCAACGTATTCCCAATTATGAAGTAAATAGTTGGTGATAATCCCACACCATTACTTAAGGATACTAGAAAGGACAAACTGGAAGGCCACCAGGGCTCAGATATTAAAATCCAGGTAGTTCCAACTAAAAAATAAATTTTCTCTTTATACCTGATATATCTTAATAGTATTAGAAAGCCAATAAATAAAGATATAACTACAAATATGAAACTAAATATTCCATTTAAAATATCCAAGGGGTTTAATGGCATCTACTCACTTTTTCCATTTTATGTATAAATAACAAATAGGTGGAGGAATTATTTAAATTTTGAACTAATTATCTCCTAAGTTTAATAGATATTATAGAGAAATAATAGTAAAATAATTGAAAAGAATGTTGGAACGATTAAACTGAGGGTCAGTAATTTACGGGATACCTTAATACATTCTATGAGTGTGTCAATAATAGCATTAAAATATCGGGGATTTCCCCAAATCTTAACATTTTCTTCAGATGAGGCTTTATAATAAAATTCGACAGGTTCCAAATTGTCTTTTGCTTCTTGGATTAAGAAGTCTAATTTTTCTAAAATATCGTCGATTTTAATTTTATCTCCTATAGGTGAATACCCTCTAGCTGAAAATTGCCTTGCTACTGTATGTGAATCAGAGGTAGTTATTTCTCCCTTCTCAATTCCTCTATTTTGCAACATATTTAGAATATAGGACCTAATATCTACATATGCATTATTACCATCAAAATGAATTAGTACTGTTGTTTGAGATGTCTCTGCATTTTTAAATAAATGGAGGACAATCCCCCCAAATCCAATGCCATCTTTTTCGGAATAGTTGTCAAATGTACTTTTCGCAACCCCATATAACATTTGAACTCTTCTCTTATCTTGAATTGTTTTACTGTCAATATAGTTCTTTGAAACATTAATTAGATCCTGAGATTCGATTGTATTTTTGGTGATTAATATTTCATCACCAATAATTGCATTATGAGAATCAATAATAATAACATCTTGAAAGCCCTTCGAAATAGCATAATTCCTTATTTCTTCCCCTACTTCTGCTTCTATATCGTCAGAAGGTAGAGGGTGTCTAGTTATAAACATTAATGGAACTTTACCAACCTCCATACCAATGAGTTTAGCAGAATTAGAAATTTTTCTCGTGAAATCCTTAACTTCTTTAATCCACTTTATTTCACTATTGTTTTTTATCTTAGCAATATCTTTTTTTACTCTATCTACCACTGCTTCAACATAGCCTTGGGTTGTTAAATTTTGAGAATGATCATTAGTTGTGTGATATATAGTTGTACCTGGAATATCCTTAAATGCCTTATATAAAAGTTCAGGTAAGTCAGAAGAGCCACAGGTCTTAAAAGGTCCAAAGTGAATATGGGGTGTTATAAATAATCCCTTTAACTCTTTAGAATTTATACTTCGGATAACTAGGTATTGAAGTTTCACATCTGATTTTATTCCTACTCTGTCAAAGTATGTTTCGATAAGGTCATCATTTCCTTCAGTCATCATGGAAAGAATAAAAGCTCTAATAAAGGGGTATCCTCTCATCCCAGTTGCTTCTCGATAAACATGACTAACCCGAAACATTCCTCTCATATAAGGAATAGCAAACAGCAAAGCACAAACTGTAAAAAAAATCAAAGCTCTTACAAAAAACTCTGAATTAAATTGGCCAGAATATAAGGCATAAAGAACAATAGTCGTTACAGGCTGGGCTAATGATAATGAAAAATATCCTCGTCTACCTACCGTAGTAAATGAAAAATAGATTATGAAAGCAACAGCATAGGAGATAATTGTCCCCAAAATTAAAGATACCTCTTGAAACACAATGTTATTCAAAAAAATCGAAACAATTTGACCAAAAATAAATGCTAACTCAATCACTGCACTAAAATAAACATTCATCTGAACTGACCATCCTTTTGGCGGTAGACGTAAAATTGGGGATTTCCTAGAAAAGAAAATAATTGTAAAAAGAGTGGGTATTCCTGAAATCAGGAGAAAAAGGCCTACAAACCTAAAAAAATGGTAAATCTCAAGATACCCTACATAAAATGTTTGAATTAATAGTGATATTAGACCGAAAAGTAGTGGAGTTCCAAAAAATATAAAATAGGCTAATCTTTTTGAAGAAAACAATTTTAAATATGATATTATTCCGGGAATTTGACGTGAAGGTTGTTTTTGTATATACATGGGCACTTAAACTGAAGAAATTATTGTTAAGAATATTTTTTTGAACATTTTCCTTCTATAGTAATGGATAAATGGTATTAATATATCTTAATTTAAAAAAACATAAGAAAATTATAATAAAATTATAATAAAATACTTTGTTATTGACAGTATGGAAAAAATTTCCCAAGGATTGGCAGACTTAGCAAATAAAAGATTCAGTGAACTTCTATCCGAGGGATTTAGACTGTTTTTTAAAAATTACCGAACATTAATTTTACCCCTTGCTTTTTTTCAGATAATTATAATCATTTTAGATACATTATTTTTAACCGATCTTAAAGTTTATGTTAATTCTCTTGGAATTAATTTAGTAGATTTAATGGCGAGTATGGTAGAGGATATACCTATTACTGCAAGCGAAATGAATTTACTTTCTCTATATTTTATTTTGACTTTTGTATTACTCTTCTTACAAAACTTAATTGGGGCAATGATAATTACAATAGCTATGTGTTCTGTCAGCGACTATCTTTTGAAAAAACACCAAGGAGTAGAAACAAACTTTTACGCTTCCTTCAAATCAGCTTTTAATAAGAAAATGTTTATTGTTATTTTTATTGTTGGAATTTGTTTGCCTGTAAGTGCTATATTGTTGTATATCCCAGCAATTGCAGTTTTTAGTATATTTATCTTTTTAGTATTCACCTACAACATTGAAGAAATCGATAAACCTATTTCCGAAGCTAGAGCAATTACAAAAGGATTAAATAACAAATTCAAAATTATTGGAGTCTTTATTTTCAATTTTATAGTTATATTCATTTTTAGTTTCTTGTTTAACTCAGTTATCGATTTATTTCTAGATCCTGATATTTTGGCCTATAACTATAATTTATGGTTAGCTCCTGGAACAAGAAATTATGGTTTGATCATACTTTACCAAATATTGCTAAGTATTGTGAATATTTTATTAACCCCCTTATTTATCTGCTTATTAACAGTATTTTTCGCTTCTTTAAAAGCTAAAAAAGATTTAAGTTTTCAATATCAGAGAAATTATTATACAGTAAAAGAAGAACAGACAATAATTTCGCAAAATAAAAGTAGAGTTTATTGTCCATACTGTGGGATTTTAATAAACAATGTTAAGAGATACTGTCCCAGTTGTGGAGAAAATCTTTCACAGTTAAATAAATAATTACAAAACGATTGAGAAAAATGCATATAGATATAGAGAAAAGATTTGATTTAGAAAAAGATAGTGTTAAAAATCCTATTGTGTTAATTGGATGGCCAGGAATAGCACTTGTGGCAAAGTTAGCAATCACTTCCATAATCGAATCAATAGATGCTAAAGAATTGTTAAACATCCAATATTTTGATTTTTCACCAAAAGCAATTGTAGAAAAAGGTTCGTTAGAAATCCCTACCGCAAAATTATATTACAAAGCAGCAAAACCAGAAGAAAAAAATGACCTTTTTATTTTAACTGCCTCTTACCAACCTCAAACACCTGAAGGAGTTTTTGAGTTCTCAAAAATTTTCTGTGAAGAAATGGAGAAAATTATTGATGGGAAAATTGAAATGTATGTGAGTACGGGTGCTATGATTTCTGAAAGAGTTCATGATAATCCATTAGTGTATGTATGTGGTACCGACCAAGATCTTGTACAATCCTTCCTAGAGTTTGATAATACAAAATTATATGAGAGTGGTTATATATCAGGTGCAAACGGAATAATCCCCGCATATGCTGGTTCAAATAATTATGCTCCAGGTATTTGTTTATTAGCTGAAACAATCCCTTTACCTATGATGACTTTCGATCCTCGTTCCTCAAAAGCTTTAGTTTCTTTACTGAAGGATTATTTTTCGATAGAAATGGATTTTAGTAAATTGAATGAAAAGATTGAAGAGATGGAACATGTTTTTGAATCGTTTAAAAAACAAGCAGATAAATTTATGGCACCACCCAAGGATGATAAAGGTGCAGATTCTTATTTTCGTTGATGGTTCTCATTTTATTCGGAATCTTCATATTCTTCCTCTTTTTTGGTTTTAATTAGAAATATTTTACTCTTTGAATAGCTATGAGCTTAATCTAAACAATTTCAATTTTATTAAAAGATTTAAAACTCATTGAAAATTCAAAGCTAGTAATAAATTTATAAAAGTGAATGTGAAAATAATGAAACTAATAAAATTATTTGAACCTTTAAAAATTCAGGATTTGGAAATAAAAAATCGAATCGTTATGCCAGCTCTGGGTTTGGGTTACACACCTAAAGGAGAAGTAAACGATGTTTTCAGTAATTTTTACGAAAAACGAGCGGAGGGTGGAGTAGGATTAATTATAATTGGTGGATTGGGGATTAGTCCAAATAGTGGAGGAACACCATATATCGGAGAGGATAAAAACATTCCTGGATATACAGAATTTGCCGAAAAAATGCATAAACACGGTGCTAAAATAATGGCACAAATAATGCATCAAGGCGCATATTTTCCCAGCCCAAATGCGGTATCGGCTTCTGCAGTGAAATCTAACCTTACACGAATGGTACCTAAAGAATTAACCATTGAGGAAATAAAACAAGTACAGGAAGATCATGCAGTAGCTGCGGAACGCTTATTAGAGGCTGGTTTCGATGGAGTGGAATTACTTGGAAGCGCAGGTTATCTTATAACTCAATTTTTAAGCCCAATTATCAACAAAAGAACTGATGAATATGGTGGATCTTTAGAGAATCGCCTAAGATATCCAATCGAGTTAATAAAATTAATGAAGAAACGAGTTGGGGGTAAGATGATAGTGGGAATGCGAGTTGCCGGTGATGATTTCGTTCCAGGCTCTAACGATTGGACGCAAAGTCCGATATTTTCAAAATCTTATGAAGAGGCAGGTGTAGAGTTTTTAAATGTAACGGGAGGATGGCACGAGACCAGAATTCCGCAAATTCCTATGATGGTACCGCAAGCAGCATATGTTTATCTCGGTGAGAACATTAAAAAGCAAGTGAATGTCCCTGTTTTTATGGCGAATAGGATAAATGATCCATTAATAGCAGAGCAGATATTAAGAGATGGAAAGGTAGATGCAATTGCTATGGGAAGGGGTTTAATAGCTGACCCAGAATTACCCAATAAAGCAAAAGATAATCGACTTTGGGATATTATGAAATGTGTGGCCTGCAATCAGGGTTGCTTTGACACTATCTTCTCAGGTAGGTCTGTAGCATGCATGAGAAATTATATTAATACAAAAGAAGGGGAAATTGACCTAAGCAAAAAAACGGACAATCCTCAAAAGGTATTAGTTGTTGGGAGCGGTCCCGGTGGACTTGAAACAGCTCGAATTGCTGCAATACTAGGTCATGATGTAACAATAGTGGAAAAAGGTGAATCTATTGGTGGACAGATGAAAGCTGCTGCTGTTCCGCATAGCAGAAGAAACATCTCGGAGATGTTAAGTTATTATGAAGCACAAATTCGTCATCGTCATATAAAATTAAGACTGGCAACCGAAGTCACTCCAGAATTTATCAATGATTTTAAACCGGATGCTGTTATATTTGCAACTGGAGTAAAGTTCTCTATACCAAATATTCCAGGAATTGACGGTTCTAATGGGAGTGACATATGTTTTGCAGATGAAGCTTTAGCTGGAGATCATGTTGTTGGGAAAAATGTCGTTATTGTTGGTGGGGGAGGAACAGGTTTAGAAACAGCGATATGGGCTGCAGAGTTAGGGGCCATTAATTCGGATATAGCACACTTCCTGAGTTTTTATGAATTGATACCTCAGGAAGAAATTAATAAACGATGGTTGAAAGGAAATCGAAATGTTACCATAATAGATGTATTACCGAAACTAGCTACAAACGTGGGACGAACTACAAGAGGATATTTGATAGGAATTTCAAGAAAATTGCAGATAAGCACCATTATGGGAGCAGAAATCACAAAATTCGAGGGGAATTCGATAGAGTATAAGATTAAGAGCCCCGATCAGGGAGAAGAAACTCAATCAATTGACAATGTTGATACATTTATTCTGGCAACTGGAGTGAAGAGTAATGCCGATCTTTATGAAAAAGTAAAAGCCACGATCCCTTCATTCAAAATGTTTAATATTGGGGACAGCAAAGAGCCGAGAACGATGTTGGAAGCAATACATGAAGGATTTGAAACTGCTTATAATCTCGATAAGTAAATAGGAATAGTATAAAATAACCACATTTTCTTTATTTTTTTTAAGAAATGTAAAAGTAATTATTCTCATCAAGTAATTAACATTGAATAAATGATTAGAAGTGCAAGACATGAGCATTCTTAAAGGCACTAAAGATATTGAAGAGAATTTAAAAGATATAAATGAACAATCACGTAAATACATTAAGGATGTACTAATTCTTATTAATAAGGAAATTGGAATAAATAAGATATTGTCAATCCTCTTATTTGGGAGTCAAAGAGTAAAAAATGAATCCACTTCTGTTTCTGATTGCGATTTACTTATTATTTTTAAGGATAGAGTATCAAATCATCACATCAAAGAGATTGAAAAGTATTTTCTCGCTTTAGAGATTAAGCACAACTTCAAGGAATTGAATCCAAAATTAACCAAGAGAATTCTTGGGGTAATCCAACAAACTACTGGTATTTTCGTTAGCCATTTTTTGACAAAAAGAAAATACTGGGAAGAACGAAATTTCCACAAAATATTCCGGGTAAATAAAATATTTTCAGCGGCTTTTGCTCCCCGAAATATAGTTTTAGGGAATGTCCTTTCTAATAGCACACATTTATACGGAGAAGACCTAAGAATCCAACTTAAATCTAAAATACAGATTCATATTTTTGAAATGATAAAAAGTACAATTATGAATCTTATGATTTCTTTTTTTTCAATCGTCATATCCTTGTTTAGAAAGCTAGACCCTACGATATATCAGTTAGAAGCAATAAAATGGGCGTTAAAAGCTTCAAATTTTTACTGTTTCAGAGATGCTAAGGATCTAGAAAAAATTACAAAGCGTTTTATATCTTTTGAAAAACCCAGATCTCAAAAAAGAGCAGAAAAATTCTTTAATAGATTCATATATTTAAGGAGAACACCAATTGAAGATATGAAATTTATGGTACGATGCCCCATTCGAATTATTAAAATTCACTTAAAAGCGATAACATATAAAAAATTTGTGAGTAGAAAATTAAACTCACATATTTTCACTAGACCATTAGAACCAACAATCCCTGATCGTACTTTCCCTTTAAGAATTTAATGATAAATCTTTATAATTGGTTTTATCTTATTTTATTCAAAAAATATAAATATACTAAAATTTATTTACAATCATAAGTAGATAATTCAGAAAGTCGAATTTGTTATCAAGATTATTCTAATTTTTAAGTAGATTAACCAAAGAGGTGAAGAAAATAACCGAACAAATTGATATAAAGGAACTCTTCTTTGATATATTAGATATTGTTAAATTTGAGCTAAGGTTTTATCAGGATAAATCTTCACCAATGTTTGAACGAATCGTGAAGACACGTGTGTTCCAAACAAAGCTTCAAAAATTAAAAGATTTCATCATAAATTATTTTGATATTCTATATGGTGATGAAGAAAGCGCTTCCAATAAAGCAGCACTGCGTTTACAGCTTGATAACATTGCTAGATTAACAAATTATTATGATGATTTGTCGGATTTTTATACTGATCATACAAAGCTTATGATTACTAAAGAAAAGCTTCATAGTTTGGTGGATTATTCACACATAGAAGTTTTATTTTTAATCTTTACTAACATCCTTGATTGGGAGCATTATAAAAGCAGCTTTTTATTTCCAACTGATAAAACAAAAGAAAAATTATTGAAAGAATTTCTTGAGAAGCTTGCTAGCTCAGACATCCGGGATATTGACGATTTAGTGGATTTAGAGCAAATTATAGGGAAATTTGTTGAAAGTGTTGAAGTTTCTTGAGGATAAGTTGTTATTTTTATAATAATTTTTCTCAGTTATTTTTTAATTTCTAATTTTTATACTTAATCTGCTTTTAAAATCATAATTCAGGAAAAGATAACACGATAAAATGCTGTTTTTCAGGGTGAAATCAGAATAAATACTTTTTATCTCGGGAGAAAAAAGACAAAAGATACTTTTAAATTTACGAATCCTTATGTAATTGCTTAAGATCTTAAGATTGTAAAGATTTGGGAATATAACTTTAAAATTGCATCGTAGAAATGACAGATTGTTTCGATAAAATCTTAGAAGAAAATAGCAAGAGTGATGTAGGAAAATATAAAGTTATCCTTAAGTTAATGAAAGATCTCGAAAATGGATTATCCAACGCTTTGAGAGTTAGAAATTGTTTGCTTTTTTTATTAAATATAAGTTCTAATGATGGATATGGTGATTATCTAGACAGGATAGGAAAAAGACCTCAAGAACTTGGTGAAAATGAAAGGGATGAGATGTATGAATTGTTAAGGTGGGAATGTAATAACTAAAATTTGTTAAAAAACCTTTTGATCTACTTCTTTCCAATTATCATATTGTTTAAATAAATTATCTATTGTTTCTAATGTATCAATAAGGGCAAATTTTGTAAGAGGATCTTGTTTGAAGGTATCCACAATTATGTCATAAAGATCTATGTTAAATTCTTGTGTGAGTTCAGAGATTTTTCTCAGATCTTCAAATTGGATTCCTTTTTCTTTTAATTGGTTGAATGTCAGTTCAATTTCTTCTTTTAGTTTTGAAGTTGCATTTAGTGATTGAATACATTTATTGAATAATTCCAGCTCTTTATCGCGTATTATTATTTCATCTTCTGATAAATCAGGCTTTTCTTCTACGATTTCGAGTCTTTCATTTAACAAATACTTTACTCGTTCATAAATTTTAATTGCTTCGGTTATTTTCCTCAAACCTAAGATCAAGTGTTTTTTCCGGTTTAATCTCGCTTCAATGATTTTTAAATTAGCATCTTCATAATAAGTTTGGATTTCTCCAAAAGTACTTTTTTCCCATTCGCTGATATTTGTATGTTTTTCGTTTAATTCTTCTTTTAAATTCTTTATTTCGGTGGTTGTTAGTTTCGGGTCATTAAGTTTATCATGTATTTTATTTGTTTCATGCTTAATCAATAGAACTCGTAAGTACATGATGTGTGCTTTTTTTCCAATATTCGTAATACTTCTTGATACTCCTTCACGTTCACAGAATTTAAAGATTGTTAATGCATCAGTTAATAGTTTATTAAATTTTTTCTGGTCAGTTCGCATATAATATTTCGAATCCTGCACTTTCTGGATAGCCCTATCCATTTGTATATCCAACTCGAAGATGAAATCAATAATACTTAATTGCGTCCTTTCAGATAAAATTCTTGATTTATATCCCATATCACTCTCTACGTTTTTACTGGCAAAAAACCATAGAATTGCTGCTGGAAGCCAAAAAAATATCGTAAAAAACAGCATATTAAAGATACTACCTAAAAGGGAGATTAAGGTAAACGAAATTAATAATGTTACACCTTTACTTATTTGTTCTGATAGTTTAAAAAAGGAGGCAGCGGTTCCTTTATGTTCTGGCATATTAACATCAATCATTATAGCATTTCTATTAGCAACTGGTGCTGCTCCAAGCATAGAAGCCATTATAGCAAAAATAAAGAAGATTATGTAGGTTGGATACGCTATAAATATCGCACCAATAGTCTGAAAGATATAACTCACTATTTGATCAGTTGGAATAGTACCAGGAGGATAGTTTACATTAAGTTGACTTACATTGATAGGGCGTAACGATAAAAGTAGAATAAGTGAAAAAGGGATTGAAAATATTAGACAAATTGTCGCTAATCTGGCTCTATTCTTCTTATTTCGGAGATACAAAATATCACCTAAACGGGAAAAGATAGCATTTCCAATAATATAACCAATTCCAATCATCCCAGCAAAAATAGTTGAGGTTTGGAGTTGAATTTCTAAAGGTATCTGATTAAAATACTGGAGAGACAACATTGAGGTCATGAAATATACTAACACAGTGCCAGGGATTATTGAAAAAAAACCTTGAAGTATTAGATAGAGATTTGTTTTTTTCTTCACAATAATTTTTAAATCATCTTTGGAAATTCGATAACTATATTCTAAATCTAATTCTACCAACTCTAAGAGTTCATCTTCGCTTGTACCTCGTTTGGGTATATCAACAAAAAAAAGGAAAAAAATTACTAAAACACTTATCCCAGAAAGTAAAAGAAATGGAAATCTCCAGCTGTAAAGTGGTCCTAAAAAAGAAGAAAGTCCTTGCCCCGCTCCATTTCTTTTACTTTCTGGGATAA